>Ga0182004_10004806_pt1 | contig 10943 bp, 5 predicted proteins | sample Sormic07211540_1_FD_120479 | JGI IMG/M metagenome (GOLD analysis project Ga0182004, IMG submission 120479) | Endophyte microbial communities from Sorghum bicolor roots, Mead, Nebraska, USA - 072115-40_1 MetaG | ecosystem: Host-associated > Plants > Roots > Unclassified | place: USA: Nebraska...
CCGGTGCTAAAGGGGTCTTTAATCCCGGGCCGTAAAAAGGCCGAGGTTTTTGGCTATTTTAGACATCGACCAATGTCTCATTACGTTAAGGACTGATTTTGGCCCCCAACTAAGTCGAAACTAACTGAAAATGTTTTTGCAGGAAAATGCGCTAACCAGGCAAGATCACCCTGTCAAACGAGAGTTGTCATAATAGGCTGTGCACGTGGCCATATATTCCATAGCAGTTAGAAGATCCAGAGAGTCTCCGCACACGATTCACTAGTATAACACCAGACTGATAGTTTCAAAAAAAAAAAACACCAGACTGGTCCTACCTGTTTTGTTTAGGAGTAGTGTATCAGCAGATAATATTTTCATACGCTGACGCTGGGTTGTCGTAGACGTGGGTGTTTGATTGATTTTTGCAGCGACGGTGATCCCAAATCCCAATCTGTTCGCTGCGCTGCGCACAGTGTACGTGGGGACCGGCCGTACATAAATGAAATGGGATGGGCATGACCTCCCTTCCAAGCTCGGGGATTAAGGTCTTGTTTAGTTCTAAAATTTTTTGTAAAATAAATTTTATAAAATTTTTATTTGTATTTGATAAATATTATTTAATTATAAATTCAATATACTCAAAAGATTCGTTGCGTAAATTACAGATAAATTATATAGCTAGTTATTTTTTATATTTAATGCTTTATATATTTACCGTAAAATTCAATATGACAAGACATTTTAAAAATTTTGCAATTTTTTTTTTACTAAACGGGCCTAAACAAAGCGGCCATGGTCACCACTTGCGGTGCGCCCATCCATCCACCGCTCCCTCCTTAATTCCGCTTCCGCCTCTCCCCAAGTCACCATCCACCCACCTGCTCGACCCGCCCCGCCGGCCGCCCGCCTCTCTCCATTGCATCACGCCATCACCACGGCTCCTCCTCCACTTCTCTGCTCTCCCTCGCTGCGCCCAGTAGCGCCAAATCATTTTATCGGAGGCCATCGCCCGCCCTCGCCCCGCTGCTTCCAGGCCCTGAGGTGACCACACTCTGCCCTGCTCTGGCCCCCCCTGCTTGCTTCTTCATCCCCCTTCTCTTGTGCCTGACGCCTCTCACAGCCCCCCTGATGTTCTTGCCTTCTTTTGGTTCATGTTTGATTGCTTGTTTTCTTCTCTACCATGTTTCCTTTTTACTCTGTATTAGCATCAGCGTCCTCCGTTGTTCTCTCCACTTTGGCGATATATACAGTACATACATAGACGGTCCGTGTCTTGCTTTAAGACGATCTCGACTTTCAGGGTGTACTTTTTTTGTGGAATTGAGTGCCCCTTTCTCCACTACGGGGAGCAGACAGGGACAAGTCCCCCCAATCTCTTTCTGTGCACACAGAGAGTGACAAGACGTTCGTGACTGGGATTTCGAAATTCTTAGGGCTTCGATCTACCCAATTTCTGAATGGTTTAGCTGGTCGGATTCTCACGGTAATGGATTAGTAGCCTCCGAAAATTCCATCACTCGGCGCAATGGCTAGGCGTAATTACGAATGCGCCATAGCACCTGAAGCAGTTTTCTTTCTTTCTTTCTCTCTGGTTCGAGAATTCAGACTCTACCGTACTCTGCTTTAAGACTAATTCGTGGACTAGGGTTCTCAAGATAAGAAAGAAAAATTGGGGGAGGCAAGAAAGCAGTTTGAAACACCGACAGCTCTGGGAAGAGCAAATTGGAAGGGCGATGTGCGGTTAAACCACCTTGGTGGAATGTTAGGTGCTACTGCACATATTATGATACTGTTATTATATACAAGGCTTTTTCCTCTAGCCCCTGCTTCGTGCTGCCTGCATAGTGCTTTGATGGTCGCAACGGTCACGGACTCTCGGTCTTCCGGACCTGGACACCACTCACCTTGTTTAGGGTGCGTTCGTTTGGAAGGGAACGGTGACCAGGAACCATTCCTACCAGGAATGCTAGTGTAATTTGTATAGTCAATTTTCACCAAGAATTATTCCTGGCTAGGAATGGCCTTAAACGAACGAGCCTTTAGTTGGTGAAAAAATTTGGATTTGCACTTTTGTCCAATCATAAACTAAGGCCTTGTTTATTTCACTCCAAAAAACTAAAAACTTTTCAAGATTCTCCGTCACATCGAATCTTGCGGCCTATGCATGGAGCATTAAATATAGATGAAAACAAAAAATAATTGCACAGTTGCCTATAAATCGCGAGACGAATCTTTTAAGCCTAGTTACTCTATGATTGGACAATGTTTGGATCTAAATCCAAAAAAAAATTTGGATCTAAACAAGGCCTAACTAGGCTCAAAAGATTCGTCTCGCAAATTGCAGACAAACTGTGTAATTAGTTATTTTTTAATCTATATTTAATGCTCCATACATATATTCAAAGATTCGATGTAACGGAGAATCTTGAAATAAATTTGGATTTTGAGGTGAACTAAACAAGGCCTCAAAAGAGTTGATTGATGCCAACACCCTGTGGTCTATTGATTTCATGCTTTTTGGTGGCAAATTGGTTGCAGATAGGGAACTGCTCATTACCTTTGCCCTGATTTTTCTTTGTTTCTTTTTTAGGAAAAAGGAAATGCCCCTTTTTCTCTCAATTATATTGTTTTTGGATTACCAATTTGCCATTATTCATTCCTTGTATCTGTTTCTGGAAGGTAGTCTGTCTGGGACTCAACTGAACTGTCAAATGTTAGTAAAGGAGGTTGAGAAACCAGTACGAAGCTTTATCAGGAATTGCTTCCACTCAAGGTAGGTTAATGATCTCTTGTTCCAGCCACTCATGAGGGTAAATTTTATGATGATGACCCTTTTCTATTATATTTTAATACATTAGAACAAAAGGTCAAAACTGCTTATGAATTAACTAGTTCATGCTGAGTGTCTTGAAGAAAATGTGAATTAGTACATTTCCTTTACAAAACAAATGGCTAATCCCAATATTCCAATAGTCACTTTGTGCCACATTTTTCCATCTATACTACTGTTCTCAGAAGCATGATTAGTTTTGAAATCAGCCTGCATCTGCCATGCCACTTAAGGAAAATAAAACATCTAGCCAAAGCCTGCACTACATTCTAATTATACTAATGAACTTGAATATAATAAAGCTTCCCTTATAAAAAAACATTCTAATTATACTACATAATTATCACGTGCAATCTGTTATGGATTGCCTTAGAATTTTGCATGCTTGCTTCTGAATTTACATGCAAATTAGTGAGGAAACCTGTTGAAATAAATGCCACGAGATGCAACCTGCAAAGCTGTATTGTTCAATCTGCTAGTCTAAGAATCCAAGACTTCCTCCATTCCCAACTGATTTTCTAACCGTGCACATTCTTAAATGCTTCAGATGGAGGGAATGAGTGGATGGTTGTGGAAGGCTACGCTCATGGAAATTCCGAACAAACATCACAGCCCACCAAAATGCTCAGTTATACTATGGGTGCTTGCCATAGCCAACCTCTGGATAATGTGCAGCAGCAGTACCCAGAAGCAAGTTCTCATGCCAGGGTTCAGCGCCTCAGAAATGGATTACATTGATAACGATGGGAAGTTTCTTCTCTCCAATGGCTCTGTCTTTGGCTTTGGCTTTGTCACCATCAGTGTGTCAGACAGCACATCCTACATTCTTGCAGTAGTCCACTTGGCCACCACTTCTATTGTCTGGTCTGCGAATGCTAACTCTCCAGTTTCTCATTCAGACAACTTTGTTTTTGACAAGGATGGCAATGCCTACCTGCAGTCTGGAGGTTCCACGGTCTGGACTGCTAATATCTCCGGCAAGGGGGCCACCTCTATGCAGTTGCTAGACACGGGCAATCTTTTAGTGTTTGGCAAGGACGGCTCTTCACCTCTGTGGCAGAGTTTCAGCCATCCAACAGACACACTTCTGTCTGGACAGAACTTTGTTGAGGGGATGAGTTTGGTGAGCCATTCCAATGCACAGAACATGACCTATACACTTCAGATCAAATCTGGGGACATGTTGTTGTATGCAGGCTTACAGATGCCCCAACCGTACTGGTCCGCTCTGCAGGATAACAGGATGATCATCGACAAGAATGGCAACAACAACATATACTCTGCAAACCTGAGTTCAGGTTCCTGGTCGTTTTATGATCAATCAGGGCTCCTTCAATCACAGCTTGTCATTGCACAGCAGCAGGGTGATGCTAACACCACACTGGCTGCTGTCCTCGGTGATGATGGTTTGATTAACTTCTATAGGCTCCAGAGTGTGAATGGAAAGAGTGCTCTTCCTATCACAGTTCCGCAGGACTCGTGTGACATGCCTGCCCACTGCAAGCCGTACTCCATTTGCAACAGCGGGACAGGGTGCCAGTGTCCTTCAGCCCTCAGCTCCTATGCAAACTGCGACCCTGGCATCATATCACCATGCAACACAAAGGACAAGTTTCAGCTGGTTCAACTGGACAGTGGTGTTGGGTATGTTGGCACTAGATTCACATCGCCTGTGCCCAAGACAAACCTCACAGGATGCAAGAATGCTTGCATGGGTAACTGCTCATGCATTGCTGTATTCTTCGACCAAAGTTCAGGAAATTGCTTCCTTTTCGACCAGATTGGAAGCTTGCAACAGAAAGATGGAGGTAAGAGTAGTTTTGCATCTTTCATTAAGGTATCAAGCGGTAATCGTGGCACAGGGCAAGGTGGTAGTGACAATGGTAGGCTCACCATCGTAATAGTTGTCATTATAGTTGGAACTTTGGCTGTCATAGGGGTCCTTGTGTATGTTGGTTTCTGCATTTACCGAAGGAGTCACCATACACCCTCACATGATGCTGGTTCATCAGAAGATGATGGTTTCCTGCAAACTATATCAGGAGCACCGACACGGTATACTTACAGGGAGCTCCAGGATGCGACAAACAACTTCTCAGACAAGCTTGGCCAGGGAGGGTTTGGATCTGTGTATCTTGGTACACTGCCTGATGGCAGTCGCATCGCTGTAAAGAAACTAGAGGGCATAGGACAAGGGAAAAAAGAATTCCGTTCTGAGGTGACCATCATTGGCAGCATACATCACATCCATCTTGTTAAACTCCGAGGCTTTTGTGCTGAGGGAGCACACAGGCTTCTTGCATACGAATACATGGCAAAAGGGTCTCTAGATAGATGGATTTTCCAAAGAAACAATGATTCCTCCCTGCTGGACTGGGACACGAGGTTTAACATTGCCCTTGGAACAGCCAAGGGGTTGGCATACCTCCACCAGGACTGTGAGTCAAAGATCATTCACTGTGACATCAAACCTGAGAATGTCCTCCTTGATGACAACTTCCTCGCAAAGGTGTCAGACTTTGGCCTCGCCAAGTTAATGACCAGGGAGCAGAGCCATGTGTTCACGACACTCAGAGGCACGCGGGGCTACCTTGCACCTGAATGGATCACCAACTATGCCATCTCAGAGAAGAGCGACGTGTACAGCTACGGGATGGTTCTCCTTGAGATAATCAGTGGGAGGAAGAGCTATGATCCTGTGGAAGGCTCGGAGAAAGCTCACTTCCCCTCCTATGCTTTTAAGAAGCTGGAAGAAGGCGATCTCCGTGATATCTCCGACTCCAAGCTAAAATACAAGGACCAGGATAACCGAGTTGAGATGGCAATCAAGGTGGCCCTGTGGTGCATTCAGGAGGACTTCTATCAGAGGCCATCCATGTCGAAGGTTGTCCAGATGCTGGAAGGCGTCTGCGACGTGCCCCAGCCACCAATATCTTCGCATATCGGATACCGGCTGTACACGAATGCTTTCAAATCTAGCAGCGAAGAGGGCACGTCATCTGGGATGTCAGACTACAACAGTGATGCTTTACTTTCTGCTGTGCGGCTCTCTGGGCCCAGGTGATATGATTATGTACATTGCTCTGCTTTAGTTAGCATGATGATGAATTGATGATGTCCAATTTTGGGGGAAAGCCATTCGTTTGTGTTCGTAGTCATGTATATATATGTTGAAAGTTTGAGGTGTTTAGTTCGAATTTTCTGAAATGCCCATATGGGGCACAATTTGACCCCTTAGATAGAAAACTCAGTTGGCAATTTTGCAATTGTACACCAAAAAAAAAGAAATAAAACAAATTAATGTCGAAGCTATGATCAGGTTTATATACCAGGATTTGGAAATTACAATACTGGCTGACTTTGATCAGATTCGTTCTAGTGTATTGTTACTTGTTAGTGAAGGATGCCTGGGAGATTTGCCCAATCCGGTGCACCATAAGTCCATAGTCCCATACTGATGATAACTATGCCCTCTAGTTCTATAATTTTCTGAACTTCGTCCAAACCACTAACAAACTGTCATATGCAGCCCATTGTGCATGTACATTCATTAGCGCTAAGAAGCAGATATGGTAGAGAAAATGTTATGGATGCAAGCATGCATGCCAAGGATACTATGCGTGTCGATAGTGCTTAGGTACCCTACTCCTGATTAGACTATTTTTAGTGAAAAAAATGTTTAAAAGGGATAAAGTAAATGTTACCCCATCTGCTTCAAATTATAACTCGTTTTTGGGTTTTTGGCAAAATATTTTATAATTTCAAACTAAAAGCATCTCTAGAAGTTTGGTAAAACAACTTCTTATCTTGATTTTTTAGCAAAAAGAGAAAAAACCCCCTCTAACAGTTTGGTAAAAGAAGTACTTAAAAATAAAAAGTTGTTAAATATCCTCCTCAACTCATAAGTTTGCAAAGTGGATAGAACTCCATATTTCTATAGTAAAAGATATGCTCTAGTATAATAAATAGAGCATCTCCAAGAAATTAGCCAAGATATTAGCAAAATCATTTTCTAAACGTAACTTTAGCTATTGTTAAAGAAAAAACGTTTCTAATAGTAGCTCTCCATCCCATCTTAGAGCATCTCCAAGAGATTAGTCAAATAGACTAGCTAAATTTACTAATTTAGCTACTCTCTAAAATAGATTTAACAAAAAAATTAGAGTACTATAACATACTCTATAAACAATGGCTAGTAAGGTAGGGTATCGAAAAGTAGAGAGCAAATAAGGTGAGATAGAGAGATACTAAGTTTATAGAGTCGTTTACTGGAGACATTTTCCTTCAACAATAGCTAAATTTATCTTTAGAAAATGGTTTGGCTAATCTCTTGGAGATGCTTTTATTTGCTCTCTACTTTTGGATAGCCTACCTTAGGCCAGTCTCAATGCACAGTTTCATGGCACAGTTACCAAGACTCTAAACTAGTTAACCGAGCCAGATGAGTTTTATGGGGATGAAACTCTTCTCTCATCTGATGAAACTCCTTCATTTAATGATCCTGCCAAGTCAGCAATTTTGCTTATGTGGCACCCTATTTAATGTGCATGACACTCTCATGAAACATGCATTGAGACTGGCCTTACTAGTCATCTTTTATAGAGTTTGTTGGAGTACTCAAATATTTTTTTTGTCAAATTTATTTTAAAGAGTAGCAGTGTTTTTAGCTAATCTCTTGGAGATGCTCTAATTTATATAGGTAGTTTAGCCAAGACATCGAGACATCTCAAACTCATGTATATAGATGGAGATATTGTGTTTTGATTAAACAAGAAATAGATCAAGACTTCCTACGGCATTCTGTAGCACCTTACTACCTTAGGTTCAAGGAATCAAGGCCATCAAAAGTCTGTATGTAACACAAACGATACAGAAGAAGACTTCACTATGATTTTTTCCAAAGTCGTTTATACCTGTTTAAATTGTATATAGACTCAAAAAAAAACACCAAGTTCTCTGTACAAATTGAAGTTCCGATTGGACGACGTCAAACGATCTCTGTTTAGGCTTTATTAACTGCCAGACTGCTGCTACTGAAATAACATTGTAAGATTATTTCCGTATGCACGAGCGTACAAGGAGATCATAAAGATATTACAGGATAGAAACCCATCCATATATCTATGTACAATTGGCTGCTAGTACTACGACACATCATTTAGGCTTGCAACAGTCTAATGGTAATGGAGCAGGAAGCGCTTCAATGGCTTCTCAAGGCGAGGACAAGGCTCAGGAGCAGAAAGGGCATGAGGAATATGATCATCCAAATCGAGCCATGGGTATAAATGTTGTTTGGACATGGGAGGGGCCTGAACTTCGACAGCTCCGCTAACAGATCTTCGTGATGCTGGAACAGAAGTGAAAGCTGCATTTTTGAAGATGATGGAACCAGATGAATCACTATGCTACAGATTCCTCTTCAACAAAAAAGAGAGGATCAGAGTCGTGCTAACCTCACTGTAAGCTTGCAGAGGGATTTGATCATTCCGGTTGAGCACATCGAGCAGTGATAGGTATAGCATATAGTCACGTGACTGTACCAGCAAAGAGCACGATCAAACACAAATCAGTCAACTATTACTTGCACACAGTAAAACAGGGTGCACCTTACAGTATTACTTGCACGATCAAACACAAAAAGGAGTCCTTTTTGGGTCTCATATATATCATAGGCGCTCTCCCACAATACTTTGTAGCACATAAATAGTGTGTCATCAAAATATTCATGTAAGTATGTAACACTAGTGAACACTTCAAGGGGAAAAAAAAAAAAGCTAACAGATACAGGTGAGATGAATGCACAAAGAGCAAAGAACTAAGAGCAAACTTGCCTCTCATGTTCAAGCACTTTCAGCATACCCCATATTCAAAAATATTAAAATATATTAGATTTTTTCGTGATTAGATTTGAACTTGGAACCATCTGATACTGGCTAACTTCTAGATATGAGAAGGCACAAAATTAATCACGAAAAATCTTAAATCTAAAATAGGGAGTAAAAACATAGGGATAAAAATATTCTAACTTACAGACAAATAAATATAACATAGGGTATGTTGTCATATATCACCCCAAATGTGAAGTCAAAACCAAAATTGTATGGTGAGCAACCAAAAAATACAAATACCATTTGGAGGTGAATTCACCAAATTTTAGTACTTCAGGGAAGTTAAGATATGAAACTTCATATGACGGGTGAGGTGAACAAAGTGAATAGTTCATTGCAGCAATATGGACTTTTCCCCTTAGTATATTTTTCCCCGAAGCACTGGAACATAAATCTTCATGTTTCATATTGTCATGTACGGTAATACGTACAGCAGGCGTCGTCGGGCTCGAGACGTTAGGCGCGTAGCTGAGCGCGCTCAGCGCGTCAAGGGCGCGGCCCAGGAGTCCCAGGCGCCATCCAGGGGCTAAAAGGACAGGCTGTTAGGATTCTGTCATGGACAGCCAACAGGCTTTCGGTCCAGTTATCTTTATAAGTTTAATTATCTTTGTATTGGCAATTTATATTAGTCCCAGATAGGTTATTTAGCAAAAGAGGTGAAGTAAAAATAACACAAATATCTGTAGACTCTATTGATATAAGCAAGCAATAACAATTATCTCTTGTCTCTTGTCTCTCTTCTAAAACCTAAGCCTACGGCAGAGGGGTATAACCTCACCGGAGAAGACGGCCGATGGCTACGAGCTCCTGCCAGTCAATGGCTCGACGCTCTTGACAACTTGGTATCAGCTATCCGGCGATCCTCTACCTCCACTTCCGCTCCACCTCCCACCGCCGCCGCCGCAGCCCACCTCGCCCAACAGCCGTCTACCCCAACCCCCTCCACTGCGTCCACTGCACAGTCCCCAGCCATGGCTGAACCCACCCTGGCCGATGTGCTCGCCCAGCTCAAGACCATGTCCGACGAGATGATGACCATGAAGGCCGACATGGCCTCGATGAAGGAGAAGTCCGAGTCGTCGGCGTTCGGTGGCGCCGAGGGACGCCGCCCGGACGGTCTGCGCGACCAGGACTTCCACCCGAAGCACAATAAGTGGGATTTCCCCCGCTTCGACGGCACGTCCGACCCCATGCTGTTCCTCAACAAATGTGAGGCCAATTTTCGCCAACACCGAACCATGGCGGAAGAGCGCGTGCGCATGGCGTCCTATCATCTGGACGACACCGCACAACTGTGGTTCCAGCAGCTGCAGGATGATGATGGCACACCATCATGGGGAAATTTCAAGGATCTTCTGAATTTGAGGTTCGGTCCTCCCCTTCGCTCCGCCCCGATGTTCGAGCTCGCCGAGTGCCACCGGATGGGGACCGTGGAGGAGTATGCCAATCGGTTCCAGGCACTGTTGCCTCGCGCCGGCCGCCTAGATGAGGCACAACGGGTCCAACTCTTCAAGGGAGGGCTCCTACCGCCGCCCAGCCACGCAGTCCGCATCCACAACCCGGACTCCCTCTCCGCCGCCATGAGCCTGGCCCGCCAGGTCGAGTTGATGGAGCAGGAGGGCCCGACGCCACCTCCACCGCGGGCGCACCAGCGCGGACCACCGGCTCCCATGGCCCGGGCTACCTTGCCGGCTCCACCGCCTCTCTTGGCGCTCCCGCCACCACCAGTGGCTGCTCCGCAGGGCCGGGCCAAGGGCAACCAGCGCCGCCTCACCCCGGAAGAGATGGCCGAGCGCCGCCGCCATGGTCTGTGCTTCAATTGTAACAAGAAATATTCACGTGGCCATAACAGGTTCTGCCGCCGCATCTTCTTCATGGACGGTGTGGAGATTGATGACGTCGAAGGAGGTGCTGCTGTTCAGGGGGACGACGCGGCGATGGAGGCTCCCGTTTTCTCCCTCCATGCTGTGGCCGGCATGGCAGTGGGCACGCCCATCCTGGTTCAGGTCACCTTGGGCGCCGCCACGCTCGTCGCCCTGGTCGACACGGGGTCCACGCACAACTTCATCGGCGAGGCGGCAGCGCACCGCACCGGGCTCACCATCCTACCCCGGCCGCGGCTCACTACCACAGTGGCCAATGGCGAGAAGGTGGCGTGCCCTGGCGTCCTCCGGCAGGCAGCTATCTGCATGAAAGGATCAAGATGCCCAAGAGGGGGGGAGTGAATTGGGCTTCTCTAAAAA
>Ga0182004_10004807_pt1 | contig 10941 bp, 8 predicted proteins | sample Sormic07211540_1_FD_120479 | JGI IMG/M metagenome (GOLD analysis project Ga0182004, IMG submission 120479) | Endophyte microbial communities from Sorghum bicolor roots, Mead, Nebraska, USA - 072115-40_1 MetaG | ecosystem: Host-associated > Plants > Roots > Unclassified | place: USA: Nebraska...
TAACTATCTAATACCATAGATGTTATTGTTATCAATAAAATAAATTATGGACTTTAAATTTTATAAAAAGGATAAATATAAATAGATATGTAACATTATGTCATCACTTTCTAGGGTCATTTGCTGTTTTTCTTCTGTTGCAACGCGGGCTATAAAAACCGGGCTTTGACGTCCTAATCTTTTGTTCTTTTTTTATTTCTTTGGGAAAAAACGTCTCAGGTAATTCGAAGGATTCACAGTTTCACACGTCAAATAAATCTTGGCCCAAGTAGCAGCTGTGATTTGTGGGATCAATTGGGCCACTAGAACTATATACTATGTAGTACATGTTGTCGTAGCACGGGCCGCGCCGGCCGCCGGGCTTGCTCATTCTTGACTTGGACCAGCCCAAATATCATCTTCTTAATTCCTCCTTTCCTGAGTCATCTCGTTTCGTTTATATTTGACAATTATTATCTAATTATAGACTAAATAGAGTTAAAAGAATTATCTTATAAATTATAGATAAACTATACAATTAGTTTTTGTTTTTATCTATATTTAGTACTCTATGCATGTGTCGCAAGATTTGATGTGACGAGGAATCTTAAAAAGTTTTTGGATTTTAGGGTGATCTAAACAAGGTTTAAATGTAGATAAAAAATAACTAATTTTACAGTTTGTCTGTAAGTTTTTGCAAACTGAACTAGGCCTAGGCCCGTAGCTCCCATATCCATGATCCATCCATCCAAGGCCTTGTTTAGTTTCAAAAAAAATTCGGATTTCAGCACTGTAGCGTTTTCGTTTTTATTTGACAAATATTATTCAATTATGGACTGACTAGGCACAAAAGATTCATCTCGTGATTTACAGACAAACTGTGCAATTAATTTTTATTTTTATCTATATCTAATGCTTCATATATATGCTCCAAGATTTGATGTGACGGAGAATTTTGAAAAGTTTTTGGTTTTCGGGATGAAGTAAACAAGGCCCAAGGATCCCTGCGCTCTGCAGTCTACTTCCTAGCTACCAACAGCCGCCCCGCCCGCAGGAGCACAGTGTGATATACTGTACTACGTTACAGCCGTATATGCATGCATACACCGATACACGTATGCAATGATGTACTCCAATGGAATGCTGAATCCACGCAAGCAAAAAATGCACACAGTATATATGTATATGAAAACATTTATTATAATACAGAAAAGGATCGAATAATTTTACTTTCTAACCATTTTTGTATTTCTTTCTCTTCAAATAAAAATATACATACATACATACATACATACATATATATACATACATACATACATATATATACATACATACATTGTATTTTTTAGGAAGGAAAAGTGCGTATACATACATACTCCTATCTATGGTGATGAAACATCAAAGTATGCCGCAGCTAGCTGCAGTCCACGAGTGTACGTACACGTAAGGCTAGATAATTAGCCGAGCTCAGCTCAACTGAGTTCGTTAGGATAACGAACTAGTTCAGCTCAGATTGTTATCTTAATAAGTCAAAAAGCTAGCTCAATTTGGTTGGTTATGAGCTTGAGCTGGCTCGTTAAGTTCACGGGTCAAGTATTAAATGTATATAAGATATAATATTTGTATTTATCTAAAACTTAAAAATATTAATATTTATAAAAATAATATATTTAATAGTCTTAAGTCGAACAAAATATTTAATATGAGCTAACATATCAATCATTTGTAACGTATAAGACATGAAGTAATACAAAACTAATATAAGTTATAATGACTTTTTATTTAAAATTATAGCTCGTTTGGCTCGCGAGCAGCTCGTGAGTTATTAGCTCGAGTTACTCATAATAGCTAAAATCTTGACGCTATCAGCACTGGCTACTAGAGGTGTACTACTACTACTACTATATATATATATATATATATAGAAAAATTAAAATATTGTCTATGGTCATGTTTGCTTGAACTTTTTATCAATACTATTTTTAAATCATAAAGTAATATTTTTTTATAATAAATCAATATCCTGAATTTTCAGCCGGTCGAACAGGGCGAACATATGCACAACGCAACGATGGCACGATGCCCTATGTGCCAATCAAAATTTCGTAGTCAGATGATGGGTGGGGACGCAAGCTATCACGAAAACTAATGTGTTTTGTTTAAAAAAACAATTATTAATAGGTTAGAATGGTAGATAGTGTGAAATCAATTGAGGAAATACATATTAGTATTATATGTATATTTAGTTAAAATTAAGATTGTTTGAGTATAATTAATTTTGAGAGAAAGTGAAACAGGATGCGCAAGGCAAGGAAGAAGTTGCTCTGCACGGTCTGCATTGCGGATGATTGACAGAGAGATATCAACGGCTAGTACAGACAAGACAGGAGGCCCCGCGGCCCTCACGACGCCCCTACTGGCCTACCGCCGCTTTAATTTTGTCGGGTGGGAGGGACTGGGGGGCTGATGGGAGTGGGCCGCCCAGCCCCAGCCCGTGCCCGTGCCCCATCGCTAGCCTGAAGCCCCGGCCGTACGTCCCCTTCTTCACGGCATGCTTCACATAGGAACTACTACAGTACCCTGCGCCGTTGCTGCGAGAATTTCAGATAGTTTAAATTAGACTATTTATACTTATAGTTATATAAATAAAACTATTTTAAATTAATTTTGATGAATGATTTGACTGGCCAACTAAATGCATGTTAGTGGATGAAAAAATAACTATCAATAATTATATGTGCTAGTTGGCTATAATTGTAAGTTCTAGTGAATTGTTGATGTAGATAGATTACATGTTGAGAGAATTCTCTAGTGAAGTTTAGCTTTATAAGAGTATAAGATTGGCTCTAGAGAGCAACAAAAGATGTCCACGCCAAGCCTTCTTGTCTTGTGATAATAGTATGGATGTTGAGATGATTCTGGTCACGTATTATCAACCTGAGATGACATGTCTATTATCTTCTTTAAAGCAGGCCATCAACTACGTGCAAATTTATTCTATATATTAGCTTTGTGGTAATTATCCTACATTGAGACGTACGTCTATTTTGATTTTCTTTTATCATGTATATATAAAAGTGATTAGTATGGACATTTATTATGCTAGTCTAATCTATCCCTCCCTAATACTTAATCATGAAAATTTCAGTCTGCCAAAAATTTATCCTCCTCCCACGTCGAGTGTCCGGTCGAGTCCGTCCCTAGCCTCTCCCGTACAGCGTCCGGTTTCCGTAGTTGAAAAAAAACAAAATAGAAATATTTTTAAGGTTCCTAATATAAAATCTCCTATACACATTAAACACATTAAAAATAAAAAAAGTATAGGGGCGTAAATGCAAAGTATTTATCCTATTAATTTACTTTTCTTTTATTCTTTAAATCGGTTCAAAATTGATAAATGCGTAGTAATTCATAGAAAAATCTAAAAATTATAAAATAAATTGTGTTCAGCTCCACATATATAGATCCATGCAGTAAACAAAAATATCACAAATTTTTAGTATATTTTTTTTGCTGAAGATGCTTACCTATGCTTTTTAGTGTAAAATTGATCGGTTGAAAATGGATAAATACGTAGTAATTTATAGAAAAATCTAAAAATTACAAAATAAATTTTGTTCAGCTCCACATATATAAATCCATGCAGTAGATAAAAAATATCATAAATTTTAGTATATTTTTTGCTGGAGATGCTTGCCTATGCTTTTTAGTGTAAAATTGAAATTATAGTTATCTGCTCCAATTATTATGAAATTTTTATGGTAGCCTATTTAATGTGATGCTTGGTAAATGTTTTAGCACCATTCCTGCATATCTCACTAATTTACTAATTTACCAAAATTTATGCTTGAGGATGCTTCCACTATCTTTGCACGATGTGTTGTTATGTCATATGAACACTTCATAAGCCTATTTGTTCATAATTTACATACATTTAACTGATATATCATATTTCATAGGAATCCTAATCTAAATAAAAAATAAAGCTAGCAACAAACTTCTCATGTTTTAATATAATACTAAGGTATATTATGAGGTAATATTAGAGTAAGATAAGATTTGACTAATTTCTATTTTTATTATTAAACAAATATGTCTCCAAGTTACATATTATTGTAAATATTAACTATCTAATACCATAGATGTCATGGTTATAAATAAAAGAAATTGTAGAATTTAAATTTTATAAAAAAATATAAATATAAATAGATATGTAACATTCATTTGATGTTTTTCTCCAGTTGCAACGCACGGGTATATTTGCTAGTATGTACAATATAAGAAATATTTTTTTAAAGGTGATTCCTTGGTTTAGTCAGAGATGTTCTGGGCCTATTTGATTTTGATCCATCTCATTTCATTTCAATTGGATCTGGTCGGACAACAAGCCCAAGCCCAAGCCGCCCCAAGATTCCGTTCCGTTCCGCCGGCCGGATAAGGGAAGGAGACGAGACCTCCCCTGCTCTACTCCGCCACGCCGCCGACGGTCACGGCCCGTCGTCCATCCTTCTCCATGGCGTCGCCGCACCTTCCCTTCCTCTCCTTCCCCAAAACCCTACCGCCACCACCTCCACCGCTCAAGCCCCACGCCCACCGCACCTCCCTCGCCGTCGCCGCTGCTCCTGCTCCCCCGCCCGCCCCGCCTGACGGCGCGGGGCCCGCCGCGCCCACGCGTGGCGACCGCTTCCTCGGCCGCCAGCTGGCCACCGAGGCCGCCGCGCGCGTGCTCGCGCCCGACGACGCCGACAGGCGCCGCCGACGCAAGGAGAAGCGCCGGGCACTGTCGCGGAAGCCCTCCGGCCTCGCCTCTTGCTACGGGTGCGGCGCCCCGCTGCAGACGGCGGAGGAGGCCGCGCCGGGATACGTAGACCCCGACACGTACGAACTGGTAATCACCGACGCTTCTTCCCTTCCCTTTTCGCTCCACTAGCCGACCGGCCACTGCATTCATCCATTCGTAGTCTTCCTCGGAGCAGAGAATGACAGCATTTCATTTCTTGTCTGATGAGCAGAAAAAGAGGCACCACCAACTGAGAACCGTTCTATGTGGAAGGTGCAAGCTGCTCTCTCATGGCCACATGGTCACTGCTGTTGGTGGCCACGGCGGTTATCCTGGGGGCAAGCAGTTTGTTTCTGCGGAACAGCTCAGGGAGAAGCTGTCATACCTCCGTCACGAGAAAGCACTGATAGTCAAATTGGTAAACAACTTGCCATATCGCTTGATTCTCTCGCCTCAGCTCCTTTCTCTGCTCACTCATTCTAGCTTCTATGTGAAGGTTGACATCGTTGACTTCAATGGGAGTTTCCTGGCACGAGTACGTGACTTTGCTGGTGCAAATCCGATTATTCTTGTGATAACAAAGGTGATTGTTTTATACAATCAGTTTTTCTATACTGTCCTGTTTTTTTTCATCACTATCATCTGACAACTAAAGCTACTTCGTTCCTAGGTTGATCTCCTTCCCAGAGACACTGATTTGAATTGCATAGGCGACTGGGTTGTCGAGTCAGTTGTCAAGAAGAAGCTTAAGTAGGAATCACTTCCGTACCATTCCTTATTTCACAGTACTTTCATCAAATGACCTGAATAATTTGAATTTGTTATATGCAGTGTCCTTAGTGTCCATTTGACAAGCTCAAAGTCACTGGTCGGTATCACAGGGGTTATATCAGAGATTCAACAGGAAAAGAAGGTCGGCATTTCTGTTTATTTTTGTGGTTATTGCAGTTAGACTGTCCTTAGTGTCCCTGCTTGTTCTACATTTCACGATTCTGACTGATGTTTCTTTTTATTGTATTATTAGGGCCGAGATGTATATATACTGGTAAGCACTCATCACGTTCATTTTGTTGTTCTTCTTCTTTAAATGGTGGGGGCAGAAAATAGGGGTGTAATTTCTGTTCAGAGATACGTGTATTATATTGTATATGCAATTGACACTGCTGCCTGTAGAAATTTAACAAAATTCAGTAATTCAGGCAATACAACATTGAAGAATGTGAGTCGTGTTTCTGCCTGTCGGCTAGTGTAGCTATATCTGACCTAAATCATACTCTGTTGCAGGGTTCTGCAAATGTTGGGAAATCTGCATTTATCAGTGCAATGCTAAGTATGCCTTTCCTGTTGTTAATATTTGTCTTCTATCCATTTATGTAGCAGTTACCATTTGAACAATGCTGCTCGTTCTTTTTCTTATATACTACACTAATTGTTGGAGATCCTTCTGTTGTAGGAACAATGGCATACAAGGATCCGGTGGCAGCGGCAGCTCAAAAATACAAGCCTATACAGTCTGCTGTTCCTGGAACAACCCTTGGCCCTATTCAAATTGAAGCATTTTTAGGCGGAGGGGTATGATTCTGTTTGGCTAGTTGGTCCTCTGAAAGGATATGTATATGTTAACTTTAGTTGCTAGCCTGTTCCACACACTTTGTTGATATAGCTATACTAACAATTATTTAAATCTGTGCTTGCTGAAAATTCTTAAATAAAAAAATCTTTGGCTAACCAACATAGATGTGTCTATACTACTAAAGGTGTGTCTTATCATGACCCTTTGATGCAATACAATTGTTTGTATGCATGCACAGTGCTCAATATGAACTGCTCCAAAATATGTGTTGTCTCTGATAACATCCCGATGTTCTGTATCTTCTACTTTGAGATCCAATTTGAACTTTTGAAATCTACTAACATATTCCTGAATCTTTGTGCACAGAAATTGTATGATACACCTGGAGTCCACCTTCACCATAGGCAGGCAGCAGTTATCCATGCTGATGATCTGCCTTCTCTTGCACCACAAAGTCGTTTGAAAGGGCGATGTTTTCCCGTATGTATATTTCATTCGGTTGAGCACATGTTCCTTTCTCAAAATTTGCACACTAATCTTTTTCTTCAGAACATGATGTTATGTTCAGGCTAATGATACAGATGTTGAATTGAGTGGGAATTCATTATTCTGGGCTGGGCTAGTCCGCATTGATGTTGTCAAGGTACCTAATGAGCTGAACTTCATCTTTGATATATTGTTTTCTTATCATGTTCTAATTCTCCCCTGTAAGCTGTAATTGTCAATGAATGAATGACATAGGCTCTTCCACGCGCACGGCTGACATTCTATGGGCCCAAGAAGCTAAAGATTAATATGGTCCCGACAACAGAAGCAGATCAATTTTACGAGGTATGCCTATGCTAATTGGTATGAAAGTTCATTGTCTGATACCACCAGCTATATTCTATTTGGCTTAGAAAGAGAGAGTTGCTTCTCCTTCTTCTCCTCTTTCTAATCACAGCTCTGAATTGTGTCCTGCAAAACTCTATGTGTTTAACCATGCTCTTCAAAACTTACATGCATCTAAATAAGGTCATCTGAAACAATGATGATTTCATTTTATTTCTGTCTTGTTTTTTTTTTTCACTTTCCAGACTGAAGTTGGAGTTACATTGACTCCACCAACTGGTAAGGAGAGAGCTGAAGGATGGCAAGGGCTTCAAGGTGTTCGCGAGTTGAAGATAAAGTATGAGGAACGTGACAGGTAATGTTTGCAAGTAATGGTGGTGCCATAGCTTTGCTCATCATTCATTTATGGTCAAAACTGCATGAGTAATTTATTGAAGCTAGCCTCCTTTTACTGTGAAGATGGAGGAATATCTTGTCTGGATAACAAGTGAAATGGGAGCAGTTGCATTTTTGTATAGTACTAATTTAAGAAGGTGATTCCTTGATTACTGGGCTTAAGAACCTGATCTGTAGGCCTGCTTGTGACATCGCGATCTCTGGGCTTGGGTGGATTTCTGTGGAGCCATCAGGCGTGCCCTCAAACAGCTCTGATGACAATGTCGAGGAAGAATACGATGGCGGTGAGCTGCATCTGGTAGTACATGTACCCAAACCGGTTGAGGTCTTCGTCCGCCCCCCATTGCCTGTTGGTAAAGCAGCGTCGCAATGGTACCAGTATCAAGAGCTCACAGAGGAAGAAGAGGAGTTGAGGCCTAAATGGCACTACTGATGCTGCTCTGGTTCTCTACCTATTTCTCTAGCAGTAGTACAGTTTTGTGTAATCCAAATATTTAGCACAAAGTTATATGCTATGATGAGATGATGTTGGCACGACTAGTGTTAGGATCAGGTGATAAGGTGGATTCAGAAAACAAATTTTGAATAAATGTCTCTAGTGTCTATCTAGCACATGCTTCAGAAGGCCATGAGGAAAAGAATCCTCCAGTACGTGCTGTACATGTACTCTAAATGAAGGAGCTTACCAACAAGCCATCGAAGAGATTCATAACAATTAGCAATTTAGGAGCTGTTTAATTCTCTTTTTATCTTAAAAATTTTTAGGTTTTGGTCCATCATTTTGTATAATAAAACTAAACACCATGTAAAATTTTTAGCAAAATGGTTGTCATTCTTTATTATAGATTTTGGTCTTAAGAGGCTAAAAAAACTCAAAAGAGCTTCTAGAGGCCATAATTTATTGCATTTTGAATGCATTTTATCATTTCAAAGTAGTTGATATTTTGCATTTTATGAGAACTAAGACCCGGTTTAATTTCTAAAATTTTTCAAGATTCCCCGTCACATTGATTTTTGGACGTATGCATGTAACATTAAATATAGATGAAAACAAAAACTAATTGCATAGTTTGTCTGTAATTTAGGAGATGAATTTTTTTGAGCCTAGTTAGTTCATGATTGGACAATAATTGTTAAATACAAACAAAAGTACTACAGTAGCAAAAGCGAAAAAAAATTGCGAACTAAAGAAGGCCTAAACAGGCTGTTAACTTCGGCAACAAAACAGTTTTGGTTTGCCCTTTGCCCTTTTTGGCCATATAACCGCCAAATTTTAGTTGTGCCATGACGCTAATTTAGAGTACGTATACAAAGCCAGGAAGCGTATTCCCAGTTCCTCGTTGAATTCAGCCCATTGGATCCGTCCGACGCACAGACCCGCACCACCATGGCCGACGCGCCCACGAGCTCCGGCGACTCGCCGCCGCCGCCGCCTCCTCCGCAGCCGGAGAACGGTTCCATCTCCTCCATGGTCGCCTCCTCTGCCGCCTCCGCGGCGGCCGCGGCCGCAGACTTCACCCGCTGGGCGGAGACCTTCGGCACCGAGAAGGCCGACGCCGCCAAGGCTGCCCTAGCCTCCGCCACCACCTTGGCCACCTCATCCGCCTCCGCGGCGGCTTCTGCTTCCTCCACGGCTGCGTCCTCCGCCTACGCGGCCGCCTCCGACCTCACCCTCATCGCGAAGGTGATGGCCGCCCATTCCCCTCGCTTCGTTCGATCTAAGCACCATTTGGTGAAAACTCAAACCCTTTCGCTGTCCTGTTCGCAGGAAGAGCTGGAATGGGTGAAGAAGGAGTACTCTGCTCACGAGCAGATTGTGTTTAGCAAGATCAAAGGTGCCGTTTTGCTGCGTAAAGATCAGATAGTTCGGGATTCCTCTTAATTTGATGTCCTCGTAGATGATGTTCATCTTTGTTGGGGAAATTATGTTATTGTTTTAATTTTTTTCTCAAGCATTGAATGTTTATAATGGTTGCAGAGGGCGTTGTCATGGCGATAATGAATCCAGGCATTGCTGCAGGTTCTGCAACCCTTGCAGGGATTGTCCTTTTCAAAAGTAATATGTTTTCCTTGCAACAACTTCATTGTTCTGTGGTGCTATATTGAATGGATTTAAGCTGTTTGCATTGTACTTTCATTGGTTCCTTTTGCTAATGCACAATGTAATTTAGTATTTGCATGAGGGGTTTCTATCCACACAATGCACTTGAAGAACATTGAGCTCATTATTACCACATGCTAAACCAAATTGTTTTCTTTAACTTGAATGTACTTTTGATACTCTAGAATTGATCCTTTGCTGTGTTCTTGCAAATGAATGAAATGTTTTGAGACCTTAGCCGAGTCAATATATTCCATCTTCTTAGAATATGATGCACACATCTTGTTCTGGTTGGTTTAAAAAAACTTTGAAAAATTACTTCGATGATTTGGGAATTATGAAATTGATTAAAGCTGTTGCAAGTTTTGTTCAAACTATCCAACCTCGACTTAGTTGCCTAGTATTTCATGGTACATAGCTCAAGGTAGTAACCTTGCTGATTCAGTCAACATTTGTTCCAATATAATTTCAAGAAGGCTTAAATGGGCATTTCTATACTAAATGGAATATGAATGAATCCTTGCAGGGCCAAGGAGCTACCTTATTCAACGAGTACGGCGCATGTTTGTTAGCAAGGAGGTAAAGCACCCTATGTCCTTTTGATTAGCACATATACTTCCTGTGACTTGATAGATACATGCTCTTCAAAGTTAATTAACCATCTTTCTTGATTCATACTATTTCAAGTTAATTGACCATCTTGCTTAGAAGTCCTCCTCTTCCTAGGTGGGGCTATCTATTAACCTATGACTACATTCTTATAATTTACATCTAGTGTTTGGATACATTTACCTGTTGTTTCCCTGAACATGATTGATGACGTTCATATAGCAAGTCAGAATAAAATCAAATGATGTTTGCAAGTTTGTTTCTTCCCTAAAAAATGGTATGAATCAGGTTGATAATATAACATAAATTTTGTTTTTTCATACTATAGACCCTACTTTCTGGCGTACAAGCTGAAGTGAATCACATGCGGCAGACTGTGAATCTTGTATCCAATGAACGTCAAAAACTGTTGGTAATTTTTTTCATTTGAAGATAATTGAACGATTTGTTAGTTTGTCTCTCTTAACTTTATATGGTATCCATGACTGATTCAATGCATACTGGAATCCAGGATAGAGCAGCAACCGCAGAGAAAAGATTTCAGAAAGGATGGAATACACTCAGGCATCCCCCCCCCCCCCCCCCCCCCCCCCCCCCTCCTTTCTTTCTTTCTTTTTTTCCTTTTTTTTTCTATCTCTTTCCTTTTTTTTGTTTAGTTTTTTGTGTTTCTCA
>Ga0182004_10004808_pt1 | contig 10941 bp, 3 predicted proteins | sample Sormic07211540_1_FD_120479 | JGI IMG/M metagenome (GOLD analysis project Ga0182004, IMG submission 120479) | Endophyte microbial communities from Sorghum bicolor roots, Mead, Nebraska, USA - 072115-40_1 MetaG | ecosystem: Host-associated > Plants > Roots > Unclassified | place: USA: Nebraska...
ATAATAATAATAATAATAATAATAATAATAATAATAATAATAATAATAATAATAATAATAATAATAATAATAATAATAATAATAATAATAATAATAATAATAATAATAATAATAATAATAGTGGTTTTATCCGGGTATGTAGACTCAACCAATGCCTTTATTTTTATCATTTGTTGTATAAATTAGTAGCTCCTTTGATATTTTAATTGTAGTGTTGTCAGTATCTAAATTTTCATCATTATCTAATATTGCTTTTGTAGTTTTGTTTCGTATACTTAATATCCAATTCTTGAACTGATTTAACTCTCTAAACTTTGGAGTCTCTCGTTTCAACTTTAGTAATCACATATTTTCATGTAGGTGTACTTTTTTTACATGATTCCAAAGCTGTGATTTAAATGTTGAGCCACCTATGATTTACGATCTTGATGTGTTTTCTGTAACTGGTACTACTTGTTTGGGATCTCCACTGAGGACGACAACCTTTCCTCCAAATTATTTTTCAATTGATTTTATGTCTTTCTCAGAAAGAATGTCTCTTAATGCATGATCTATTAATAGCCTCAATACATTGTCTATTTGTCATTAATGACTCATCCCATATGATTAGATCAATCTGAATAAGTAGTTCAGCAAGTTTTCTTCCATGTTTTATATCACATATTGCTAATTCATCTATGTCTACGGGTATTCTGAATCATAAATGAGTTGTGCGGACATTCGGTAATAAAGAGGCTACATCGGATGATGTTACTGTCGAAACTATTTTTCATTTTGCTCGAAGATACGAAATTGTTGTCTTATAGGCAAATGTCTTGCATGTTCCTCCATGGCCAAGTACAAAGAAAAAATTAGTTCTTTAGTGAGAACACTACTTACTATTTGGTGAAAAGCATTTTCTATTGCTCATTTAGTTTGACAAAGCATCTACTAGCTTCTTCTTCTTCTTCTTCCAAAATGTATTTATCAGTATAAGGTTAGATTTGCATATATTTTTTTAGAAATATTTGCATATCTTTTCTAGCAGAATTTATTTAGCAAAAAAATAAAATAGAAAAAAAAGTACACTTGATGACCCGGTGGTACAGTGTGTTTCTTTCTAGGAAGAAGTCCACTTTAGGTCCTTCAACTTCAAAACCAGGTAAAATACATCCTTCAACTTTTGAAATTGTGCAGCTTTAGATCTATGCTTTTTAATAATTAATTAAAATAATTATAGCTACAGTTTCCGTGGTCCAATTGTGATAAAATTTATATGGTGGGCTAATTATTGTATGTTTAGGTTGTAGTAAAAATTTCGTACTCATTATACCATGTATTACTTAGTTATAGATTTATTTAGTTTTATGCTTGTTAAATCTTAATAAATCTATAACTAAGTTATATATGATCTAATGAGTATGAAAATTTTACCACAGCTTAAACATACAATAATTATCCCAACATAAAAAATTCACTATAATTGGACCATAGAAACTATAGCTATGGATTATTCTAATTAATCGTAGAAAAACACAGATCTAAAACTACAATAAAAACTTTGTACTAAAGTATATATATTATATTTTCACTGTATAAATCTACTTATCTGGAGTAATATAAAATTAGATTTACTATTTTATGAATTTTATGTGATTTACTATGATTTTATAAAAATTGAGTGAAATAAATAAAAAAATATTATGATAAAACTGCCTTTAATACCGCTCATAATCATGCCAAGGATGTAATATGCACGATTTCAAAAGTGAAAGGATGTATTTTACTCGGTTTTGAAGTTAAGAGACGAAAAACAGACTTTCGCAAAATATAAGCAACCTAAAGTGAACTTCTTCCTTCTTATAGGCCCCCCAACTCTACAAGTGTAACACCAATGTCTGGCCCAACTCTCTTTTTTTTTGAAACATGGCCCAACTCTCTTTAGATTCGAGCTTAGAAAAGTTGGGCCGATCTATGCTGCCATGGCCCGTGGCCGTGCGAGCAAAGAGTCGAAATGGCCAGAAGCTCGCGCGGGGCACTGCTGGGTCTGCTGCGCTATGCCATCGTGTACACCTCAGGCATGACAAATGACAATAGGCAAGTGCTCGAATTCAACACATGGAGACCGTCGAGCCAATATAACATGCATGCTGCTAGATAAGGCCACGTTTGATCGACACGCATTGTGTAATCTTACTCGTAAAATCTTTAGCTGAGATCTATAAACATCCCAGCTTTTAAAGTTCATTCAAGAACCCATGCTGCCTCTTCTAAATTGTAAAGACAAATTCCCATTGGCATGTACCGGAATTACAAGCCTTCTTACCATTTGTCCACTACAATACATCCTGCTAAAGGCATATAGACAATTATAAGTGAGTTGAGAGTTGCTTAGGCCTTGTTCGGCAACAGTTGTATTGGTGCCAGGCCCATATCCTATCCAGGCCAGGATTAAGTGGTCACTAGAACCGGGCCGTCGGTCAGGTTTCGTTCCGGACCTATGAGGTTCCGATTTCATTTCGGACCGAATTGAGAGGAAAATGGTCCGGATTGACCAGCTTTCGATACGGGCCAAATCTAACCGAACAGCAATTCTTGATCCGGCCTGACTTGGAACCGGGCCTATTCAATCTGGGTGGAACGGACCAGATTTCGGGCTGTTCCGGCTAAAACGAACAAGGCCTTAGTGGGTTGATGTTAGCTTTGAGTTGAGTGCTTGGAGAACTTTACAATGTGCCACATCGTCACTGGCTTTCATTAATTAAGCTTTCAAATAAAGCCGGACGAATGCATTTTTTTATCTAAAAGTAGATAATATATTGTAACACCAAAAAGGGAAATCTAGCCCCTTTTTCCAATCACACATTTTTTCAAAAAAAGAAACCAAGGATCAAAGCAAAGCACTAGCTTTTAGTATCTAGATCCAAACACCTCCAACGCTTTTCATGGCCTATTGGCCTAACGTTGCTTTCACATTATCCTCAGTTCACGATAAGGATCACATATATATACATATGAATGGTGAAAATCACAAATGCAACAATTTGCAAGAGAGCTCCAGCCGTCCCTTCGTTTGACGTGGGAAAGGACACGGCCGAGAATCAGGCAAAGACATGCTTGCAGATCAGCTACCACCACCACCACCTCGCTCGCCGAAAAACAAAGCGGATAAACGGAGCGATCACTTGAAAGGCAGGACACAAGGCACGGGGCAGCAGTGCACCGCTGACCACCCGCTGGAGTCTGCACCTCGTTGTGCTGTCCGCTGCTCGCGTCGCTGCCTGCCACTGCCAGGCTCCGCGCGTCGGGGGGCCGGCCCCTGCCCGGCAGCCGGTTTCTGAAACGATCCTCGTGTGCAGGCGCGCGAACAGAACAGTTCCGCTTGGTCACCGGTCGATCCGCGCGCCATTACAAAATCTGGTTCGCTTGACACCGGGCGGATCTGTGGACCGGTCCATTATTGGGGTTCTCCTCCCTCGGTCGCTCATGTATAATTGGGGCATGGAGAGCAGTGATCTTGTACAGGACAGTACGACGTTGCACCTGCACTCGAGCATGCGTGTACTATACCAACGAAAAAAAAGTTGTGGCCATGGGCCTGGGCCTGGGCCTGAGTGCCTGCCTGACCCGCCATGTGCCATCTCGGCATCTCCACGTATTAATGGCGTGGACTCGGATGGGATCTCAGCGCACGGTTTCTGCGGTGCCCATCACTGTAGCCGGAGAGGGATGGATAGCGCCGGCCGCCGGCCATCACTGTAGCTGGAGAGGGATGGATAGCGCCGGCCGCCGGGCCGCGATGTTGAGCGCTCCTAGCGACTTTTCGATGGCATCAGCGGCTGCAGATAAAAGACGTGTGCAGCGGATAGAGACCGATACTGAATTCTCTTGGACCTCATGCCAAGACACGAGATTTTTGACACACGGAACAGAATGGGCATGTGATGGGGGAATAAGGTACAAGCACAACAATGTACGTTGATGGGTTCAGTATGAGCAAGTCTAGCTCCCATCCGTAAGACAGTTGAGCCGGTGCCCAGAGCAAAACAATGGTCCTCACAGGCAGGTGATCGGCACAGGAGAGCAGTTCCTTTTCCATCCACACGATAAGCATTGCGCTTGGACCACAATGTTGCAAATTGGCACTAGTTGGACCACAGTGTTGCAAATTGGCACTATGGCCAAGCAGAGCTGGGGCAGACAGAATGTCCCAGCTCAGAGAAACGCAAGCAAAGCGAAGCGAAGATCCTGCTCACCACACATCCTTTGTGTGGATGGATTAGCAGGGAGTCAATCGGGGCAATCTTGGCAGATTGAGCCAGCTAGCAAAGACGACCCAGAAACGAGCAAGGCGACACGAGAATCGTGTGTGCGTGATCCGACTCGGAAAACCACTACAACTGCCCAAAAAAGTAGTCGTTCGACGATCTGTTATTCCGCCAAAGACACCAGGATATTTTGTTTTACAACAACACGCGGGGAGCACGAAGAGATGACGCCAACGCGATGACAGACGCACACGACAAGCACGGCCACGCAGGCACAGGCATGGCCACGGATGCCAATCACACGACGACCGCCGCCGGCAAAGCCTACAACAGCGACGACTAGGACGCAAACGAGAAAAAAAAAAAACTTGGGACTACCCAAAGCTCAGCCATGGGCAGAGGACACACTAAGTTGACGAATTTGCCTACTTGTACTTGATGGCAGCTCTAGCGATGGCACTGCAATAAGCCTTCTCTGTTCCCAAATGCTCTCTTCCTGTCTAAAGCCTGATGACTAACCAGAGATAGGTAGATGGAGACTTTGGGACATTACCATCTTCTCCTCCTGATTGCTCCTCCCATTCCTAGGGTAAAAGTATGGGCGATCGCCTCCATCCTCACCTCTGCAACCAGCAGCTAGAATTTGTTGTTGTACCAGAAGATGCCCTTGCGGTTCTCAGGCTCGACGTAGATGCACTCCCTGGCTTCACGCCAGGTCGCCTTGGCAACAGGAGTTGGGTCGAACTGGTAGTACTCGCCAAGGATAGGCTTGATCGCCTTGGTGGCCTCCATGGCGTGGTAGTGTGGCATGGTGGAGAAGAGGTGGTGCGCGACGTGCGTGTCCGTGATGTTGTGGAACACGCGGTTGAGGATGCCGTAGTCGCGGTCCATGGTGGCCAGCGCGCCGCGCAGCCAGTCCCACTCAGTCGAATCGTAGTGGGGGAGCGCCGGGTGGGTGTGCTGCAGGTAGGTGATGAGCACAAGCCACGCGTTCACGATCAGCAGTGGCACGGCATAGACGCGCACCACCCACCAGAACCCGAACGTTGCCGCCAGCTTGTACAGACCAAACGACACGGCCATGACGCCAGCATCCGAGATGAAGATCTGTGCGCGCTCCCGGTCGTTGTAGATCGGGCCGTAGGGGTCGAAGTGGCAGGCGAAGCGCGGGTACGGGCGTCCCGACGCGTTGGTGGCCAGGTACAGCGGCCACCCGAGGGTGAGCTGCACAACGATGTGCACCAGCCGGCCGACGGGGTTGTTGTACACGTACGGGGTGTACCACGCCAGCGCTTCCTTCTTCTTTGGCACGAACACCTCGTCTCGCTCCAGGGAGCCGGTGTTGGAGTGGTGGCGCCGGTGGCTGTACTTCCACGAGAAGTACGGCACCATCAGCGACGAGTGCAGCACCAGGCCAACGATGTCATCCAGGAGCTGGTAGTCGGAGAAGGCATGGTGGCCGCACTCGTGCGCGATGACCCACACGCCAGTGCACACGCACCCCTGGGCGATCCAGTAGAGCGGCCAGGCCGCGTAGTGGAGCGGGCTTGGGAGCGCCGGTATGATGGCCAGCGCAAAGTACAGGAGCGCCGCGGCAATGATGAGGTCATGGACCACGTAGGAGAAGGACTTCAACACTGAGCGCTCGAAGCAGTGTGGTGGAATGGCCTTCTTGATCTGACCCACCGTGAACGGTGGCTTCTCCACCGGAGATCGCTGCATGGCAGCGCCACCAGTAGCACGGGCGAGCTGTTCCTGCTTCTCCCGCTCCTTCTCGGTCATCCTGCCGCCGGCACCCATTTTGCTGCTGACACAAACACAAACGAGATATGTTACAATAAGATCAAGCAAGTGTGGATCAAGAACAATATTACAGCGATCCCATCCAATCAAAAAGCTGTCATGTGAACCCCCCAAAAAAAATATCTAGTAAGTTGGCACTGATCCAGCAAGGGTACGAGAAAGACATCAATCAACCAAAATAAAACAAATCACGGCACGAGAGGCGTCTCCCACAAAGGTGGCATGTGCCGTGCATGATCGCATCACTTTCATGCCAAAACATATTCCTATGTGCCACAGCGAGTTCGGGATCGCATTGATCGCAGCATGTGCAAGCCCAATGGCCTATGTAACATAGATACATGTTCAGAATTCAGATTCGCTTTTTCAAAGTGAAGTGTGCATCCTGAGTTGAGATGCCACACGCACTGCTGCAGATGTGCCTAAATCTGTTCTGAATCACCACACAGGACTAATAAAATATACTTCCTCCGTCTCAAAAAGACCGTTGTTGTTGACTTTTAGACATCTTGTTTGACCATCTGTCTTATTACAACTTTTGTATAAATATTGTCTATTTTGATATAACTTATTTGATCATTAGAGGTGCTTTAATAATGATTTATCTATTTTAAAATTTGCACAAATTTTTTTAAATAAGACGAACAGTCAAATATGATTGGTCAAAGTAAAAAACATCGGTCTTTTTGAGACAGAGGGAGTAAAGTCTTACAGCAAGACTATGGTACGCAAATAAATTCAATACGTGGAAAATAGATTAAGGTCATGTCACTTGTGATGTTACGTGCCACTAACTGGTCCAACAGTCCCCTCGAGAAAAATGTGAGGTACTGCATATAATTGGACGGCATGCTTTGTCAAAAGGACTTCTTAATAACCCTATAGGAAAGCAGCACGCAGGAGAGACTACAAGCGCCAAAAACGTGTAGAGGAGATTCAACGAGAAAAAAAGGGTACCATATCTAGTCAAATCTAAGCTATCCAATAGCCATACACAAGGCAATCTTGCATCATTTGTAGGAGTGGTCAATTTTGAAAAGCTAGGAAATATGAACTCTGAAGTCAACCTTCTATATGCAACCTATCAGAGCCTGGAGGCACAAAATATTTTTATTTTTAGCATAAGATGCCACAGGTGCTCTGCCTTTGCATTGAAGGTGGTGGTAAAACAGTTCGATTTACAGTCTGGTCATAAGACCAGGCAAGGAGGAGAAACTAATAACTAATGAAGAAAAGGAAAAATGTTGAAATACGATAGCCTAGTGAAGCCACATATAGCAATGTAAAAGAAGCACAACGTATTAGTTAATCTAAGAACCAGCCTATTTTGGTGCGAAAAATAGGAAAGATTCGATTTTTGTTGCCTGTGTGCTTCATCTTGTTACCAATTTTGAGTAACTTTAGCAGTGCAGCATCCAGTATTGCTCGAAGCTGCACATGTGCTCCCACAAGGTGGATTCGGATGCTATCTGTCTCCCTTGAGCCATTGGCCAAAATGACACAAGCGTGTCCTCTCGACCCACCCAACTATGGCGCCAAGATGGAGACAGACATCAGATCCGTCGAAAGAGATGCTTGGCTGTGCTGATACTGTGCATTAATTCTGAAAAGACAAGTGCGTCCGACTGATTTGTCTCTTTCTGATTGGAGTGCGGGAGAGCCTACAAGCAGGCAAATGGATGGCACATGCGACTACCATGGCCATAGCAGTAGCAGCAATTGTGCAGCATAACAAGGGCATCAGTGTAGCACAGCCAGTTGCAGCAGACCAGGCCATTCACAAGAGGGGCCACGCGTACCCAGATCTGCTGGTGCACCGTGCACCGATGATGCCATTATGTGGGCCTGGAATTCGGTGCCGACCCTGCCGGCCTTGCAGACTGTGACCCCCTGCGTCTTGTACCGTTGCGCAGACACGGCTGCAGAGCCCTGACATGCACCATGCCGGCAGTGAGGGCGAGTAGGTGGTTTTGACCCGTGGGAGGAAGAGACAGTCGCCACCGTCCAAAATCCAAAGACATCCGACGGTGGGGCGTCGTTCATCACGATGCCTTTTTCTAGGTCAAGCAGACAAGCACCACGGAACGAGCCGCGGCCCCCGCCGCCGGCCTGCCCTCGGGCGCGTGCGTCATGACTGAGATTTGAGATTGAAAGAAAACACGCTCTATTTTTTTCTACTCCAAATTCCTAGCACCTGATCACTAGAAAGCATATACGGTTTCCCATCTGGGGAAGTAGATATTTCTTTATGTGTCAAAGCAAAACAAGTTGCTTCGTCGATGCTGCAATTGCACGAGCTAAAGGTCAGTCAATTCTTGTGTGCGGTCATCGCCAACTCCGCTCTCGAAAAACAGAGCAGTTGACCGCCAAATGCAGAGCATCATGCGGCGCAGGTGCAGCGATGCCGAACATGGAGGGACCGAACGCCGAAAAAAAAGAGGCTGCCTTTGGCCTCAAAAGACCTGTAAAGGTAGCACAGCTTTTATCCACAAGATTAACGGGAGCTGCGAAAAGTTTGTGACCAAAGTTGGCATGTCATGTTTCCCACCACGAGTGGTAGCGGCAGAAGGGGGGCAGAAATCATGGCCCCATTGCACGGGCAAAAATATCTAAACGGCACCACTCTACTTTACAGATCTGATGAGAAACAAGCGTGCTTTGCCAGGATTCATCTAGGCAAATCCACATCAGCAGGCCAAGGCCTCTGCGGCTGTCCGCGGGTGAGGGTGCGGGTGAGTGAGATCGATGTCGAGCTCGACCGACAGGCGCGACGGCGAGTTCAGCCGCATCCCCATTACTTTCCCGCACCAAACGCTACGGATCGACGACGAGCTCGGCCCGGGCCGGCCCGGCGGCGCGACAGTGAGTGCCGCCGCCGAATCGACGGCCGGCCCACGAGCCCGCTACGGCGAACTATCACCCTGTTGCCGAGCTCAGCAACCCCAAAATCGAACCCCCGGGCAATGGAAAAGTAACCGATTCCTCAACCAATCCATTCATCAGAGCAATCTATGAAACAGTGGCAGGGGGGATTTAATCCAGGAAGGCTAATGCGGATACCTGAGACTGAGAACGACGGAACAGCTGCGTCGGGGCGGAGCAGATCGGGCGGACACCGCGCCTCGCCTCTCTCCCCTTTTCTCCTGTCCCGGACAGGAAAACGAGTGGTGGTGTTCTCAGGATTTGCAAGGGGGGGAGGGGGGAGGAGGGAGGAGCCTGGCCGCCTCCGATTCCGCCGGGGGAGAGGAGCTATTTAAAAGCGGGCGCGGCCTCCCTGGCGCGTGGGCCCAGAGGGGCCAGATGGGACGCACTAACCACGTCGGCTGCGGGAAATCTGGCCCCGTACACGTGTAGAGCCCTGTTTCGCTAGACCAGGGGAGGCGTGACCCAGATCGGGCGGCGCCGGACGCGGGCCGTCCGTGCCTCGCATCCGACGGACGGGGTCCCCTCGGGAAAACAGAGGACATCGAAGTACCGTGAGTTCTCTGGTGAAACGATTGGTTCACGAAAGAAAATGTCGCTTGATTGATTAACGTATTTTTTTCCCTTCGAGATCTAATTTTAACTAGCAATTGCGTCCGCGCGTTCCAACCTTGTGATATGGTCACCTGAATAATCTGCTAACTCGGAGATTTATTCAACAAGTAGCGTCATTTGTTCCTATACATACTCAAATCGAATGATGTACCATCACAGAACACTTCTTCAAGTCAGAGATGCAAGTTGTTCTAAATTGAATGAACATGGCTCGTGAATCCAAGTCACATATACCATTTGTCTAATCATAGATGGTGTTTTAGGTCTAGACATGGAAATTAAAGTGCAGGGTAAATTGTGTAGTGCACCGAGAAAGCAAAGGAAAAGTACAAATGTATTTAGGAAAAGGAGATACATTAAGAAGTGAGATCGACCAGCTGTTTTTGAGCTTCATGAACCAAACAACCTCTAGGAAAACAACTTTGATTGTGAATATCCTCAAAACCCACGTACTAGAGCCACTTGGAGGAGTTGGAGCCAAAAAAACAAGTTTCATCTACTCGGGTACTTCAACCTCTGTCATTATGGTCCCTATCCCAAAATTCGACTCCGTGCACGTGGGCAGCAGCCGCTCATGACTACGAGTGTCAATGGGGGCGGACGATGAGGGGAACCTTGGATGTGGCCATGACGGTGAGAGAGCACGGCCACAACCACTATGGCGGCGCTAAGGCGCGGGCCTTCTTGTGCATGCGTGAATGTGGACCCGCTCCAACCTTCTCTTTTTTCGTGTACGTGAGGCTAGGCCAGAGATGATGGAGGCAAGGAAAGAAGAGGCGGAGTCTGTGCAGAGAAGATAAGGTAGAAAGATAAGAGGGGAAAAGTAAAATAAGTGAGAAAGAAATGAGAAAGAACAAATTTTAAAAAATAAAATATATTGTAGATATTTCACCGTTTTTATAGTTAAAAGAAGCTATTTTACCCAGAAAAAAGTTTCAGCTCTACTAGCCAAAGCTCAAAAAAAAAACTACTCCACTAATGAAGAGAGCTATATCAAACGTGCCCTAATTTGAAACAGGTATAGAAGGTCAGGTGTTATGGGATAAAGGGAGTACACGACATAGAAATTCTATATTGCTATTAGATGCATCTCGAAAACTACAAATCATGGACAAAACAGGAAGACACATGAGGGTATTATGGGAAGTAAAAAAAAGACGACTAGCGGAAGGTATACCTTACTATGCATATGCCGCCTGACAAGTTGTGCTTGTTCACGTCATTTGTTTTAACTAGTTAAGTGCCCGTGCGTTGCTACGGGTATATATAGAATCTTATGATGAATAGCTACACGTGTAGAACATATGTAAAATCTCATCTATTCATTAACAATTTATTTGTTATAAAGCTAAAT
>Ga0182004_10004809_pt1 | contig 10940 bp, 7 predicted proteins | sample Sormic07211540_1_FD_120479 | JGI IMG/M metagenome (GOLD analysis project Ga0182004, IMG submission 120479) | Endophyte microbial communities from Sorghum bicolor roots, Mead, Nebraska, USA - 072115-40_1 MetaG | ecosystem: Host-associated > Plants > Roots > Unclassified | place: USA: Nebraska...
CCTCATGGATCCATGGAGAAGACAAGCCAGCCTGATTGGCGAAGGGAGAGGTCATTATTAGAGGCAGGCAGCCTGATTGGCGACGGATTTCCCAGGCAGAGGTAGGTCTCTGATTCTGACCAGGCAAAAATTTTCAGGGGTCCCAACAATGCAACAAGATAACATTCAGGCAGTGATTGGCGAAATCAAACGGGCCCTTTTGTGTTGTGTTGCAGGATGAGGATGGGCATAGCTTCGTTCTATGATTGAGCCGTGATTGGTGATGGGAACTTTTTTTTTCTTTATAGAATTATTCATGTAGCTTAGGTCATTTTACCCATATTCCTCTGGTTTGTTTTGGAATGTGCTGATGCCTGATGCATGGTGTACAGCTATACACACATCTAGACATATTTGTGCCCTTAACAACCACATAATAATGTGCATGTATGTAGACTATTCTTATGTTGTATCACATCACATCCCTGTCAATGTTCTCAATGACAGGTTGACACCAGCAGTGTTCATATAGTTCCCTTTTCCTGTTGCTACATCACACAGTACAGTACATGTAAGTAGGGCCTTGTTTAGTTCACTCTGAAAACCAAAAAGTTTTCAAGATTCCCGGCACATCGAATCTTGTGGCACATGCATGAAACATTAAATATAGACGAAAACAAAAAACTAATTACACAGTTTAGCTGTAAATCACGAGACGAATCTTTTGATCCTAGTTAGTCCATGATTGGATAATATTTGTCACAAACAAACGAAAGTGATACAGTATTGAAAAGTTTTCACTTTTCGGAACTAAACAAGACCTATGCTCTTTTTTGACCAGTCAGGTGATCAGGTCACTTCCCTTACCTTACTTACAATTAAGAACTTCCCTGTTCTGTCACTGAACTTTTTGTTATACGAAAAGCTTATTAATATGTTTTGTTTGTTTGGCTGATAAACCGTGACAGAGAGTACTGATTTGTTGTGAGAGAAAAACATTGTTGAGTGGTTGGCAGATTTAATTGATAACCTCAAGCTTGTGAAATGTTGCTACTACACTAGGCCCTGCTTCTAAATCCCCAAGTATGAGCTCCTCAACAAGGGTCATGGGTTTTGTCCGGTTGTTCAACAAATGCAGGAACTATAGAATGTGCTTCTGAAACACTTTTTATTCAGGGGAAGGAAAAATAGATAACAGCTTAGATCAAATTCATATTTTGAGCCCAGGAAATTAAAAAAAAATCGAAGCCTCTTGAAGACTACAAGGTTGGAAGTACTCTCCCCGTTCCACAAAGGATATAATTCTAGATCAGGTTTAAGTCAAACTATCTTAACTTTAACTAAATTTATAAAAAAAATATTATCAACATTTATATTTTCAAATAGATATACCTTTTTAATAGTGAATCTAACTATACATATTTAGTATGTTAAAATGCTAGCACTTTTCTATGTGAATTTAATCAAATTTAGCCAAGTTTTAACTGAATAGTATCGTTCTAAATCGTTTAGCTGATCAGCCATAACAGAAAATATTGTTCGCTGATTTATTATAAGAGAATATTGTTAAATAGCTAGTACGGCTCTCTTCTACCCTCGGGCGCACTCCTCCGACCAAGTTAGTCAAGAGAAGAGTATACAAAAGTGGAAGAAGACCCCCCGTAACAGTAGCATACTGTGCAGCACGAAACGTGGATCGGCATTAACTAGTAATTAAGGGCGTCGCCGTCTCGATCGCCTTTGTTTAATCGACTATAGGATGCATACCTGCGTTGTTCTTGAGCTGCCGGTTTTGACTTTAGGGATCTGATGCTACTGACAGTGCCGCAGGAAACTGGCGTCCTACCCTAGCCTCCTAGGGGCTGATGAGACCCCTCGCCCTCTCATCTGATACCTTGCTTCTTCGATAGAGTTTACACTAATGTTTTTAGGCCGGGATAGGTACTAGTTTACTTTAACCCCTCAACGTGTTTCTTTCGTTTGCAATTCTGTCTTTCAGAACCAATTGGTTTTTCTCTTCCTCTTCCTCACTCCTTACTTGATTAAGGCCTTATTTAGTTCACCCAAAAAACCAAAAACTTTTTAAAATTCTCCATCACATCGAATCTTACGGCACATGCATAAAACATTAGATATAGTTAAAAAAATAAAAACTAATTATACAGTTTGTCTGTAAATAAGCCTAGTTAGTCTATAATTGGACAATATTTACCATAAACAAATTAAAGTGCTACAATGGCCGAAAATTTTTCATTTCACCGACTATTGCATTTGTGCAGATTTTGACAGTCCTGCCCCATATTTTCCCTATATTTTAGTGTTTGTTTGGCATATATTTTAGGCCTTGTTTAGTTGGCAAAAATTTCGGTTTTTGGCTACTGTAGCACTTTCGTTTTTATTTGACAAACATTGTCCAATTATAGAGTAACTAGACTGAAAAGATTCATCTCACAAATTACAGGTAAACTGTGAAATTAGTTTTTATTTTTGTCTATATTTAAAGCTCTATGCATGCAACTAAAGATTCGATATGACAGGGAATCTTGAAAATTTTTGCGAACTAAACAAGGCCTAAGTGTTTGTTTGGCATGGCTCTGCTTGCGCCCGTTCTTCTGCCGGAGAGACCGGAGCACCAAAACGTGATTCTAGACAGCCTATTTGTCCTCCAGAAGCATCTCTCTTTGGTAGCTCTTATGCGCAGGTGCCAGAGGAGATACGAAACGGGGTTTTATTTAGAGGTTTGTTTGGATATAGCATAGCAACCGTTGGTGCAATATATGGATGGATAGATAGATGTATCTTGTCAACACTGTAGCTGATCAAAAGTTGATGATGGCTTTGAGCCGGGAGCACGCACATTGACTTCCTGCCGTCCACCAGCATGCTGCCGGCTTTGGTGCGCGATGGTAATTCTTTCATTGATCATCCGATCCGGCGTCATGCATGCATGTCGCTGATAGTGAGCGTGACAACCGACCTCGCTTTCGAGCCAGTGCAGATGCTGCTGAAAAAGCCTTGAGAGCAGGCAGGCGCGGGAAAAAGCTCTTTTACACATGCATCATCCAGCATGCTTTCGCAAGCGGGTAACAGTCATTTGACTGACTGACTGACTGACTGAAAGATAAGAGCAGCCGACAGTGCAAACTCACATGGATAAGCCATTAAGCCGTCTACATGCATGCACGCACGCACGCATGAGCAGCAAAGCAGTTAATATACAAATTCGGTGAACCTACATTATACTTTCAGAAATACTTAAATACAGGTAGTTCATTCTAGATTAGAAGTTGTTTTTGATGTTTGTAGGTAATACATAGATAATATTATATACCTAGATATACATAACACATAATTTACAATTTGAAACGGATGCGTATTATTAGTAGTAGTGGAGCTGATTGAGAAAGAAGAACTATATATATAGCAGAGAAAGAAGAATCAACACAATGTCAGACAAGATCATACTGTATATGTACACGTACTAGGTTAGTGGCACAACAGAATCTGCAGTCGATATTTTGCGCGCGGTCGTGAGGCTATGATTGATGGGTACGGTGGTGGTCCGCCAAACATTTGACTCTCGAATCATGCAACGCAGCGTAATGCATGCAAAGCCCTGGAAAGGGACAGACACTGAGACACCCGATCGCCATCGGCATGGCCGCCTGCTGGGCCGGACTGGAGACTGGAGGCCGCTGGAGACCGGCCGGAGAGAGATCCCACTCCCGCACGCCGCGCTAGCTGCATGCTGATGCACGCTCGTCGTCCTGACGGCGACGGGACGCCGGACTCCAGCAACAGCCGGGCGGAGGGCGGCAAAATATTCCCGTGACAAGAGCAAGAGGGCGTGGCCACAGCACCCCCAACACCGGCGTACTGCTGTCTGCAGTTGCGCGCCCGGCCGGCAGCCCGGCACGATCGGCCAACGCCACGCCCTGTCGTCGGCGGCGGCGTTGAATCCCCAACAGTTGCTTACCACTGCGTCGATCGATCGATTATATTCGCATGGGTTGGATTGCGTCGACGGCGACGAGGCGATCGAGTAGACTGAATAGGAGGAAGCTGCTGCGATGATGCGAGGTTCAGACGATCAAGCGACGACGACGACAGCAAAGGAACACGGGAACAGAAGAAACAAATTAATGATCGTCCATTATCCGGACACGGGTCCATATGGATTGCTGGATCTGAGTGTGAAACTTGGTATGTATGCATGGTCCGGGAATACAATCGTGAGCTGAAGACGTACTTTATTGGTTCTAATTTCGTTCTAATTTCTATCGACCGAGACCAACGAGTTGTAGGGGCCTGTAGTCCGACGAGATTTTGTTGAAATTGGTTTGAGTTTTGGACTGAACTCTTTTTTCATAATGACGACACTCAAAAGAATACAAGCATCTACGAAACGGTTTTGACTCGCTGTTCTTTCTATCGGCTGGTCATTTTGGAAGGAGAGCATTGCTATAGAACTTTTAATGGAGTGTTAACAGCGGCACCTACCCTGGCCAATAGGATTTTGGAAGAAGCCGGTGAGTGGTGTCTAGCTGGTTACAGAAGCCTCGGACCAATCCTGGCCAGGCTGTAGCGTGTTTTTTCTCCTCTTGTTTTTCTTCAATTTGCTGTTTGCTTTTGGTTATCGCTGGTAATCTCTGGATTGCTGGTGATTGTGTTGGTCTCGCTGTAAAATTCTCTCCTAGCTTAATGAATTAAAAAAGAATTGCTCTGCCCCCCATATGCGCCCTGTGTCGCCCCCACGCGGGCGACTCAGGCGGCCAGCGAACCCTAGCCACCAATCCCACCCTTCTTCCCTTCTCCAACCACACCACTACCGGAGCAGGTTGTGCAACTTGCCAAGATGGCAGTGCCGGGACTCTTCCACGCGTCGGCGGCGCATTAGTAGCATGGGGCTCGGCAGGGGCTGCATGGTGCAGTGCCACCGACCAGGGCCTACTAGGTAGGCACAAGGCGATGGTGGAGGGAGGGGCTTCTCATTTCTCCTTTGCTTGCCTCCTTCCTCCATAGCCTTGGCTACGGCGGTGATGACTGTCAAGGCCGCTCAGGGCCCGAGTAGCCGGATCTGCTGCCATGACGACCAGATCTGGCACCCCCAGGTGGATGACGACACCCATGAAAGCGGTAATGGTGGAGGTGGCAACACCGGCTCAGGGCACCAGATCCAGTGCCCTAGTGATCAGATCTGGCACCCCTAGGATGGAAGAGGCCAACAACGTCAACAGCGGGTGCTGGAGCCACCACCGACTACCGGCGACAACTTGGGCATGTGGCCGTGTTACATGCATGCGCGACATGAGAAGTCGGGTTCCGTGCGGTGCCTGGTCAGAGGGGGTGGCACCTGACACAGCTATGCAGCTGCAGCCGACATGTCGAAGCCCCTCTAGAGGGGCTTCTGTGGGATGGTACCGCAGCGATGACGATGGTGGTAGCAGGCTATGGTCCAACATCTTGACCTAAAGTTATGCTTGGGGACACCTTGGGTTAAAGCCTTGGTGGTGCCATTTTCCATGTTGGGGGTGTCGTGTTCCTCTCCAACATTGTCTTCCACGAGTGAAGGCCTGATCCATTTCTTGGACGAGCGATAGTGGCATTTTCGACGTCATGCCCTTCCTGAAGAGATTGCTTGGAAATTCATCTTAGCCATGATCTCGCCTTTGGCGGATGCTCTTCACCTCTCTCCTCTCGGTGCCCAGACAACATGTGGAGGTGTGGGACTTGAAGCGTGAAGTTGGAGTTGCTACTTCAGGAGATGTGGCTTAGCATTGATGACATGAGGCGACCCCCTCTTCATCGACTAGGTTTCTACTTCAGAGGGTCTGGCAAATGTTGAGGGCAGGGCGAGAGATCAAAGAAGTTGGAGCTGCTCATCATAGTGCGTTTGTTCTTGCCAACGATGACCTGTTGCGGCCTCTCGCTTTGGTTCTGTATCTAAGTTCTTTAGGTTAGGTCGTTTGTGGTCTACCATAGGAAGTCAGAGCTACTAGTTGCTATGTAACCATGCTCAACAATGTTGACTCGTGGTAGTTTTGTACTCTGCCACAACGCGTGTGTGGGTCGGGTTGCTTAAGAGAGATAACACTGATGTTTTTCACAATAATCAATCATTGCACAGAGAAGAGGACTATAAAGCTCCTAAAGTATTTAGTGCACCCAAGTGGCCTATGCAACAATGTCACCATAACACATTATTTTGCTTCAACATTTGAGCTGAGAAAACTGTATGTGTTGACGCTTTGGCAATGAATAGATGGGATCTTCGTAAGGAAATAAAGAACTACACATCTAGAAGTATAAAAGACAATATCGATCAACTAAAGATGTGCGGTGTAGAAACAAACTAAACTTGACGGCACCATGACTGGCATAGAATATGCTTAATATAACCCTAGGGATACTTCCTGCATCGTATGACATACAAGAGAAATCAATTACTTGACTATTTTGTTCTAGTTTTTCAAGATACATACTTTTACCTATATATCTCTAGACGACTAGACATTGCGTATATCTAGGTATATAGCAAAATCAATATATTGCAAAGCAAAATCTATACCTTGGTAGAACGTTATATTTTTTTTCCAAAAATGTCATTGACAAAATATGGTGAGATAAATATCATACTACATAGGTGATTTTTTTTGGCCGCCTAGTAGAGGTCCCCCCGCTAATGCAAGCGTAGTTTTGTTTGATTGCATGCCTCGGCCTTGGCGGTGTGTGGTCCTCTCCTAGTGCATGGATGCATTTGCCAGACGACGCTGCTGCCCCTGTCCCTTACTGTTAGTTTCATTCCAAGATGTTGGTCTGTTGGATGCTTGTGCTATCGTAAAGGAAGTTTATCCAAGCCTTTTGGCTGTTTTGCACCCCTAGCTTCAACCGTGTCTCTTGGAAGTTCTTTAGCTAGCTGCTGCAGGATTGCTGGATTATGCATGGACGTTGGCATGTGGGAGTACTGTATGTATACGTTCCAATTAAACGTAGGTACACTGATGATTTTTTCCTGTTTGTAGTGTATAGTATATAAGAACACAATGCAGCAAGTATATATATATATGTAGTAGTGGTCAAGTTGAGACAGCAGAGGCTCGATTATTCGGCCGTTTCTCTCTAGTGTGGACCGGTTCTGGGATGGAATCTTGCACTATATTGTCGGAAGGCATGGCATGCATGGGGCTACCTGCGTTTTGCATGCTGTCGAGTTTCTACCAAGGCAGCAAGGCTAGTAAAAAAGGTACTCTGTGTCTGAGGCTGTGAGCCCTACAGGCTTGTCCTCACCCTGTTCAGGTAGCCAACACACGACATTAATGTTTTTGGGGAGTATCTGCCAGTAGCATTTTTGTACGGATGTGCTGCAAAATCAATGGTAATTGCTTCTTACAGGCCAACATGTTACCTCTATGTCTTACTACTACTTCCTGTTTTTTTTACATATCACCATTAGTTTCCTATTTCAAACGTTACACTCTTTGACCATCTATTTCAAACAAAATCCCTATAGTTTCACAACAAATGAATTTTATATTATGGATGTATTTCTTATAGTAAATCTAAAATTATAAATTTATGTCATGATCTTATATTCATGCTTGATGTAAATAGGATAAAACTAATAGGACATGTAAAAAATGGAGGAATTATCACTATATAACATTAACATATATATAATTGTTGCTAGTCTTATCAATCAATGTTTAAAGATTCACGCAGGCGCATATTTGATTATTTCACTTGCTATAAGTGCAGTCTCAAGTGAAAGCTATACCTAGTGTTTATGGATGCCGCACCACTCCATTTAGAAAACTACTCCCTCCATCCAAAAGTCTAAAATGCCTAAGCCTCAGGCAGGGTGACCAAGAAGGAATAAAGGCTTGTCCCTTTTCATTTAATCATCGCGTTCACCTTAATGTTTCTTGAGTAAACGCACATGCTAATGGTGGCTTGGTGGCGTTACATGGGGCTCATTAGATGAAAGAACGAACTTGACGGAGGGGGTCTATCAAGCTAACATGACTGAACGGGTGGGCGGTGACCCCTTCAGTTGGCTTGCCATAAGAGGAGTTACTAGGGCCGTGTTTAGTTCCCGAACCAAAAAATTTCGTGTCGCTCTAGCAATTTCGTTTGTTTGTGGTAATTATTGTCCAACCATGGACTAACTAGGCTCAAAAGATTCGTCTCGTAAATTTCGACCAAACTGTATAATTAATTTTTATTTTTGTCTATATTTAATACTCCATGCATGCGTCTAAAGATTCGATGTGATGGGGAATCTTGAAAAAATTTTGGATTTTTGGGTAGAAGTAAACAAGGCCCTAGTGCAACAAACCAAGAAACAACAGCAGACATCATCTTAATTTTGCTTACACGTTTTAGACTTTTGGACGGAGAGAATACCTTTACATAATGCATAGGTTCTTTATTATATATGTAGGGCCACAATTCTCCCTTGTCTCCCAACTTCTCTCTTCGATCTTCCTCTTTTCTAGTGTATGATCGTCCTTGCACCAGTCGAGCACAACGCAAGGAGGGAACCTACACCGACAGCGTGTAGTTCCGAAAAAATTTCGGTTTTCGGCACTGTAGCATTTTCGTTTTTATTTGACAAATATTATCCAATTATAGACTAACTAGGCTCAAAAGATTCATCTCGTGATTTACAGGCAAACTGTGCAGTTAGTTTTTATTTTCGTTTATATTTAATACTGCATGCATATGCTCCAAGATTTGATGTGAAAGTTTTTGGTTTTCAGGGTGAACTAAACAAGGCCTAGATCTAGTTGTTCAATGGTTGTGGCACAACATAATTGTCCACCGAGACAAGCAAAGAAGAGTGGCTTGACAAGAAGTTGTAGGTTCAACGGCGACAATGGAGGAATTCCTCTTTTATCTAAGTTTAATTTTCCAGTGAAATTAAACCAACTACATGCTGTAAAATTATTATTTCCATATAGTTCATGTCATGTGGAAGTCGTGCGCTTCAAATATACTGGTATCCTATTCCTAGGTTTCTGCTAGACACGTTAGCTAGTGATGGCGATGCCCTAGTTGGCCAGTGAGGTCTCGACGACTCCCCCGATGGCGATGGATGGCACGACAGCTCGTACTCCTTTCCCTGCCGCGACTTGATGGCTAATTAATCGGCAGAGCTGATGAGCCAACCGAGGGTAACTCGGACTCCCACAACAACACGTACAGGCCTTGATGGCTGGCCGGCCTGACCACTCCAGCTGACCGGCCTGACCCGCGCGCGGTGGTCTCACCTGCACCACGGCCGGCGACCGGCGACCGGCGAACGCAGCCGGCAGTCGCCAGCCCAGACGGCGACGGCACTGGCAGCCGGCCGGCAGGCACACGTACGTACGGCACCCGCACCGCGGCCATGGCTCGAGCCCGATTCAATTCGCGGCAGCAGGCAGGGGATCGGAGCTCATGCATGCATGCTCTCGCGACGCGAGTGAGCCTGCCTGCAGGCTGAGCAGGCTGCAGCGGCCAGCAGCCCCGGCCCGGCACCGGCACAGGGGCACAGGGCGGGGCAATGCGCGGCCTCGGGCAGAGCAGCTAGCGCGCGGCCGGCCTCGTTCGATGCATGGACGCCGCGCCGGGCAGCTCCTGGCGGGCGGGCGGCCTCGGGCAGAGCAGCGCGCGGCCTCGATGGACGCTGCATGCGGCTGCGCTGCGCTATAGAGTACCTGCTGCCTAGCTCTGCCTGATCCCCGTTTGTTTGGATTGGAGGCTTTTAATTTCTCATCAAAGGGAATCCAACGTAAATTTCTATGTTTGTCTGCACGATGTGCGTTCCAAACATATGAAAGCTCTGGCTAAATTCATAGTGTTGACTATAGATTTCCATCCGGCACTAACACGATGGGCCGGTCCGAGCACGACACTAAAAAGCACGGTCCAGGCACGGCACGGCCCGGTGGTAGTGCCGTGCCTGGGCCGCAACTTTGGCCCGCAGTGCCGTCACGGGCACGGCACGATTAATAGGCTGACACGACGCTGGCACTATTATTTCCATCATCTGATGCTTTGAGGATAGATCATGACCATTGAATGTATTCTGAGTCATGTATATAAGCATCACACAACCCTTTTAAACCCTAACTCCCTAGTCGGCGGCGGAAACACATTCTTGTTGCGGTCACTCTTTCTCCCGCGTGACTATACGACAGCGGTAGCGCTCATCTTCTCCTTGAGGCAGGGGCAATGAGCTTCTCGACTTCTCCTGAAGCCACGGGCCGGCACGGGCACGATGGGCCACAGTGTCTATCGGCACGGCACGGCATGGCACGGTTAAGGAGCCATAGTGCCGTGCCTGGGCCGAGAGTTTGACACGATGACCCGAGACGACATGGCACGATAAACATAGTGCCGTATAGTGCCAGGGCCGGGCCGCCCGTTTGGCCAACTATAGTGTTGACCCAAGTTTAGTCCATGTTGAAATTCATTGTGTTGACACGAGTTTAGACTATATTTGGATACCCATAGATGGTGAAAGCTGGTTGTGAAAAGCTAGATTGCTAACTTCCGAATTTGTATTTTTTTTTTTTTTGCGTTGGAGAATATGAACATATCTAAGCTATATGCATGTCCAACTTCGACTGCAGCCTAGACTGCCCAAGTCCAACCAACCATGGTGGGCATGCCGGCTGATCGGGCCGGGAGACGACGAGAGGGAGAGGCTGTCCGGACGTCCTGTCCTGTCGTGTCGTGTCCCCCAGCGTTTGCAGTAAAAGGTGCGGTGTCCTTGGGTTCATCGGCCATGGCGGTGGCAGGATGTGATGTGACCCATCGATGACATGATTAGGGCACGTAGTGCCTTGAGTTTTGTCCCGCCGTGCCCGCTGCAGGCTGCACCGGCCGGCGAGTGGCGACCAGGAGTCCAGGACCTGCCGACGTGCCTGCTGCTCTGGGCCCCGTCCGGCCCCTTGGGCCTTGTAGTTCCTAAAACA
>Ga0182004_10004810_pt1 | contig 10940 bp, 11 predicted proteins | sample Sormic07211540_1_FD_120479 | JGI IMG/M metagenome (GOLD analysis project Ga0182004, IMG submission 120479) | Endophyte microbial communities from Sorghum bicolor roots, Mead, Nebraska, USA - 072115-40_1 MetaG | ecosystem: Host-associated > Plants > Roots > Unclassified | place: USA: Nebraska...
CCTTGTTTAGTTTACAAAAATTTTGGTTTTTGGCTACTGTAGCATTTTTGTTTTTATTTGACAAACAGTATCCAATCACGGAGTAACTAGACTCAAAAGATTCATCTCACAAATTACAGTTAAACTGTGCAATTAGTTTTTATTTTCGTCTATATTTAATGCTCTATGTATGCGACCAAAGATTCAATGTGACGGGGAATCTTAAAAAATTTTGCGAACTAAACAAGGCCTTAATACCTATAATATTGAAAATGGAAAAATTTCCTGCCTAAATTTTCTTCCTTCACTCTTTTCTGAGTTTGTCTGCCCAATTTTTTTTCACTCGAGCATAAGAGCCATGCCGTTTTATTAAAAGTTCATATAATGAATAGAGATAAAAATCCTAATTAGTTAGTGTCCATTCCGTGACCCGAACTCACTATCTATGTCTAAAGGAGTTAGAATAGCATGCATCCAATCATGGTACATGGGCTTATTTAGTTTCCAAATTTTTTCAAGATCGATCACATCAATTTTTTGGACGCATTCATGAAGTATTAAATTAGATTAAAAAATAACTAATTACATAGTTTATCTATAATTTACAAGACAAATTTTTTATCCTAATTAGTCCATGATTAGACAATAATTACTAAATACAAACAAAAGTGCTACAACAGCCAAACCTAAAAATTTTCGCGAACTAAATAAGACCATAGTTCGATTGTAAGATATATTAGAAAAGAGGATGTAAGTTGTGTATTCTGTTGCAACATGTCTAATAGTAAAAACGGAAAGTAAAATCGATTACACCCTTCAATTCCCCTGCCACTTCACGCCATCTGCTAGCCAACAACAAGCTTCAATAGTCATATATGCCTACCCTCTCCTTCTGCGTCAAAGATTCTAAACTTTTGGTCAGCAAGCTTCAGTACGCCCAAATAACACCTATCACAACAGTGTCACTGGTTCATTTTTGTGCTCCCTTGTAATAAACGACGATTTCCCTCCCAAATTTAACCCAAGAATGTGGCAATTTTCACTTGTCTTCGATAGGGGAAAATGATGCCTTCCATAATATCTGCATCCGGAATTGGGGGAAAACTGCACTGTTTTGCATGGCAGGCCTGAACCTTGTGGGGTTGCAAAAGTATTCTATAGCTCCCTTCGCTTATCTTATAACACGTATTTTTTCTACTAGTTAGCAATATTTTTTTCTCACAATAAATCAGCGAATAATATTTTTAGCCATGATCTATAAGCGGTGAGGCTCATAGTGACTGACTGCATGAAACCGTGTTCGTTGGGGAATGCACCTCGTTGCCATGGCCATGGACCTGGGCGCCTGGCCGTCGTATGCTGTATGGCAGCACCTGGGCAGCATCATTGATCCATCGTTCTATGGCCGGAGCAATGATACGGTGGAGGAAAATGACGTTTTTTTTAAGAAAATGACAGGAGTTCTCCTATGGTCATTTAAGGAGAGCAAGCGGAGAGTTTACCGTGTTACGCTACAACAAGTAGTCAAACAATTTTTTTAAGGAGCCAAACAAGTTTAAAGTTTGACTAAAGTTATATAAAAAAATAGTAACAATTATGATACAAAATAAGTACATTAAATGATATGAAATGTATTTTTATAATAAACTTAACTAGAGATATAAATATTAATACTATTCTCTATAAACTTAGTTAAAGTTAAACTAGTTTAATTCATACGCATCTTATTTTTGCGTTCTTTGTGGACGGTGAGAATATTGGGTGGAGGCTGGCTACCTGTCGCTCGGGGAGGTTTTCTAGGCTTGATCGCATTTTGGGTTTTCAATGTGCTCTTGTTTGTTGGCTACTCGCCAATACTGTTGTTTCAAACTTTGAAACATGTTGTTATGTTCCTCTTAATGAAACATGGATTGACCACACGATCGAGAAAAAATTATGTAATAAGTAAATACTTGCACGACAGTCTTCTAAATGGCATTTTCTCTCTCGAGCATAGCTATATACAAACTAGAGGGCGCGGGTGCACCAACATAAAATGAAAAAACAATGCTTATGTTTAAATTGTCACCGTAAGTCTCATGGTAAAAGTCAATGCCCTATGATGTCACTGGTGCGACAACTACATTCCAAGGTGTTATTGATGTCATCTTACCCCCCACCCCCAAATCACTGACACCCTTATTTAGAAAAAGAATTGGTTTGACCACCTTTTACACATTCAATGTATTCACTGTTTTCCAACAATATCTGTTCAAAGTGAAATTATCCAAATGTTCTCTTGGGACATATCATCAATGCTAAATGGGTGTCCACTGGTCCAAGGAAGGTCAAAATTATTCAAGAGTGGCCACAACCATCATCCATTAAAAACATCAAGAGCATGCTTGGTATGCCAAGCTATCACAGAAGGTTTGTTCAGCACTTTGTCCCCACCACTAAGCTTATGGCAAACCTCTTGAAAAAGGGGAACTTTTTGTTTGGACCTAAGCAACACAATAGTCATTTCCAGCTCTTAAGCAAGCTATGATCACAACACCTGTGTTGGCTATGCTGAATTTTCTCCAAACAATTCATTTCAACCTCTTAATGCTTTTGACAAGGGGACATGTGCAGTCCTTAAACAGGATGGACCATCCCTTTGCCTATGTCAGCAAAACTCTAGGTCCTAAGAGTCAAGGACTTTTCACATATGCAAAGGAATGCCTGGCGACTTTATTGGTTGTGGATCACTAAGACATACTTGCGACACTACGCTTCCATCGTTAAAACTGACCAGATCCATTTGGACGATCAATGTTTGTCAACACCTTGGCAACATAAGGCTCTCACTAAGCTATTGGGGCCAATTTATAAGATTGTGTACAAACAATGAAAATAAGGTTGTAGATGCTCTTTTTCTGTCATCTCATGAAAACAATCATGATATTGCAGCAATTGAAATTCAGGAAGCTTATAATCAGGATCCCTACTTGTGGAGAAACTCTCCATTTCTTCACCACAGGACCAGAGGGTCACTTTTGTTTGCAAGAAGATCAAATACACGGGCACATCTAGATAAGCCCAGTTCCTTCACTGCACTCTAAGATACTATTTGCTCTTCACACCGAATGTTAAGATACAATTTACCATGCTTAAGGGAGTCTTGCTATATTTTTTTACTCTATGACATGTGGAGCTCAAAGGAAACTTGCTAAAATTTAGTTGTCAACCAAATAATTATCAACTTGGTCAAACTTGCCTAAGATAAAGCATGACAAAGTGTGGCTAGGAATCAAACACCCCCTTAGAGATGCACGATAGTGGAAGAAAATAACTATTCCACTGTGTCAATATTAGTTAACTCTTCAATACAACTCTTTATTCACGTTACTGTATTATTATTAATCTGGTAATTTGGAAGTGTAGCTCACTGAACCCGTAACGACTGAGGTGTCCAACAGTACTAGCTACTAGCTAGCCAGTAAAAGTAGTAGACCATCTGGCATCTTGCAGGTGAGCTCAGCTCAATCACTATCAATTCAGAAAGCTGGACCCTAGTATGCGGCAACATGTCATTTTCGTTGTCCTGAGAAAACAAGCAGTTTCAGTTTGCACCTCACACCATTCCGTTTGCCGACATTATCATCATAAGCAAAGTTAGTCGAATCAGGATTAAAAGACAATGATTTATACTACCAGAGTACTAATGTGCGCACAGGGCGTACATGGAAACTGGTCTGTTTGCTGCAATGAAAAACGATGAGCCTCGCCAGCTTCGCCGAGGAGTCCCTAAGCTCCTCCACCCCAAATCAAGTGAGACAAAGCTCGCTAGTGTTCTTGTTCTTGGCAACCTCCTGCATCTGCGTGCTAGCAAAACTGATTCCAGCGAAGAGCTGAGGTCGGGAAGCACCATGCTGGAAATCATGGACATCATTAGTTGTCGTATTGTATGTGGCATTGCATGAGCAGCATCGATGATTGATCACTCTAGTAAATTACCTTCCTCGATGATTTATACAGGGACAATGCTATCAGCGAGTTATTTCATTCTCATCTTTCTAATGTCAGAATATGGCTACAACCTGGCATTGTTATACTCCTCTTAATATTTTCTTTTATATATTTGGTCAAAATTGAATGTATTTGACTTCTCGAAAGGTGAGAATGACAAATAAAAAGGGATGGAGAGAATATGTTTCCAACATTTGTACTACGCCTTTTCTCGTCAGAGCAGCTGAGTTTTGTATTATATTTACCATCTTGAGCTGATTCCGTTTATTAAGAAAAATTCTAACAGAATTGTATGCGGTGTTATAACTTCAGGACCTTGTGAAGGAAATTCCCACTGAAGAATTCAGACTCAGGTGAGCAGGTAAATCTACCATTTCTAACGACATTGAATATTTCTTCTACCTATAACTGATCTGTTGTAAAATAGTCAATGGACGGAACAGTTCCCTTCAATTTACAATGGAATAAGATTTTTAACCATATATTAAGGTTTCTACCTGGCTGGTCTATACTCTTATCCATTGTAAAATTATCAGTTAATAGCTCCCTTTCAACTTCTGATGAAATAGGAGTGCTGTTTTACCCCCTCAGTTTCAAATTATAAGATATTTTAATTTTTTCTAGGTACTTACAAGATGTTTTAGCTTTTTCTAGGTATGTAGTTTTTTATATTCATTTAGATATACGCTAGGTCGAAATATAAATATATAATAAAAACAGTATATCTAGAAAAAAAAACAAACGCTTATAATTGGGAACAGAGGAGTGCGTCATACAGGTGAGCTAAAATGCTATTAATTCAGAAAGTTATATATTTTATGAGATCCCCCATGGCAGTTCTCCTTTAGCTTTACAATAATACATCACACTACAAACCTAAACCATCTGGTCAGGTTCCAGTCTTATGTGCTCTGCAGATGTATGCCAATATGCAGTATTCTCACATGCATAATTTCATGATACGATGGAGTTTTTGTTAAACTATAAGGGCAAAAAGGTGCGATAACCTTTAAGTTTATGGGTTACATATTTACTTGTAGGGTAACAACGAGCACATAGAAGTATCATGTTCACAAGTTTCGACAGACAACCAAAGAAAGAAGCCGTTAAATTTGGCCTAGTCATCATTATTAGGCGAGCACGATCATCATCTATCTATGCCGTATTTGGGATAAGATGAAGCTTTCAGATGTCTAGGCTGATGGAACTACGAGATTCCCACATTCTGCATTCTAAAACTGACCAGGACCTCTCTGAAACACTACTTAGAGACACCATGTGCACAATCGCGCCCATATATTTTAATTCGTAATCTTGGGAGTGCACAACGGAAGTGTACAGAGTAACCCTCCACAATAGAAAATCCTGATGCTGCTTTGAGAAACAGGAAGAGCGCTGGCTAAGTATCTGGACCAGGCAGCTGAGCAAAGAATTTAGGCAAAATCGTTTCATTTAGCACCACACCATGCTTGTTGTAGTAAACATCATTAGCCATACTTTCTACGTCTGCCACATCCTCCACAGACATCATGATGTACTCATTGAGGTTATTGGTGGTTCCATCTGAAACAAGCATGAAGGAAGTACAGAAGAGTGAGCCATCTGCCATCGTGGATGAGTATCAACTTCAGATACAAGCAACAAAACAGAACTTCTCACATTCAAATGTACAGTACACTTAAGGGTTTAATATAAATCCATCAAGTTAGTATCAAATTGGATGGAACTCTATTGGCATAATTTCATCTTAGCTTTGATACAGTTCAGATAACCAGGGGGCTAGATGGTGCAAGTTCATTTTGAAAAGAAGAAAAAATAGAGTGCGCAATGAATTTGGAACAAAAAAGATGACTATGACATATAGTTCACTACCTTCAGCCACAACTGGTTCATATTTTGGGGGTAACTGAATCCAGTTCCCCTCAGGATCCTTCATATGGCTTCTATCTGAGGCAAATGATCGAAGAAACACAGGAGCATGAATCACACGGAAGAGTCTGCAAACAATATATGAGAGAGAACTATAGTAAGTTGTAGCAGGAAAACAAAACACAATCATGTATGCACTTGTATCAGGCACAGATACAGCCCCAAAAACAGTCCCACTCCCCAATTTAGATGTACAGAGACACAATGGTTGGTTTGTCTTGCAGAGGAAGATGAGTAGCCTCTAGCCACATGTCCACATCTAAGTATAAACTATGCTGACCACTTTCAACCAATAATCAAGAAAAACATGATCTTCACAAAAGAAAAAATAAACTCGACCCACGCTGTAGAAATCCTCCTTTCCATGCATGATATTGCAATCTTGCATGCACACTATGATATGAACCCCAAAATATGAACCAATACAATTAATATAATTCTAAACGTGGATAGATCTATTTGTTGCCGAGTTCTTAAATGCTGTAACAAAAATCATCTGATTCCTAAATTCCAAAGTTTCAAACAAAGTTTGTCAGCAGATTGCAAAGTTTACAACAGGCACATCTGCAAGCAGAGGCCTCCCATTTATTTGCTACATCATAAACTGAATTACAAAAAAAATAAACAATTATACTGGTAACAACAAAAGTAACATCATTTACCTTGCATATCTGGAATTGCTGAATGATAGTGGTTGAATCGCATCAGAAACATATTGGATGAATGGGGAAGGAAAAGGAAGATCGGAGTCCAGATCCCAAACAAAATCAAGAACTTCTCCTTTGCTTCGCCTAGACTTCCATATGCACATCAAGAAGTACCGTGAAACACTACATGGTAAAAAATGCACTGCTTTTCATGTCAGCAGTACATACTAAACTAAAGAAAAATACCACAGCAATTTAGTTAGCTTTACCTGGATGCAGATCACATGATAATCCCAGCAAATAAATCCGTTGTCAGAATGGCCTGCTTTCTGATGCCAGAGAGGAACCTGATGGCAAAAAAATGTATCATGTCAGATATGAATGGAAGGGCAATTTCCAACTAAAGAAAAATAAGATCACCTTCTTTTCCTCATTTGATATGAAAACAACATAAAGATCAGTGCCTGCAGGGTCAGCCACTCCGGTTCTGATAAGCTCCTTACATAACATGTAAACATTTTCTTCACTGCATGAAAGAAATGAAGTTCATCTGACAATGGCAAATATAAACAGCAACGACATTTTGTACTCTTTGAAAGCAGCAAGGATTTGTGTATAATTTGTGGATATATTGCACTGAGCCCCCAGGCGATATAAATAGACTACAAGACTTAGCAAGATGTCTCCACGATACACATGGCAATATAGGATTACAATGTACCCGTCTACCAGATATACTCTAACATCCCTGCAATCGTAGCAGGAACATTGCAGATGGTCAGACTAGAGAAGAAGCGAAGACTAGCATACCCCTGCAGTTGTAGCGACGTCGCAACGTAGATGCTGAGACTGAAGTAGAAACCAACGATTAGCTCATGGTGATGATAGCCCTTTTGGTCACCAAAGTACCCGAGGTTGAGGTGGACGTGGTTGAAGCCATGGAGGGGGGCAAGTCCAAAGCATTAACAGAAGCACACGGGTACACAGTCACTAGCATTCTGCTGACAACCACAGCATATCAAAGAGACGGACGGATGGCAAAGGTAGACCAGGCTACTCAGACGTATCAATGAGCACTCAGTAACATCGGCGGCAAAGTCCCCAGATGGCGGCAATAGGCTTGACTTGAATTGAGATTCAATGTGACAAGGAGGGCCAGCAGTATGTGTGGCGCTGAGATGGATAGGTGGCGACCGTGAAGATGGCTTGACCATGAGCAGCGTCATTGCTGCCTGAGAAGGCACTCAATGACAACATTGTCATTGGGAGATTCAATGAACAAATGTCAAGGGATCGGTAGACAAGGTGATGCAATCCCAATCTCTGATCATGAAAACGAAAAACACAGCAACAGATCAGATATTGGCCACGGGCTTGGGGCAGCACGATGGTCCGACGTCCACTCGCGATGGTCCAACGCCGACTCTGATGATCGGGCACCACAGTGTGGCGACCCGGCGTCACAAACAGCAGCGGATTGACACCCCTAACAGCAGTGCCCCGTGTCCCCAAGGGCCTCCTCTGTAGCCACGAGCTCGTGCTAAGGGCAGCAGCAGCGTCACCGAGGAGGGAGGGGAGGTGGATCAGGTGCGGCTAGGGAGGGGCAAAGGTTGTCAACGACGGCGACTCGATGAGGCGGTGCGGAGGATCGACGTCGACGATGACGAGTAGCTCAGCAGCCCATTGATGCCCACGGTGGCAGTGGCCCAACAACCTTCCTATGAGAGCGCTGCCCCGGCAGAGATTGATCTCCCCAGGGGCAGCACTGTGACGGCAGCAGCTGAAGCCTTGGCTCAGGATCAAAACCCTAAAGGTCTGTGGTGGGCAAGATACATAACTGATACATTTGGTAATATGGGATTACAATATCCCTAACTACCAAATATACTCAAACATTCTGTATGAGTTATTGAAGATCACATGAGGAAAAATAATGTAAACTATAAAAAAAAAGACAAAGGAACATCAAGAACAACAGAGTCTGTGAGCAACTATAAGTAATACATGTATTGGTTTTGCTTGCTTCTATCATGCCACATAATTCTATAATCACCGGTGATCTTTCAGAATATGTGGTTAGTGTAATGCTTTGAGTTGGGTAAGCTACAAACGCAAAGAATGATGATCATTAGGCTGCAATGATTCTGTCTCCCCATCCCCATGCATGTAACTGCATCAGTACGGTATCCAAGCCTCAATCTGTAGGATGTTACAGAAAAGAACAATTCATCCAGGTGCACTGGATATGGTTTTCTGGATAAGACAATGTGATTATATTATATCTCTATGAAGTCTTATCACAGAACTAAAAATCACTTTGGATGAGTGTGCTAATTTCCGCAGGACATGAGTACCAAGATGAATGTCTTTTTTGAACTCTCCAAAACAGCAACTGGGCAAATGATAGGGGTTGCATTATACTAATTCCCACTCCCATTAAACATATCATGGACTGATGGACACACACTAAAGTTTCAACTTTCAACTAGACTAACCTCTACCGGTCTACCACTACCCAGTACAGTTCCCATAGGTGAAAACGTGGGCAGGGACGACTGCCCTAGTGCCCTGTCCCTTCTGAGTTCTGAGTTCTTGCAAATAACCCTTTTGTACAGCAAATACTCACCTCCAACTCGAAGCTCTTCCATGATCAGAAGAGGTGGAACGGGAAACAAGGTTTCAGAAGCAGGGAAATAATTCCTAGTGGTTAACCATGTGACTTGAATCTACTGCGAGAAACTATGGATCGAGAAAATGGGCAAAGGGGTTGGTTACCAGTAGCACGGGGTGTGGGTAAACGAGGAGACATCGACGGGCCTGCTGCTCAGCGCCGAGGGATTGGTAGGAGCAGCGATGGGAGAGGGGTCGCCGCCGACGGCTGCGGCTCGTCCGCCGTCCATGGAGAGGCAGGTGAGGTCGGCGACAGGGAATGGCTAGTGCAAAGCGTGGACCTGTGCGGAGTGCAGAGCTCGGAGCTGGGCTTGGATTGAAAGTTCATAGCCCAAAGCCCAGTAATCTATACTCTAGTTGTTGGGCCGCTTTACTCCAGTTGTCAGGTGAAAAAGGTTTTTTTTCCTGAAAAAAATGTGAAAAAGGTTTTCTTCCCCTCAAGAAAAAGGTGAAAAGGTTGTCTATGCCGACTTACCTAGAAAACCTATATAGTCTCGAAAAAACCCTAGAAAACCTATAATTTATGATTTTTATATAAAATAAAAGAATCTAATTTTACCCTACAGAATATTTTTTTAGCAACAGTGATAAATAGCAGGTGAAGTTCAAAAAAGAAAAGCAGGTGGACCTACCCGGGAATCATCGGGTCCGAACGTTTGGACCCGATCATCCGCCGATGATGCGCGGGAATATCTGGTGCTCTGCGCGGGAATCAGCAGAGAAGTCGTAGTCAGGTACGGTTAGGCTTGTTTTGCAAAAATTTTGGTCTTTCGTTTTTATTTGACAAACATTATTCAATCACGAAGTAACTAGGCTCAAAAGATTTATTTCACAAATTACAGATAAACTGTGCAATTACTTTATATTTTCGTCTATATTTAATGTTCTATGCATGCAACCAAAGATTCCATATGACGAGGAATCTTGAAAATTTTTGCGAACTAAACAAGGACTTAGTTTTCCTTTTTCTTATTCTTCGTATTTGTTTTCTTTTTTCGTTTCTTTTTTCTTTTACTTATTTTTTATTGTTACTATTCTTTTCTTTGTTTTCTTTTCTTTTCTTTTCATTTTTTCTTTTCTTTTTTTCTTTTCTTTTCTTTTTACTTTTTTCTTTTCTTTTTTTTCTTATTTATTTCCTTTTTTGTTTTCTTTCTTTTTCCTATTTACTTTCTCTTTATTTATATTTTCTATTACTATTTTATTTTTCTTTCATAATTTTATTTCATATGATTCAGTATTTTCTTTATATATTTTTATGTTTTCTTTTCTCTTACTCTTCTTATTTGTTTTATTTTCTTCTTTCTTTTCTTTTTATTTATTTTTTTCTTATTTTTTTCTTTGTTTTCGTTTTTTTCCTTTTTCCTTTTTTCTTTTTTCTTTTTTATTTTATTTATTATTCTTATTCTTTTCCTTTATTTTCTTTGTTTCTTCTATTTACTTTTTCTTGTATTTTATTTTTCTATTGTTTTTCATTTTTTTATTTTTCTTTCATTATTTATTTCATATAATCCATTATTTTATTTTTTTGTTTCCTTTTTCTATTTCTTTTCTTTCTATCTCTTTTATTTTTGGGGATTTTCTTTTTTTTATTATTTCAATTTTGTCTTGTTTTTTATATTATTATTTTAAGTTTTTCTCATGTTTTATGAGATATATGTAATGTTCACGTAGCATACATGTAATATTTACGTAGTATACATGTGACTTCCTATAAAGTACTCTGTA
>Ga0182004_10004811_pt1 | contig 10938 bp, 2 predicted proteins | sample Sormic07211540_1_FD_120479 | JGI IMG/M metagenome (GOLD analysis project Ga0182004, IMG submission 120479) | Endophyte microbial communities from Sorghum bicolor roots, Mead, Nebraska, USA - 072115-40_1 MetaG | ecosystem: Host-associated > Plants > Roots > Unclassified | place: USA: Nebraska...
AATTTAGTTTTCTCATATATTATCCTAAACCGAATATACATTAATTATTTGATGCCTTAAACGGATTCCAATGAAAAAGTTGTCAACTATAAAGTTTCATAACTTTTCAAGATCTACAACTTTTATATAATTTACAAAATTTGAATTTCAAATTTGAGAAATTCAAACGTAGTTTTCGACGACTAGATGATTTCAAATGAAAAAATTATCAACTTCAAAGTTTCATAACCTTTTGAGATCTACAACTTTTATTTTAACGGTTTTTTTTTCAAAAGAGGTTATTTAAAAAGCTCAAAAAATTCAATTTCAAATTATTTCCGCCTGTGGAACTATGATTTTCACTGGCGGTTTTTTAGGAGAACCGCATGTAGAAATACATGATTTCTACAGACGGTATATTAGAAAAACTACTTGTGAAATTTGATTTTCACAGGTGGTTTTTTAGTCGGGCAAGCCGATTTCTTTCCACAGACGTTCTTTAATTGAAACCGTCTGTAAAAATTATATTCTATCACCAGCGTAGTGCTTTTTTATACTAGTGCTACTTCTCCATCTAAAAGAAATGCATCTAATCGAAATGAAAAAAAGCTCACCGACTCCAAGTACAATAAAAGGCATGAATGAGAAAAGACAACCGAGGAAAATACAAAAATTGGTAAGCTCTATTGTTGGTTGAGAGTGTAGGTAACATGCTCAACGACTACAAATTCCAATGAAAACGAATGTCAAAAAAAGAGAACTATAACAAAAAAAAAGCTCTTTTGTTGGTTGAAAGCGTAGGTAACATGCTCAACGACTACAAATTCCAATGAAAACAAATGACAAAAAAAGAGAACTATAACAAAAAAGCTGAGCACAGCATGTAGTGTGCTCTCATTGTATTATAGGTGCTTCAATCTAGGAGTCTGGACAACATCCATGATGATACAAACACCGAAACCGTCGCAATTTTCATAGTTTGATGGTAGCTTACCATGAGTTCCTCATGGTGACACAACTGGCCGGGTTACACATTTTGAGGCTGCGAGCAGCACCTTTCAGAAGCAGTGGCGGAGGCACAGGGTATGCCGGATATGCACCGGCATACCCTGTTTAACCGGCAAGTGTGCAATATAATATTACGTATTATACACATCTATATTTAATAAATCTATAAAAAGAAAGAAAAAACCTGGGTGATCGATCATGCTAGAAGGCCCAGGAAGCAGCCCACGGGGCAAGGTTGCTAAAACCTCAGTAGTCAATACAATACGTACACAGTACAAGCGTTTCAGCTTTGACTTTTCGTATTCTAATCTCAGCCTTGTCTAGTTCCAAAAAATTTTGTAAAATATGAATAGTAACGCCATCGATCGGGGCTGAGTCGCGCCGCCACCGCCACTGCTGCCCTAACACTTGACACCGACGCCGACGCCAACATGTAGTGAGGCGTGATGGACAGTCATGGTGGCCGGTGCCCTCTGCCCTCCGTCCTCTGATCACTCCGTTTGCAGTTTGCACGGCGGCACAGTCACGGTGTCTCGCGGATTCGCTATTTTTCTTAGGTAAAATTTAATCTTTTGTTCTTCATTTTTTATTAAAAAATATTGTCTAATTTCATAGCTATTTGGCTATTTGCTAACATCACAAATAATAAATTGTTTAATATTAATAGCATTTTAAGTCTCTAGTACTATTTTATATCTATATTTCAATTATCGGTATGACTTTGAATTATTTATACTATATTTAATAGATGGTTTCAACTTAGTCTGTAAATTTAAACTTTATCGTGTTACTTAGTGCATATGTACCGAGTCACAATGTCAATTTTACAATTATTATCGAATTGCTAAAATAGATTTACTGAATTATAAATAAAATTTTTTAGACGGCATACCCTTTAATAAAATCCTAAATTCGCCACTGTTCAGAAGCCGTATGGGACTAATAAAACAAAAGAAAACATAATACATATGGAATACTTAGGCCTTGTTTAGTCCACCTCAAAACTAAAAAGTTTTCAAGATTTCTCGTCACATCGAATGTTGTGTCACATGCATGAAATATTAAATATAATGAAAACAAAAACTAATTATACAGTTTGTCTGTAAATCGTGAGGCGAAACTTTTGATCCTAATTAGTTCATGATTGGACAATATTTACCATAAACGAATGAAAGTGCTACAAAATTTTTTCGTTTCGGCAACTGAACAAGGCCTAGAAAAAACATCCGGATCAAAAAAAAAAGAGCTGGGCTCGGAGATTCACTAGACGACCCAATAGACCTGTTCTTGTCAGTCCAGCCTCCCTGATTCCTGTTGCGGATTTGTTGGGCCTTGAGCCGCGGTTATTCTGCGCGCGCTCTCCACAACACAACAGCTGTTGCGCGCTTGCCGACGACGGAGACGACAGCTGCGGCGCCGTCGCCGGCGGCGACAACGGGGACTACAGCGGCCTCGGCGCCCCGGCGTTGTGGGGCGCGGCCGTGAGCGACGTCGCCGCGTCGTCCGAGAAGCTTTGAAACGTGATGTCTCTGTCGTGACTCGATTTGTTGGATGGAATGCAGCGTAGACTGTAGAGTTGTACAACTCTACATGCACCCATGATCCATCTGTTAATCTCTTTCCGGCGAACATGCTGCGAGAAGATCAATCCTTCGGTTCCTTTCGCTCAAAGAATAATCCCTTGCTCAGACTGTTAGGTTGATGGTTGGCAGCATGATGTTTCAATAGTTTTTATGCAAATTCAGAGATGTTTTTCTGTCTCCTAATATGTCAAACTGTTTTTGTGCTCACGTCCTGCATACTTTTCCTCTAGGAATCATTAATTTTCTAGGTTGATACTTGAGTAGACCGTCTCTTCAAATCAATTTTAACCATTACTGAGAACCGATTCCGTAGATATAATAAACACTTTCACATACCAAGCAAAAAGCTAATGCACTCATTCGTTGTATCAATGAATTGTCAGGTATCCATGCATGCCGCCATGGCGTAGGAGCCTCCATTGAAGCAAAAATTGGCTATGCGGAGCATTGATCTATGAACACGTGCCAAATAGAGTAAAACCAGAATCTACTTCACAACTTCAAACCTTTTAGACCCTTATTCTGAATAAACTCAGAGCTGGACATTTTGGTTGTAACTGGCTTCTGATAAAAAATAAGAGTATGGTAGGAACAAGGGAAATATATCTCTTTGTACCAAAGGGACAGGGCAGTCATCTTTATGTTTCAGAAATGAAGGTGAAATGGAAAATCAGTATAGATCAACTATAGGTACAACAGAAACTCAAAAACTTCATCTTATAAAGTATTGACCAAGATCAACAAGTTTGTACTTTATTCAGTGTTTGTATTTTCGTTTTGCACTCAACCACGTGTCATCAACATGCATTTCATACTCCTTTTTTTTCCACCTAGCTCGATCACACTTCATACTGCTAATCATATGCTATGGACAATCATATCAATGGATAAAGAAGTAGCAAATCACAGGAACAGCTAATATTAAGATCTATATTGCATCGTAATCATATATAATTGTGAAAAACAACTGCATATGGGCGGCCGAATCTGCGTGGGGATGGCCAGATCCCCACTCTCCCAAGCCCGATTCATCTGGCTCCGGCGGGAGGCGATGAGTGTGGCGCCCGATTTGGTTAGTCTCTTGGCTGCTCCGGACTCATTGGTGAGGCTTTAGCGGCATTGCGCAGTGGCGTTCCTATCGGCCATGCATGGGGCCTTCATTTGCGGGGGGCTTCGGTAGGCTGCGGAAGTGGCATCCTTCTTGGAGACGTCCTTTTGGTTCCTCTTCTCCTACAGTGCTAGAATTGTATGTGAAAACTTTTCCATGATGACCTAACTTGTTAGCGCCTTTGGTGTCGTTTCCTTCTTGGAGGCATCACTAGGCTTGCCAGCTTCGTTGTTGCACTCTGGTCATCTAGCCGTGGCTTTGCTCCAAGTTATGTTTAATGGTGGTGCTTGGCAACTTGTCGTGTTTGTTAGTTGTGCTCAGTTCTGGTTGACAGAGAGTTGTTGCTAGTTGCGTTCGAGTTGCTTTAGTTGTTAGCTAGATGTCAATGCAGTTGAGTTGCCAGTTAGGTCGTTTTTGGCCAGGTTGGCTCGGGTTGAGCAAAGTTGTTAGTTGTTTGGATGATGTTCTAGAGTTTGGCACGATGAGAGCACTCACAATATATAAATTATGGTAGTTTCTATAGATATTAATTACACTGCCACATAGGTAAATTGCTATTGTGGCAAGTGATTTAATGAAGAGAGAGGGAAAATCCAAGAAACTAGATCTAACTAAAAAAACTAGGTCTTCACTGTTATCAATAGACAAGAAATTATTTGTAGCCCACTTAGAGAGTGAATATGGTTTCTATCACTAGTTATGTCGTGTACTATAGAAAATCTTGCACTAGGATGGATGGTTTCTCAGTGCGATGTCCTATGCTATAGGAATTGCTAATAGTTTAATTGCATTGGGAGTGCCCTGAGTGGCTCCCTATTATTTGGGTTTTTAGTCCAGTTTCCACTTTAAAAACTAGACTGACACTTATATTTTCATTTTCTCCATCTAATATAAAATCACATCAAAATTTTTGCCATTTCTTTTTTGGAAAAAAAAATATCAAGTTTTCAAGGGAAAACTTTGTTGGTGCGTCTGAAAATGGAGCAGGACGCTAATTGATTTCTGCAGAATGAGAAAACAAGTTGAACGATTCCAAGTACAATAAATGGTATGAACTGAATGAGAAAAGGCAATCAAGGAAAAATACAAAAAACGGAAGGGAACTCAAAAAGCTTAGCACAACATGTAGTGTGCTGAATTGCAGGTATTTCGATCAAAGAGTCTTGAACAACATCCATGAAAGGAACACCGAAACGAGTTGCAATATTTTCATAGTTTGATGGTAGCTTACCATGAGTACCTCATGGTGACACAACTGTCCATGTTACACGTTTTGAGGCCGCGATCAGCACCTTTCAGAAGCCGTATGGGACTAAAACAAAACAGAACACAAAACTTACGGAATATAGTACTAGGAGCTAAAAAAACAAACGGATCAAAGGAGCTGGGCTCGCTGCTCGCGGAGATTCACCGGACGACCCAATAGCCCAGTTCTTCTCGTCGGTCCAGCCCCTCCCTGGTTCCTATTGTGGAAGCGTCTTTTTGAGTTTTTGTTGGGCGCTCTGCAGTCTCCACAAGCACAACAGTTGTTGCACGCTCGCCGACGATGGAGACCGCTGCGGCGTCATCGTTGGCTCGGCCGGACAATGGGGACGGTGGCCCCGGCGTGGTGGACGGCCCTGATGCACGGCGTCGCCGCGTCGTCTGACAAAAGCTTTAAAACCACCAAATAATGCATTATGAAAATGCATTTCATGATGTATCTAGTGGTACTAATTTGATGTTTTTTCTATAGATTCAATCAGAATTGGAATAGTTTGATTTAGAATAGCTCTAGAAGATAATTTAATTTAGGTTCAGGGAGTATATATATATCATGACAAATCATGCCGTCACTCCACACTATGTTTGTCACACCCTAAATAGAATTGTTCATGTAGTATTTGTTTATTGATTGGGAATGTCAAGAATATAATGTAGTTATTGCAACATTTCCAATGCACGCTTCTAACTAAATACATTACAAGAAGAGCAGTGTATCATCTTATTTAATAAAATCAATTTCAGTGTGTTTTCATCAGAGTTTCATAAGAATTAAATAATTAAGCTATCATGACATTGTATAAGTGAGGAGAGAGCTAATAAAATTTTATGTGACGAAATAGGTTTTATGGAGATAAAACTTGCCTACACTGTTTTTAACACGTGACAATCTTGGAAATAGAGACATGAAACCTCAATTGAGACTAGCGGATACCATTTCATATTACACTTTCCCCCTAGCTCACACTTCATCACTACCCATCATTGGCTATGGAAAATCATATAAATGGATATAAGAAGTAGCAAATCACACTAATAACTAGTATAAGGATCTGCATTTCATCATAATCATAATTGTGAAAAACTATCGTGTGTGGGCGGCTGTATGGGGGACGGATGAATCCCCACTCTCCCCGCCTCCCATGTCAATTTCATACTGCTATGTACTATCGTCATTAATAGTTTAATTTTCGTATGTTTTCTGCCAGCTAGCAGTGTTTTTCTCTCACAATAAATCAACGAATTGTATTTTCAGCCATAGTTTTTCAGACAAGTGAACAAGCTCTATAATTTTAAATGGAGGAACTACTAGTTTATTTATTACGGGATAGACTCTTATTTTTCTTTGATTTAACGTTTTGTATATATATCTATATAAAACTTTAAGCGTGGAGAGCATCTTACTATTTATCAACAGTATTTGTCTCGTTGTACTACCTGTAGATCAAACTTGAGATGTTTTGACTTTCTAAGAAAGTTGGAATGACTCGTTACACATGTGCACTTACATTAGAACACATTTGGTTGGCAATAGGATGGAATACAAGTTTGGAGGTAGGAATTTAAAGATCTTTTGGTTTGGCATGTAGAAGCGCTGGGCATTTTTTCTAGAAAACTGATGACCGAACTGAATCAAATCAAGACAAACCGAATTGAAGTGTCAATTTCCTCAGTATTTAGTGTCGGTTTTATCTGGTGATCAGCATCGGCGTCGGATTTGAACCTCACAACACCGAATACCTAAAGAATAAATACCACTTAATCTATTTTTTCTACAAATTTAGTCAATTTTGACGAGGGTTGGCTTAGGGTAAATGAACTGAGTAGCTTTTAAGAGCTGAGATTTTCAAAAGATTGGAGAAATCCAATAAACATGCTTAATTTATTTTTTTCTATAAATTTAGTCAATTTTGACGAGGGTTAGCTAAGGATAAATGAACAGAGTAGCTTTTAAGAGCTCAGATTTTCAAAAGATTGGAGAAATCCAATAAACATACTTCTAATTTATTTTAGTGGCTTGAAAAAAATTATTAATTTACCAATTTTTTTAACTATCGAAGTTTTTTTAGAAGCTTTTAACTATCAGAGATGCTCTGACACGCCGACGCCGACTGGACTTCGAGTAGGTAATTGGTCTCGGCCTCGGCCGCCTTGTTCGTTTAGCTGATAAGTCATAACAGAAAATACAATTAGCTGATTTATTATAAAAAAAAACACTATAAAATGGCTAACCGATTCGGCAATAAACCTAAATGAACAAGGCTTCGTTGCTTTGCCCCAAGGGGCCACAAATAGCCGAAAGGAAAATTCGCAAACGAGGTGGAACTGCGGCCCAACAGCAACAAAAAAAAGAAAAAAAAAAGAAAAGGTGAGTCGGAAAGGCAAAAGGCGAGCCCCCTCGAGGCCTCGACCCGCGATCCCCGCGCACCGGCCGCCGGCGATCGCCGCCGCCATGGATGCGATGCGCTTCCCCTTCGGCGGCGGAAGATTTCCGGCCCGCGCACGTTCGTGAGGGGCCCTCCGCCACGCGCCCGCCCCGGCCCCGAGTCCGAGCTCGCTCCCCGCGCCCGCGCCAATATCGCCCACCTCGGGGGTGCGCCGCGCCTGCGCCTGCGCCATCGCCCTCCCCGCGCCATCGCCTTGGGGCGGAGCGGATCCGGATCCACCAACATGTGGCTTTTCTGGCGCACCAGGAACCGCTTCTCCCTCGAGGAGCTCCGGTACCTAACAGATCAGCTGCAAAAGGTTCATGCCGTCAACGAAGCTAATCAGGATGTCGTGATTGAAGCACTGAGATCGATTGCCGAGCTTATGATATACGGCGACCAGCACGATCCATCGCTTTTTGAGTATTTCATGGAGAAACAGATCGTGGGTGAATTCGCTCGTATCCAAAGGATCTCTGATCTGTCAAGAGTGTCACTCCAGTTGCTGCAGACAATGGGCATCATGATCCAAAATCTCAGACATGAACATTCAGTTCATTACATTTTGAGCAGTGAGCACATCAACTTCTTCGTCACGCACCCATTCGATTTCCGGATCGATGAGTTGTTGTCCTACTACATATCTTTTCTCCGGGCGATAAGTGGGAAGCTGAACAAGGATACAATTTCTTTGCTGGTGAAGACGGAAGACGATGAGGTCACTTCCTTTCCTCTCTATGTCGAGGCCTTGAAGTTTGCTTTTCACCAGGATAGCATGATTCGAGTTGCTGTACGTACCTTGACGCTCAATGTCTACCACATTGGAGATGAATCTGTTAACAGATTTGTTTCCCGTGTGCCTGTATCAGATTATTTTTCAGACATGGTCCAGCATTTTCAGAAGCAGTGCATTGACTTGGATAAGCTGGTTGCACACTCCTCGCAAACTGCAGATTTTTCTCTGCCAATGTCTTGTGTTGAAGATGCGATTGTGCAGATTGAAGACACACTGTATTATTTCAGTGATGTTATGTCTTCTGGTATTCCAGATCTTGAAAGGTTCATCACTGACAATTTCTTGCAAGCTGTGGTGTTTCGGTTATTACTACCGTCATTGCTGAGGCAGAGCATAGATTTGGACCTAAGTGTCACTACATCCATGTATCTGCTTTGCTGTATACTGCACATTTTGAAGAATAAGGATATGGCAAGTACTGTAGCTGCTGCACTTTTTCATCAACCTGATTGCCCTGATGAAACGAAGCAAGGGACACCTCCTGATGGGTATACATCTGAGCATGATAATTGCAGGTCTGAGAATCATTGCAACACTGCCTCTGCTGTCGAGCAATCAAATGAGGATGAGCCAAATTCTCTGTCTTCTGTTAGTTGGGAACGCTTGCCCAACCATTCGCTGCCAAGTGATTGCTGCCAAGGCAACACGCCAAGGGAACACTTGCTGTCCTATATCACAGAAGGAGATGATTCACAAGCTTTGGGTTCATTGTGCTTATTCGCTACATTACTGCAGACGAAAGAACTTGACGAATCAATGCTGGATGCACTTGGAATCCTACCTCATAGAAAGCAGCATAAGAAGCTTCTATTACAAGCTTTAGTAGGTGAAGACCTTGCTGAAGGACAATTATTTTCGTCAAGCAGCGGTCTAATTGATGACAACATTCACAGTGATTTTGATATTTACGTGAGGAAGCTTCAGGATAAATATGGTCTACAGTGTCATCATCCACGGGCACGGCAAATGACTTCCGAAGCTCACAGATATCAGGTGCTCGATGCTTTGGTCGACCTTTTCTGCAGATCGAAGGTTTCTGCAGATGTTCGCTTGGTTTGTGGTTGGCTTTTCCGGCAACTGCTGCCCCAAGGAGAGGAAGAATTCACTGCTTTTCATCTAAGACGACTAAAGGATTCACACAAGGATTGTATCTCAAAGCTTTCGGAGGAATCTGGAGGATGCTGGTGTGACATGCTTCTTCCTATCATTAAAGACGCTTGGAGGAACTGCAAGAAAGAAATTGAGGCATCTTCAGTTGCCATCGCAGAGGGAGTCTATGCGATGGTTAAGCATAGCATTCTTGCTAGTTGTAGGAAAGATGATGAAGACTGCCAAGAGGAAAGCCTGCCCAATAAATACTTAGAATATCTTTCATGCATCTCCAAGGACATAGAAACATTTTGCTGGTGCAAGCAACCAATGGGGAAAGTAGACATCGATACTAGCAGAATGGAGGAATACTCACACAGCTATACTGAACCGCTGATGTTGACTGGTGACACGAAGAGAGGTTGTACAAGGGATACTTTCAGCAGCTATAAGCTGCAAGTGCTTACCGTGCTCAAAACAATTGCTATAAACTGCAACAGCTTAACATGCTGAACACTTGAGCTGAACATTTGTGAAGCTTACAGAGGAGGATCGGGTTCTTGGCCAGCTGCCATATTCCGGACTATGGATTCAACTGTGCTTCAGTGTTGTCTTTTTTGGATAATTCGAATCACTTTGATTCATTTGAATCAGAGAAATAAGATTAACCCTATATTACCTCAAAAAAAAAAACCCGCCACCAGCCCTAGGCTCTGTTTGAATGTAAAACATTTATAGATTTTTTTAAAAAAATTACCATGGTTTTCTTCTAAAATACTTTGGTTTGATTTTAGAGTGTCTGTTTGGATGCAATAAATTTTACAGTTTTGAAAACCATAATACTACAACATCTAAATAGGGCCTGAATCTTTGTTGACATGCCTATAATTCTAGAGAGATGTCAAATCACTCGTACATGTGAAATGCTCTATATACCTGTAGCGGGAATGGTGAGTTCCCCTGCTAGGAGAGATCTCAACGTTGCACCTAACTGATTTTTAATTTATGGTTTAGTGGTTATTTTATAAACAAACAAGCATGTGGGCTCAAACAAGCCACACATAGAGAAGTAGAGAACAGTATACGCGCCCATGATATTCGAGACTGGTTAACTGATGCGAATAAAATAGTTTTGAGACCATGGGGGTGGATTGGTGTCTTCAACTACTGCAGCCTACTAGAGTACTAGATAGAGGTTGGTCAAGTTAGTGTCAAGTTCACAAATCTGTCTTCTATATACGCTATTTGATTGATGTGCAATTAATGTAAATTTCTGCAGGAGCAGATTACGTGGCATATGGAAACATCATTAAGCAAACTTGGCAACGCTATTCTACACCCCTAGGTGTAGAATATTATTTTACACCGCAAGTTAAAACTGCAGAAAAAATATAGGCTTTGTTTAGTTCCTCAAAAATTTTACAAAATTTATCAGATTCTCCGTCACATCGAATCTTTAGACATATGCATGGAGTATTAAATATAGATGAAAATAAAAACTAATTGCACAGTTTGGTCGGAATTGACAAGACGAATCTTTTGAGCCTAGTTAGTCCATAATTGAACAATATTTGTCAAATACAAACGAAAGTGCTACTATTCCTATTTTGCAAAAAATTTTGGAAGTAAACAAGGCTTGAGCAATACTGAAACACGTTCAGTATCATCTAGTCCAATATCTAAGAA
>Ga0182004_10004812_pt1 | contig 10937 bp, 5 predicted proteins | sample Sormic07211540_1_FD_120479 | JGI IMG/M metagenome (GOLD analysis project Ga0182004, IMG submission 120479) | Endophyte microbial communities from Sorghum bicolor roots, Mead, Nebraska, USA - 072115-40_1 MetaG | ecosystem: Host-associated > Plants > Roots > Unclassified | place: USA: Nebraska...
AATAATAATAATAATAATAATAATAATAATAATAATAATAATAATAATAATAATAATAATAATAATAATAATAATAATAATAATAATAATAATAATAATAATAATAATAATAATAATAAATCTCTAGGCTTTGGGTTTCTTTCCTTTCTCGTGCTGCAGTAGTACCCTGCCATTTTCCATCCTATCATGAGGTACTGTAGCACTGAATCTATGTGACATACGACTTAGCTTTTGCTATTGTTTCGGTTTTCAGTTTAGAATGGCTAAAAGATTGGAGCCTATGCATTGGGTGCTGATCGAGTTGCTGACGACGCTTAGCTGGACTCTAAATACTTGTTTAGATCCAAAAACTTTTTGAATTCGACATTGTAGTACTTTCATTTGTATTTGTAATTATTATTTAATTATGGACTAAATAGGCTTAAAAGATTTATCTTGCAAATTATAAACAAATTGTACAATTAGTTATTTTTAATCTATATTTAGTGCTCAATGCATATGCCGCAAGATTTGATGTGACGAAGATTCTTGAAAAGTTTTTGGTTTTTTGGTGCAACTAGGCTTTATTAAGCAGCTAGGAAATGAAGTTTGGGACTCTCTTACTTAAATGCTCAATGATGTAGCATTCACTCTCTCACACACACAGAGAGCCCACTTAAAAGTTTATAGATATATATGTCCTAGCTAATAAATAAATAATATTATTAAAATGTTAGCTTTATCTCTCTTTATTCCCTTTATTTAGGCTTTATTTAGATGTTGTAGGACACATGCAGTTAGATTGTAATTACATGATTTACAGGTAGACAATTTTTGACTTTTATCTTAGTGACCAACAGGGGGTAAAAAGGGAAATCTATATATTTATCCTAGTGCTCCTCCTTTAAGACTATTTCTCTCTTTTCCTCTTCCTTTTCCTCTTCTTCAACTCCAGCGAGAGATCGGATCGTACCATCACCACCTTCGATCGTGTTTAGCCCTCTTATCCAACTCCGACGATATCCGATACCATCTCTCCCTCTTCGGCGACTCCTCGCCTACGACAAGGTTAGTGTTTTAATTTAAGTTTTGGGTTAGGGTTAGGGTTAAGGTTAGAGATTAGGATTCACAATACCCGAGATTCAAGGAGAAGGGAAGAGAAGTTCCACCTAGTCGTGATGGCCATTGAGGGGGAGAGGTTTCAAGGCTAGGCGTGCCGCGAGCTAGCTGCAAGACTGCAATAGAACATCCATGGGGCACAAGCACAATCAGATGCGTGGTAGCGGAGCTATGTCTCACCAAGTGAATGGGTAAATTTGTTGTTAGCGGTGGTTACGAATTAAGCAGATTAAGGAAAATTTGGTGATGGAAGTGGAGCGATTGTAGGAAGAGGAGACGAACAAGAAGGATAAGTCATAGATCCCAATAGGTTGCCATGGTTATTCATGGGACAAAAAGAAGAATACTTCCCCTTTAGTCTATGGCTAGAAACTCGATTGTATTCTTTCTTATTTTCTTTTTCTCTTTCTTTTTTCTTAGCTTTATTCGCTTTGTATTGTTGCTTTGTTTTTTAATGAAATTTCTTTAGCGTGTTGTACCTCTCTTGTTTGCCAAAAAAGTCTAATATAAAGGGCTAAATAGTGTTGAGAAATAATGAATGGCTTATTTGGATTTTGATACTTTGTCCTTGCTGCAATTGACAAGCTCTAAATGGCTTATGTGAGTTGCTGATATTATTTTGATTTTATTTTTCTTCACCTTTTGTGAATTTTCTTTGTATGGAACACTTCTGCCAATACTATGCTAGCTTTCTAAATTTTCTCTGATTTTTTAAGAAATTAAGAATCCATTGTTGTTTTTCCCTAAATGTCATAGTTGTGATGTATCTCTTGGCATTCTCGATTTTACCATACCTATAGGTTTGCAACCGCACCACGTGTGAATGTCCTCACTAATTGCTTCTACTGTTTCTCTTGAACAGCAACTGTCTTGAGGAAGTGCCGACAGACCACATGGACGCGGAGAGAGACATCAAGCCCTTCGTCTCCCCTATCGTGGCCACCACCATCCAGCGGAGCCTCCACGGCCCCCGCGCTTATCAGCCAACAATATTGTCATTCGAGTGCGGTGGCACTCAAGTGTTACCGCAAATTCAGCCTCAAGCGGTATGTGTCCTGAACCAGGCCGCTTCGGAGCTATCGGGTGGTGTTAGCGACCGGTCCATTAGCGCCGACGAGGCACTCGAGGGTACCTCGGCTTGTCGGCCTTTCTGTGCTCCACCACCACGGTTGAGTAGGAAGTTCTGGGGCGCTGGCGATTATGGTGCAGCGGCGGGGAGGTCTGCCCCACAGCCTCTGGGTATGTCTAACGCTGAAGGTTTTCATGCGAATTCTATTAATTTTTTATAGTATACCTCCTACACTCAATGTTGATCACTTTGCCTTCCTTGTAGGTCTTCAGAATCGCATGTGCGTCCATCCTGAATTTCTCCACTCCAACGCGACTTCACATAAATGGCCGTTTGGAGGTACGCTTTTGTGTTGTTTTAGACTTTTTTCTACTATAATCTTAATTATTATTGCATTGTACCTTATTCTATTTGCTTTGTTACAGCTATAGCCGAGTTGTTGGACAATGCAGTGGATGAGGTAATTGAACACATTTATTATTTTTTTTTAAAAAATTAAACAGATTTACTGTTAAGCCATATACTTTGGTTATTCATAGTTAAATGTGTGACCGGATTATTTTTGGTCAAACAGATAGAAACCGGTGGTGCTACAACGATATTGTTGGATAAAGTCATCGACAAACGGAACGGATCACCAGCTTTACTAATTCAAGGTTCTGATTGTTATATTATAATTAATGTGATACCATTATTTTAAGTGATATTTGATTGGATTAATAATAAACTAAGATACAAACTTATAAACTTCACGGTTTATTATGGAGTTTGTAGGAACTAGAGAGTTTGCTCTTGCTTGCACTATAATGAAGCTTCTTTTAAAAAATTCACCAAATATGGTACATGTATGAATTTGAAACTGACGGAGTGCATAATTTCCGGTTACCATTCAGATGATGGTGGAGGCATGGATCCTGATTCTTTGAGGCGGTGCATGAGCTTTGGATTTTCAGAGAAACAATCAGGGTCTTCGATTGGACAATGTATTGCCAACGTTTTGTTTTATAATCTGCAAGTCATCCCCTGAAACCCATTGTCTAACATTTTGGCATTTATCACTTTGATTAGATGGAAATGGATTTAAGACTAGCACAATGCGGCTTGGGGCAGATGCTATTGTTTTCACTCGTTGCACTAAGAGCAGGTACCATATAACCTCACTTAAATTTCTTTCCTTTTGTGAACCACTTTTTCAATTGAAATAATGCCAAGTTATTACTTGTTTTCAGTGGGCCTACACAATCCATTGGTCTCCTCTCTTACACTTTCTTGGTGGAAACTGGACGTACAGATGTTGTAATTCCTATGGTATGCTATGTGATTTTTTTTATTTGTTTGGCATTGGCATCACTTCCCTTGTTTCTGATGATACATTTTTCTCTTCTTAGGTGGATTATAAATGCAATCTAATGAAAGGACAAACTCAACGACTAGAGCATCATGGTCCGGAGCAATTCTCCTCAAATTTGTCAGTGTTGTTGAAATGGTCCCCTTTTGCAACAGAAGAAGAGCTTATGCAGAATGTATGCTAGACCTTCCATCCGTTTGAAGTCTAGAGATACAATGTTTTGTTTACTCTAAGAAAACTCTAGGTTATAAAACTGACAAACTTAGACTTGAAGGTATAAGCTGGATAAATTACTTTCCATATAAATACATGACAACCATGTTTGAAAAACATTTAAAATAGTAAAATTCAACAGTTTGATGTAGCTACTACAACCTCATTTTAGTATTTGTTAGTAATATATAGGTTATTTAAAATGCTAATGGTTGTTCCACTCTATGGTTGATGAACAGTTCTGCGACATTGGTCCACATGGCACCAAGATTATAGTGTTCAATCTATGGTCCAATGGTGACGGTAATTTGGAGCTCGACTTTGACACGAATCCGGAGGTAAGCATCGAATATACCACTTCAATGATTTAACATGATTATTGTTTTTGTTGTTAAAGTAACATCCTTAACTCTGATGATTACGTCTATTGGAATACTATTGCCAACAATGTAAAACCGATCTTATAAATTTTGTTGTGTTTCGTTGTTTGTTTTTTTCAATAAATAGGAATTTATTTTCTTTGTAGTTGTTTATGCATGTTGTATACTGTCAGAGTGCGTCCTGACAGATTTTTGGTGTTCCCTGCTGGGTTTCTCATCAAAGTTCTTGCTGTTTGCTTGTATTTCAGGATATTATGATTAGTGGAGCGCCAAATCCAGAAGAAATTAGTAACTCTGTAAAAAGGGCTAATGAGAACCATTTGGCAAATCGACTACGCTATTCTCTTAGGGTGAGTATCATATAGTTTAACACTCCTGCACAATACCAGTGACTTGGTTGCTGACATATAGTATTCTGCAGGTCTATACTTCTGTGTTGTATCTGCAGCTACCAGATTACTTTAGGATCATACTTCGAGGGCAAGAAGTTAAGCGTCATCGCATTGCCGCTGACCTAATATATCTTGAATGCATCAGTTATAAACCCCAAATTTGCGGAATAAAAGAGGTTTTCCTTGCTTTATCGTTTCTTAGCCTCACCATTTAACTTGTTGGTTTACTCTTTACTGTATATTAAGAGTTCCGTACTCATGTTCTTGTTTCTCCTTTTTGATTGACTCAGGCTGAGGTTCTTACAACTATTGGATTCTTAAAAGGTGCCCCAACTATTAGCGTGCACGGATTTAATATCTATCACAAAAATCGCCTTATTTTGGTGAGCTCCGTGACCCCTTGCATTGATTCACTTTGCTTATAAGGATGCATACACACAAAACAAATTGACACGATTATCTTTGTCTAAAATGTACTGCAGCCATTTCATAGAGTTCTGAGTAGTGCGAGCAGCAAAGGTAGAAGCGTCTCTGGAGTATTGGAGGTAGACTTCATCAAGCCCACTCATGACAAACAGGACTTTGAGAAGTCACAGCTGTTTCAGAGGCTGATCAACCGCCTGAAGGAAATGACTAACGAGTACTGGTAAGTTCCAGGTTCTTGATACCTGTTCCTCCCAATTTCCAAAATCTATCTATTAGCACCAATTCTTATTTCGCCTCAAATATATATATATCACCATGTAAATGTCTCCATTTTTCTCAGGGATATTTACAGTGAAAAGATTGGATACGTGAAACCGCCACGCGTGAGTGCAGCTCCCACTCCTCCACTTCTTCTTCCTCCTCCTCCTCCAGTAATGCTGCCGATAGCAAATGGCGCCGCTGAACCATCAAAGAGGAGTGCACCTGCTCCTGCTCCTGCTCCGACGCAACCCTTGAGATCGCACGGCAGCTATGTGAATGCAGTTCCAATCGCCTTTGCGCCGCCTGGTTTCCACTCAGCACCTGTCAAAAGAGATGCTGTTGCACCAGGAGCGCCTACGGGCTACTCCTTGTCCTCGCCAAAAGCGCAGGTCATGCAAGTCATCAACCAGACAAGATCTCCATCAATGGCGTCTGGCACGGACTCGTTAGAGACAAGAAAAAGGAGGAACGACGATGCTACCATGACGGTTGCGTCTAAAAAGAAGGCTATGCAGGATTTGGTTGGCAGCAGCTCCGCTACTAATCAGGTTAGCACAGACAACCTTGCTGTTCGTCCATGTTAGTAGCTTGTTGGTGCACGTACTTAAGTACTTTTGCCGCCTTGATTGTTATGCATTGATTTCTCTGGACAAAACAGGTATCTCAGTATATGGGAGAGCGAGAGCTGAAGGAATTTAACTTTTTGAAGTTAGAGAACCAGATGCTCCGTGAAGAGTGAGCCTAACAATCTTTGCTTTGGTGTCATCCTATATACTAGTGATTTTGGCAAAGCTTCTGAATACCGATGTTTTATGTTGTAATTTTTTTTTCTGTATGTAGGTGCGCAGAATTTGAGATGACAGTGAAGGAACTACGGCTCAAGGTAAATTCTCTGCCCACCCTGTACAGTCGTGATGATCATTAGATCAGAGCACATATAAGAATGCATCTTCACTGGACTACGAGTCTGACGAGCCTGAACTCCTTGTGCCGAACAGGAACAGAATCTACGGCTCGAGCTTGAGAAGGCGCAGGAGCAATTCAAGAGCCTACTGAACGAATACGTTTCGTTGTCAGCTGTGCCAAAACAGAAACGATAGGCATCGTCGCTTCTGAAGCCACCGGCCACGGCGGCTTGTGCGCTCGTGCTAGCCAGAGAGCCGAAGGCTAGCAAGCAAGCAGTGATGCTTTTGGACGGCCGGCCGGTGTAGACATAGCGCGAAAGGCCTGTGTACCCAAAGCTCCCAGAAACTCTTTGGTTTCTTCTCCCGTGTCCAGAGTAACTAGACCCTGTCAGATTTTTTTTTAAAAAAAGAAGAGAAGTCTTCTTTTCTGTGTGACAAGAAGTTCTAGTAGTATATGGGAAATTGAGAAACTGAGATGTAAAATGGAAGGAAAAATGTACTGTACCATGTTAATTTTCTGTAGACATTGGTTACGGTATGTAGCCCAGGAAGGCACGGCACGCTCGTGGTTTCCTAATGCGGTTTCAGTCTTTCAGATTTCAGATACTTCGTGTCGAAGTCACCCGCGGGCCGCGGCCTCTTCAAGCCTCAAACTCCAGTCCACTTCTAACCGGGCCCACGGGTCTAACGCATAGCGACGCATCCACGTGAGGCACGCCGCCGACGCGCGCCCGGTCCCGATCTGTCTGTCTCTAGGCTAGATCACCGCTGCCCGCCCGCCCGCCGGCTGGCCGCACTCACTCGACACGCGGTTCGCCACGGCCATTCCACGGCGGATCCCCCACCCAACTTCTGCTGCGCGCAGCGCCGCGGCCCCCCTTTCCTAGCCCCGATTCCACCGGCCGAGCCTTCCTCCACCACCAGCCGCGGCATACCCGCGGACCCGCCTCGCGCTCGCGCGTGAACCCCCCCGAACTCCGCCAAATTCCCCCAAACCCGGGCCGCAAGTCCTCGCCAAATCGCCCCCAAATCAACCGGAGCCGAGGCCGACACAAAGCCGCGCAAGCGCAACCCGCGGCGATGGAGCTGGCGTCGACGGACCTCGCAGCGCTGGGCGCGGCGGACCTGGTGCGCGTCTCGGCGTCGATCCCGCGCGCGGCTCCGCGCACCTTCGCGCTGCTCACCGCCTGCCTCGTCTTCCCGCTCTCCTTCGCCGTGCTGGCGCACTCCCTCTTCACCCACCCCATCCTGCGCCGCATCCAGGGCGCCACCCACAACGAGCTCGCGCAGTGGCTCAGGCTCTTCGCCTACCAGTTCCTCTACCTCATCGTCCTCTTCACCTTCTCCCTCCTCTCCACCGCCGCCGCCGTCTTCACCGTCGCCTCGCTCTACGCCGCCAAGCCGGCCTCCATCTCCGCCTCGCTCACCGCGCTGCCCCCCATCCTGCCCCGCCTCCTCCGCACTTTCCTCTGGGTCTCCCTCCTCATGCTTGCCTACCACCTCGTCTTCGCGCTCACCGTCCTCCTGCTCCTCATCGTCTTCATCCCCAACGCGTCCGAGTCCGCCGCGCCGCCCTCCCTCTCCTTCGTCCTCTTCCTCATCGTCGTCGTCTTCGTCTTCCTCGGGATCCACGTCTACATCTCCGCGCTGTGGCACCTCGCCAGCGTCATCTCCGTGCTCGAGCCGCTCTGCGGGCTCGCCGCCATGGCCAAGAGCAAGCAGCTGCTCCAGGGCCGCACCGGCACTGCGGCCACGCTCGTCGTCTCCTACTTCGCGGTCTGCGGCGTCACCTCGTTGCTATTCCGTGCTGCTGTCGTTAAGGGGCGCGCCGAGGAGGGGAGCTTTGGCCTGGCCTTGCCCGGTCGCCTGCTTGTCGGCGCCGTGCTGGTGTGCGTTCTTGTCTGTGTCAATTTGCTGGGACTGCTCGTGCAGAGCGTCTTCTACTACGCCTGCAAGGCCTTCCACAACCAGCAGATTGACCGGACTGCATTGTATGAGCACCTTGGAGGGTATCTTGGGGAGTACGTGCCACTCAAGAGCAATATCCAGATGGAGAACCTTTGAGATTGGAGCATAGGGCAAGGGTAAGCTGCTCACCTCATTGCTTCATACTAGCTGTTTCCTGTGGATCTTTCTCAAAACATGAGTATGGTTTACAAGGAGCTATCTGGTCTTGTTATTTCTAGTACCCTGTAGTAGTTTATAATCTGTATAAGTTAAAATGCGCAGTATGGAACCAATCTATATGGAATGGAACAGAGATGCATGAACAAGGTTGCCTTTAGTCTCACAAACTGTGTTCTTGTTTATCGTTGCTTTCCTATGAGTCATGCTATTGTTCGTGACTGTGATTCATGATTTAGAGATTGAGGGTTAACATGCACTGACGCACAACTGGTTTGCTCTCTGCTAATGTGAGACTTGATTCTGCTCTGTGGGATGTCCATCCCTTCCGTGATCCATACCGTTTGGTAAAAAATTGCGTTATAGATGCCCATTGTTACTCTAGACAATTTCTGTACATCAAAATCACGAGTTTCCCATTAGGCTTCCTATATATACCTCATGTGTTTGGAATGTTTTGAACATGCTAGCAGAATCCATATTAGTTCATTCTATTGGGAAAATGATTGTACTATCGACTCTTGATCTGTTGATTGCTTGGTTGAACTACAACATCCTGGTATAATGATCCTTTCTTGGGCAAAATTTACTTATCTGTGATTTCCAACCCATGACCATGGCAAGTGTCGCCATGATCTGCAGTATCAGAGCCGCCACCACATCGGGCAAGCCGCATGATGTTTGTTCCTCTTTCCCTTCACAAAACAGTGTGGCATGGGGCTGCACAGGCTTGGCACATGCCGGTGGCGACTGTGCTGGAGTCGAAGAGGGGCGAGAGGGAGAAGGGCGAGGAGAGTGATAGTTGGGATTGGTTGGGGAGATGCAAATTTGAGGGGGGATAAGGGACATATTGGTGGGAAAAGATTGAGGGAGAGCTATTGAGCATCGATGTAGCTAAGAAAAAGACTTCTATCCTCCAATATAACAGTTTTATGAGAAAGCTAAGAACAATACTTATCTCTGGGAATATAACAGTCGTCTGGGATAGTGGGAACATCGTTTGTAGCTATTTTGCTGCTTTTGCCTCATTTTTGCGTATGTTGCTGAAACTTCTGATGAGACATTTGTTGATGCCAAGTCGGAATGCATTATGCTGTGTGACGTGATAAGTGATAACTGTAAAGTAAAGTGGTCATGTAGCCAACTAGCCGTCTTGCGTTTGCAGTTTCTTCTTGCTGTTGAACATCTGATGTAAAACGAGTGTGCTCCTCTTTTTTTTTCCTGTGTATTCCTCTGCTGAACCTCGTTATCTACTAGTGGTTTCTGGTGTATTCCTGATACTGACTGCTGCTGTGTTGGACTGCTGGCCATGGGTTGTGCCTGAGGTTGTGCCGCGCCTGTGACTGCTTATAGATTCATTTTCCCCTTTCTATTGAGCATCTTTGTATATGACTCTTGAGTCTAAGCACGGAGGTGCACTTGTTCTTTGGGAACTGTTTTCGCAATTTTTTGTATTGTGCTTTCCATGATTTAATATAATCCAGGCCTTATAAAAAAGCATAGTTAACACCCAAAAGAGTGTGTTTCTTGTTTTTTTAAAAACAAGCAATTTTAAGTTTAGGGTCCGTTTGGTAGGGATCTAGATTTTTCTAGAAACGTTTTGTATCCAGATTCTCTCTAGAAACATTTCATTGTTGAAATAGGAATCACTTGGTAAGAATCAGTGAAACTTTTGCCTATTGATCTAAATTCTCCTTGAAATGAACTAGAATCACTGCAAAACACCTATTTGACTGATTTTTATTCCTAGTACAAAAACGAGAGACATTATGTTTCTGTCACCAACAGTATTTTTTGACATAGTTTATCAGCTAAACAAACAATGTGAGGTGCTTGATGGTTGGGATGGCATCGCAGATGCGGGTGTCGCCGGTGATGTTTTGGCTATGGTCGAGGGCAGGTTCGGCTAGCTGAAAAAAAAAGCTGACACTGATGCTGTTTTGCTATGAGAGAAGTAGTTAAAGTTGAAAACAGACGGGATAAATCCCGTTTCGTCCGCAACCGTATACTGTATTTTTCCGTTCGTTTTCGTTATTTACGGGATAAACGGAAACGGGACCGAAAACGGGACGGATTAAAACGGGGGCGGGATCGAAAACGGTAGAGCGTTTGTCCGTCCGTATTTGCGGAATCCCGTTTTTTACCGGGATATCCCGTTTTCTATCCCGTTTTTCATAAAAACGGAAAAGTAGCCTAAATAGTCCCTAAGCCCAATATGGCCCAAAATGTCTCTTGTCTTATGCGATGTATGGATAATTCATATTTGTTTGTGTGAATTGTGATCTATGGACTATGAATATGTTCTTATGCGATGTATGGATAATTTATATTTGTGTGAATTATGATCTATGGACTATGGATATGTGGTATTGTATTAATGTGGTTGCTAGTCACTGATCAGTGCATATTTGATATTTGGTATTGCATTTTGGTGTATTTGCGCTATCATATGCGGCTTACATGTTCCGGTTTAAATTTTCGCTTACCGCTCGTTTCCGTCTATTTTTCGATCGTATTTACCCGTTTTCGTATTACGTTTATCCCGCTACCGTTTTCGCTTCCGGTTGTCCGGCTTCCGCTTCCGTTTTCGTCTAAAAATGTAACATCCCTGATGTTACGAACACTAAAAATGGATCATGTCATCATAAGCATTGCAAAGCATATTTGTTAAGCACATTATTATGCATCAACTTAAAATAAGTTTATTTTGGTTGATTGTGC
>Ga0182004_10004813_pt1 | contig 10935 bp, 13 predicted proteins | sample Sormic07211540_1_FD_120479 | JGI IMG/M metagenome (GOLD analysis project Ga0182004, IMG submission 120479) | Endophyte microbial communities from Sorghum bicolor roots, Mead, Nebraska, USA - 072115-40_1 MetaG | ecosystem: Host-associated > Plants > Roots > Unclassified | place: USA: Nebraska...
GGAGGGGAGGGGTGACGGCAGATGCAGATGAGCAGAGGGGCGGCGGTGGTTGGAGAGGAGGGGCGGCGACGAATAGAGAGGAGGGGAGGGGTGGCAGCGGATGGAGATGAAGAGAGGGGCGGCAGCGGATGGAGAGGGAGAGCCGACGGTGGTGCGGATCTACGGGAGGCCGTGAGCAGAGGGAAGGTGAGGGCGCAACTGTTTGTTCTCGATGCAGTCACAGAGGGCAGCGGCCAAATGGGCCTAGGGTTTTGGGGTTTCTTTTTATACTATTCTAATTAGTGGAGGGCCCAGTAAAAAAAGCGTAGGATTTCTTCGCACCAACGCTTATGACGCGCGCGAGCAACGCACGCGAACAAGGATGACGCCCGGCGTTTTTTCGATTCCTGTCAGCCCAGGTAAACCGTCAGGAGAAACATTTGGGTTCCTAACGGTTTTCTTTAAATCCTGACGGTTTCTGGAAGCCGACAGTAATTATCTTTATTCCCATCGGGGTTTAACAAACCGACAGGAATTTTTCAAGCCGACAGGAATTCTCCGTAGCCTGGTAGTGAAACAAGTCCTCAGCCTTATAAACTTAGAACCGGGTTAACCCACAGCAGGTCATCATGGCCAGCGCCTGGCCACATTATTTGTTTTATTTCCAAACCGCAGGAGAACCCATGCTAAAAATGCAACATTGACTTCGCCGTCCAGACCTACTCGGAGGCGGTCAGAGCAGCTGTTTGTCCCTAATGTTGTGATCGAAACTGACGATGAATGTGCGGATCTCCATTGGCCCCAGCTCAACAACAAGCTTAGAAGGATCCACAGGACCACCCCGGACCACCTTCTCGTCAGCAGCAGAACCTTGCACCTTCCACTTCAAGCGCTTCTTCTCCATGGCCGTGCGTTCTTGGTTTGCCGATAGGCTTGTCTCGATGATCTTGCCAATCTGGAGTGTGGGATCAAGAATCTGAGTTTGGAATGCTGTTGAAGACTAGAATAAGTGTAAATAAAAGAACAGTGTGTCAAACAGGACCTTATTATCTGGGAACACTCTCTTGAGGTCAATACTCGCTAAAGCTGAAAGATCCTTGTCCTCCCCGGCCTACGTGCACAACAGCATAGGACAAGACTTAGAAAAAAAGATAGGATTTACCTGACCTGGAACGAGAGTAAGGATAACAGTGCAAAACCTCGTATAGATGAGCAAACCGAAGGAGAACACTTCCATCTTCAAGCTCCTGTGTAATGAGCAAGCATTTGACAGATGTAATGATTTTTTAAACAGATATATATACATGCAGTACTGATATGCAAAGAAATAAATCCAGATAGCAGTTTTGCAGTCGCCGTGATGAATAAGAAGAGTGCATGGTTTCATGTCATTTTTTGTCATCAATCAAATGAACCAGGACTGGGGCACCAATGCACAGAACATACTACTCTAGAAAAAGGAAAAGTGAAGCTTCTAAATCCTAACAGCCATATGGGAACACTAACATAATAGTTATGTACTTTTCACTTTTTAGCACATTATGGCCACAGTGGTATACAGAGGCAGGTACCTCAAGGGTAAGCATTGCAACATTATCAGGCAAGCTGTAAGTTGAATCCATGGCAGAGAATTTTGCAACATGCGAATTCGCCCAGTTGCCTCCATCCTGGAAAACAAGTCAGTGCATGTTGAACAAAGGAATTACTTGTCGAGCAATCATGTTGATATGGCAAGTTTCGCCCCATACCTGCTCTGTGAAAGCAAGGAGGAGAGGAGAGTATATTTCCTGGCCAAATGTCCGACGCCACCGAGCTCCTTCTCCTTGTGGATCTATTTTAACGTAGTATTTTCCTTGTATCTATTCAAGTTTCAAAGAGGTACTTTCCATTATATTTCTACATGAAACAGCATGCTTGCAGTCACAATATAACAAACTGATCTGTTGAGGCAATATTATCCTCCAATATGACTATTGTATTTGATCTAAACTGACAAGTGAAATGTTTTTCTCAGAAAGAAAATGAGATGTATTCTTATACCAATACATCTAGTAAACAACTGACTTAAACTTCTATCTAAAATGGTATCAGGAAAATAGTTCCTTCTACTTACAATTAGTCCTTCACATTGCTTATCGAGACAGACTGTTTCATTTAGCGCCTCGGCGACGCCTCGCCCATCATCATGGAGTAGCCTCCTATACAGGGAAGACTGAGGGTTTAGTCACACACAGGTAGACAAAAAGGAAGTACTAGATTTTTACAATTATTCTATTTTGCGGATGGACCTGTGTAGCATTAGTTCTATTTGTCCATCCTTTATACTGGAACCTCCAATTGACCTGTCTACCAGTACAGACAACTCTTTGTTGCCATCCTCCACATAAATGCCAAGATTAATCTGAAAATATACACGTCTTTTTACAAATTGCCCCAACAGAAATTACATGTAAGAGTTGGAACAGCATTCTAATTTCTTAAGGATCGCTACCTCTTCTCACAACTACAGAGTGATAAGAGAACATGAAATAAACAGGTTCTGCACATGTTACATTTTCACCCCTTTTCATAATAATCAACCACCTCTTATGCAGAAAAAAATTGTAAATATTGCTAAATCTAACTTCTTTTATCACAATGCACAAATAGCTGTTTTAGCTAATATTTTTATGTTGATGTTGCCATATTTCAGTAAAATCAGTAGCCTTTGAGAGCAAAATGCCACTCATGACTGCTTTCGGGAGTTGACTCAGATAAAAGGAAACCATTTTATTGATGTTATTGAACTTCTTCATTAGAAAAACAAAGAGATATAGAGCAAACAAAATCTCACAGGATAATAGTTTCCAGCAATAGGCTGGTGCACTTCAATCTTCCACTCCGATCGATAATCTCTTATCTGTAAAAAAAAAATACCTCATCAAATAAACCTTGAGATAATCTTACACCATTATGCCATGTATTTTCAGCATTATTTATCTATCATGCTATTATTTAGTCCATTACAGGTTCTAAACTAGAACAGGAATCATTAACAAAATCATTTCTAAAGAACTGTATATGCAAAGAACAACAGAAATGCTTTGTTGGGAGATAAAATAAATAAAAGTTAAAGTTAAGTGCTGCAATACCCTTTTGATGAAATCACGTCCACTGGAATCAGTGTAAAATGTTTTGTTTGTCGCCATGTTTGTAACAATTTCAGTTGCTAATTCTTTCCCATTTCCATCATCTACTGGTATAGGTCCAACCTATGCATGGGAACAATCAGTTCAGAAGACATTAAAATCTTATGCAGTTATGCAATAGAGACATTGAGACAATAGAAAACATAGAAGCAAACTGTGACACAAAATGTAAAGTTTAAAAATAATCATCATTAGCAATGCAAAGAACATCTTATTGGGAGATAACTCACTATAAATTCAGTTTCCACATAGTCCTTCCCCTTGTAAACTCTGGTAATCTGCGGAAAGAAAAGAAGAATTAGTAACAATAGCATATTGGATAATCACTAGTTGATCAACCAAGAATAAAAAATCATAAGTAAACTCCACAATTTTAATACTGATAATCTCATGTTTCTTTCAAAGATACCAAAAACCATGTATATGAGTGAAATGTGCCAGCTACTAACAGGCAAATCCTACAAATTACTCAAACAACTTGATTAAGTGTAAATAACATTGCTAATGAGATGTAACCTTACATACTCAGTTCTGTAAGGAATGTGACTATGTGAGCTAGAAACCCACTAAAGATCTTGGAGATGTTGAATAAGAAGAAAAAAATATAGAATATAAAAGGTGCATGGATGATGATTCAGAAAAGTATTTTTCATAGGAATAACCTGATATATCCATGAATTTATCTGCTGGTGCACTTCATCCACTATGGGCCCACGCAGAACCGTAAGAGGAACCTTGAATTGAGAAAGGTAAAATTAAACAAGGCAGATGTCAATCTCTTTAAAATCCTTTAACAGACGCAGCAACTTAAAATGTTATTCCACAGAAAATTTGATCCCTTCATACCTGATCATCAGTCTTGATTGGAACTGTGCCATTAGGGCGGAATATGTATGCTCCAGAAGCCTTTAGTTCAGGACAAAAGGAATTAGCACCATTACATATATATCCTATTTTTTTGGTAAAAGGGGATCTTTAGTGCACCTGAGGATCAGTTGCATTTCCATCCTGTCCAATGTAATACTTGTATTTCTGCTCAAAATTTGCTTGAACCTTGAAATTTTGTTGATGTAGTAAGTTAGCACAGAATATTTAATCAATTTCATACAAAGCAATGTACACATGACCTGCTATGGAAAATAACGTTTGGAGTCTAGACTACTAATGATAAGTCTATAATACTGGACCATGGCTAATCTTATGAGCACTCAACTTCATTTCTACGGGATGAAAGCACTGTGCACACATCAGATCATCCACTGGCACATTACCTGAGTCTTACTATCGGAGTACAGGGATAATGTTCCAGCTGCATTATATTGAAGTTTCAAGTTCCCTTGACCAACTTGTAGATTACTACTTTCACTTCCTTGAGGTGAGTACTGACTGGACTTTGAAGACATATGTGCTGGATTATACATAGACAATTAGAAAGATATTTCAAGTAATAAGCCTTAAGTAGGTTTGAACCAAGAAGAAAGACCTCATACCTGATTTCTTCGAGTTTGAGACAAAATAAGTATTGAAACCAAGAGGTGATATAGACACAGGAAAAGCAAGCCAAAACTTGGGCTTTGCACCTGGCGTTGTGCCCAGGTAAGCCTTGACATGCTTGTCTCTTATGTTCAACGAGGCAGTAGCTATAGGCAGAAGTTGTGATTCAATTTCTCTTCCTTCAGAATCATGAACAACAATGGAATCACTGAAAACCTGTTGATTCCAAATATTATCAGATTTAGCTTCATGATAGAAAAATAAATAAATAATAGAATATTAGATCGCAACTATAATGTCATCTTTCAAGAAAATAGGGAAAATAATGCATACTGGTATACGAAGGATGTCTTCTCGTTTCCACCCAAGCGAGTTGTATACAAGAACAACCTGCAACCAAAGAAAGAAAACAAAAGCTGATGGTAAGTCTTTTTTGGTTAAAAGGCATCATGCATGAATTTGAAAAAAAAAGGTACTCCTTCCATTACAAATTGCAAGGTTTTGTAGATACATAGCTTTTGCTATGCACCTAGATATCCATTATATCTAGATACATAGTAAAGGCTATGTATTTAGAAAAGCCAGAACGACTTACAATTTGGAATGGAGGGAGTAGTGTTTTGAATTAGAAAGAGTCATGCATAAGCTAAGAACACTCACCAAGCTTTTTCCTTTTGTTAAGTCCATCTCAGAAGGAGGGCAATATGTAACATTTAGCAGAAGACACTGAAAAAAGGAGATATACAGATATATTATACTTGTAGTTTCTAAATAAAAATAAAGAAATTTAGAAGTTAGAACGTGATCCATATCCACCATTGTTTCTGATTTTAGGCATGTGACATTATATATTGTTCTAAACTAGGAAACATTAATCAAAGACATTCTACATTGCAATACAAGGACATGTAGCTGCCTCCAACTGATACCAAAGTAGAATGTGGCTCTACTTTTTCACACTGAATGAAAGAAAATGGTAAAAGAAGCCACAGACTAACTTGTGAAAATTTCGTCATTGGGGATGAGCAATGCGATTTTGAGCCTGACTCTGTCAAGCAAGCAAGAGAAGTTGAAACGAGCTCCTGGGCCTGTAAAAGGAATTGGACCAAATGAAGCTAGCAAATACCAAAAGAAAGAACATCAAGCATGAATTGCAGCAATTCTATCAGCAAGCTCACTTGTGTATATCCAATTGACAATCTCTTTGCATAATCATTTGCAACATGTTGTTTCTCTGTTCCTGTAACAGCATCATGGTGCTGCGCAAGAGCTAGAGCATCACCTAGACTATCTGTTGAGAGACCTGAGCTATGTCTCCCTTTAAAGAACTCCAGCTGTCTAGCTGCCTGAAAACAGTTGAATACTTGACTATAAGCCCTCTACCAAGTAAGTGGCCAAGGAATTTATGAATGCCATTAGGAAATCCGAAGCCAAGCATATAGTGGAAAAAGGATGTAAACAGTACCAGGTAATACCCACTCATCATGCGGACATATCGTTTTAAGGCAGGTCTGCTTGTAAAGTACCCTGTCCAATAGGCATTTGGGTTGTCTGCATATCTGGAAGAAGAAATACAATCATAACCAAGTGCACAGAACAAAAAGCTAACCAAACCATATTGTGTATATAAGATAAAGAAAGCATACGGGAAGAAATCATTAGTCTTGAGAGGCCACAGCTCATTTGCAGCATATTTCGCATCGGTATAAATTGAAGGTGTGGAATAAAGAGCATTGACACGGCCATCCTGGGTTATGGTCCAAAACAACAAGCATGAGAGTTCCAACATTTTTAACAGCTTTAAGCAAGAAAACTTCACCGTTCATATTATAATATGCCAGTATGGAGTGTTAGATGCCTAAAAGAAACAAAATTGTGTACATAAGAAGAATGAAAAAATTAAGCACCTAATGTTTTAACCAAACAACAATAAAAGGAATCAAGTGTATCACATGAACTAAACATATATATCAGAATGAAAATTTGAGAGCATTGAAATGCATCAAATACATTTCATACAGCTTAACAAAAAATCATCATGAAAATGGCTCCACAGATATGCAGATGCCATGACCTTTCATGATGGACTGAAAAATAACTGAACAGATATTCAGTTCTTATAATACCCATGTATATCCTAACCTTGTTCACATAGTGAATTAGTTTGTCCATATTTCTGAACCAACTCTCTGCATATTGGTATTTGAAGTCTGTTCCCATCGTAAACATGATATGGTTTGTCCTCGTGATATTTGCCTACAGAAAAGAAAGAAAGAAAGAAATATGACTCAGGATGTGAAGATGACAAGTTGTATTTCTGAGTATGAATATTTTAGTCCAAATAACCACTAATAACACGAAATTCAGATAGTTCAAACTTCAAAGTAGCAAAGAACACCCTAGTTGCATTCTCACAAAGTCATAAATTTTAGAACTGAATAAGCAAATGGGCAGTGTAGTAACATCAACCAAAAAGCTACTGGTCTCCTTGCAGTGTATATAGCCACAAAGAAAGTGCATCACACAAAAGATGAAAATACTGATAACTGAATGTACCTGTACTCGTATTCAAGAAAAAAAAATGTACCTGTGCTACAGCTGCAGCAACAAAATCATTTACTCGTTCCTCAACATTATAATCGAAAAGAAGGGGATCATCCTGCGCAGAGGAAAACCAGAAATTGGCTCGTGCTAAAGGCTTCAATAATACACAACAACTATAGTACTGAACTTCTGATTAATTACCAACTATAGTACTGAACTTCTGATTAATTACCTGGACAACAGGGGAATTATCATCAACTTCAAAATAAAATTCACCAGGAGGTGGTTCGTAGTTTTTTGGAAAGATGCCAGCAAAGATCTGAAAGAAACATACAGATTTGAAAAAGAAACAAAACAAAGTGTCAAAAATTTGAAGTGGGTTAGCACTTAGCATCTATAGCATCATGGAAGTATTTGTAAATGCCTAAATGGAACATATATCGAGGCACATTGTGTACTTTTGAAAAAGAAGCCACTCACATCAGCTGATGAGCCCAAGGTCTTGGAGCCCCTCCATACAACCTCAAGTTCTTTTGTTCCCTTCCGTGTATCACGGTCTTGGTAATCAATCCGGAAGAAATAGAAAGCATCAAATCCTACCTGACAGACAATAAAATGTCTAGTGATCCATCTCTCTTCTAGTAAATCGAATATGTTCCTTAAACACCGCATGGGCAACTGTTACTTCAGTTAAGAAATCGAGTTCGTTTTAGACAATAGTTCTGTGGGTGTTCAAAACGTGTGTTTACCTCACACAAATATTAAGGGCAGTAGAAGAAATGACAATAGATAATTAACTTCTGATTGTCCATGGCTACATGATGTATATAAGTAGCTATAATAACAATACAATATCTAGTCCACAAAAGAAAAAGGTGAAATATCCAAACATTCAGGTTTCAAATATTGAGCCTATTTGTATAATGATGATACAGACATTATTGTGGAATTGCAAAAAGTCATCGTATCATGCAAATGGGATGAAACTTGACATGGATATGGTAACAGCAAATTACTTCTGCACCAAGAAGGTAAGCCTGAACTGCAGAGTGCCCAAACGGATCAATCTGCCAGCCAATCCGTGGGATCTGGCCAAACTCCTCCTTGATGTACCTGTGCCCAAGTGTAGTCTGATCGATCATGTCAATGTAGTGTACAGCCGCCTCATCATGCATGCACATGCCACCATTTCTTCAACACCAGAAGCAAAATGTCATTCACCACAGAACAAAAATAACTTTTGACAATACAATGTACAGAGTGGCAGCTACAAAACTTGAAGGAACATACATTAATTCCAGCCGTCCAGAGCTGATGAGCCCTTTCACCGTATCCTTGATCATGTCATTCTGGTTCCTCCACCATCTTTGGAAGAATGCCTGCAGTCATGCATAACCCACTGGTCAGAAAAAAAGAAAATTAAAAAACAATACTCCATCTAATTAAAGATAACCCATCTGCACTACTGCAGTATGACACGAAGCGTTTGGATGCAGAGTCGGCAGCAAGGAACAGAGACTGTATGTACTAGTTCCACACGCCCAAAATGAACCAACAGAATGAGAATGGCCACAGGTAGATGTGCATTGCTTCCTATTATCTAATTTCACACACCTGTTTGCCACAAACCCAACTTACGACGCATCGGAGTTTCGAAAGTTGCGAGTCACTACTATTTACCTGCTCAACATAGATGAACTTTCGGTTCTCGTCCTTGAGCAGCGCCGGGATGAGCGAATCCAGCACGTTCTGCACGCATGCCCCCTTCAACCAGGAAAAAAAAACAAACCAAATTAGTTTAAACAAAAGTAGAGCCAAGTTGACGAACTCAGTTCAGAGAATTATTAGTTACGAATCCTCGAAACAAAAAGTATGCGGAAGCGATTAGCACGCGAATGCTAGCCTCCAAAAAAACCCCTCAAATTCCTCCGAAATTAGTGGGAGGAGAGAACCGCACGCGACGAAATCGGAGAGCAGCGGTCAGCCCGGCGGAGCAAGCGCCTCACCTGGATTGAGTTGTTGGATCCGACGTAGTACTGGTCCACGGTCTTGAGCCAGCCGACGTCGTCGTGGGTGTGCGGCACGACGTGCACGTTGAGCTTCCCCGGCACCACCCCCGCCGACGTGTTGTAGGGGATGTACACCGCCTCGCCCACGCCCGCGGCAGCGAAGACGGCGGCGAGGAGGAGGAGGACGAGTCGAACGGGGCCCATAGAGGCGGGTGCGCTAGGAGAGTGGAGCGTGGAAGGAAGGGGAGGAGGTGCGGCGGTGGTCGCCGGGGAGGCGGAGACTGTACTGACCGGCGGAGGCCAAGCAGCTAAGAAGAAGCGGGGCGTGGGCCCCACCTGGCGGTGGGCGACGACGCGCGGCGAGTAGTTGAGCACTCGCTGCGCCACGTCAGCGACCCGCGGGGTGGTTTCTGCAAATGCTGAGTAATGTCTCAGAGGGGTTCCAAATTGGCCCTCCCTTTATATCCGGAATATCCTGTCGCTATCCTTCCTATAATTGAGGTCACAAACGGATATATAGAGAGAGGGAAAAAAAGATTACATAGCAAAATTGACCAGCGCCGATGGATTTACGGTCAAAAATAGTTACATTTGACTACTACTATTTGCACCACGGAAACTACGTGACACGACAAGTATCTTTGTGTACACACATTTTTCTTTTGTGTTTTTCTTTTTGCGAGAATTTTTCTTCTGTTTATGAGAGTTATGGAGGCATGATATAGGAGATAACACATTTGGATTAAATCATTGGGCACTACTTTCTTTTTTCTAATATAACTAGCAAAATATGTCTGTGCGTTGCTACGGGAGCAAACAGCCATTTGTAAAAAATGAGCACTTTATTATATTTATTTGTGTTTTATCCTTTATATTAAATTTTACATTTTTTAAGCTTTTAAAACTGACTTTGAAGCAGACTGTCTATATATAGTTTATATACATGCTCTTAGACTTTTTAGGATTTTTATTTCACGCGCAATGGCACGTTACACTCTCTGGTTGAAAAGAGCCTAATAAACTTTTGAATTATAATTTCTAGATTTGATTTTTATTTTATATAGATTTTATAAGTTTCTGTCAATTTGTGTATTGTTCGTGAAAAGACAAGAAGCTAATAATACATTTTTTATTGAGAAGACGAAGTCTATATAAATCTTGAGATTGATTTTTACTACTCATTTGTTGTTTATATTATACTTATTTGCAGTTTTTTTTATCTTAAACCCTACAAACAAGAAAAAGTCTAAATACATGAATGAGTTTACCATAATATTAATTTATGGAATTGAAATGGTATAGAAATTGCCTATTTATTTAACAGCTTTGGCAAGTCATGGCTGAACATGGTGTTGGGGTTGACCATAGACGACGTCGGCATGTGCAGTTGAGTGAGTTGTATGTCGGCATATCACCGGCATGCTTGAGCGACAGCGCATGAATCTAGGACAGCGTCATCAGTCTACGTAGCCGGCAGCAGGTCCGTGTGGTCCGGGTATATACGTTATGCAGGGTATATACGTTATGCATTACCATATCCAATTCACAACTAAAACTTTCGTTCTTTGCTTTTTATGATCAAGGTAGCTAGCTGTGTATAACAGGCATCAAGCTCCCGAGTCCTTTTGAGGGTCTTCTAGCATGCCAAATTAAACGTTCGTCACCATCGGTCAAAATGGTTACGCATGAGCTGCACGTATAGGAGCTGGACTCAATCTTCA
>Ga0182004_10004814_pt1 | contig 10930 bp, 11 predicted proteins | sample Sormic07211540_1_FD_120479 | JGI IMG/M metagenome (GOLD analysis project Ga0182004, IMG submission 120479) | Endophyte microbial communities from Sorghum bicolor roots, Mead, Nebraska, USA - 072115-40_1 MetaG | ecosystem: Host-associated > Plants > Roots > Unclassified | place: USA: Nebraska...
GTATTGGTTTATTAATAAAAGTTCTTCAAGAATGACTTAAATTTGACTATATTTGCACAAATTTTTTGAATAAGACGAGTGGTCAAACTTGAGGTAAAAAAAGTCAAACGACTTACAATTTGGCATGGAGGGAGTACTTTTTATTGGTTGAGATATTCCTATCCCAATCTCCTTCCAAACACCACTTAAGATTAAATGATGTGTGAAGAACAGATGACTATCCCCATCCCAATCTAACATCTACACCATATCCCTATCCCTATCCCCATCCCAATCTAGACATGCTTAACAACTGTGGTGGCGTTTGGTTCATGGGATTCAAGGGGTGAGATAGGGATATCATGACCCAATAGCTTGATAACCCTTCGCTTGAGCTTATCAGCTCAGTGTTTTTTTCTCACAATAATATTTTCTATCACGGCTTATCAGCCATTGAATTGGTAAACAATGGGTGGGTTTGCTGCAGGGCAGGCTAACAGGGTGGAGATCGATCGAGCATGAAGACGCGACCGTACCTAGCAGCGCCGCTTCCCGCGATAGCTTGTACTGGTCGTTACGGTTTGCAACACCTCAAAATGTCAAGGACTAGATCCATTCGCTGGAGCCCTGCCTCACTCGTCGCTACAACGAGCTGAGCGCGTGAGCCTCTAATTCTGTTTCGATTAAGAATGACAGAAAATCGTCATGCAACACCTTACATGTTATAAAAGCACTAGTACATGCAGCACTGTTTATATACATACAATAGATAAATATAATCCCGACTGACTCTAATGCCAGAGATATACGGCTGGGCTGGGCCCAGTTTCTGGGTTACAAACAATCCCACCACCACCTCCACCTATCTTCTACATTCTACTAGACTGCAACCAATCCCATCTTCAGAAGGTAGGGCCTAAAATGACACACGAACAATTAATTACCTAATCTACCTGACATTAAGGTGACTACAGTTAGCTAGCTCCAAGTAAGATTAAGCACTGTCGTCCACAGCTTCCAAGGCAGGGACACCTAGCACCACCAGATCAAAACATCACAAGATTAGCAAGCAAAATCGCAAGAGTTAGTGACTCAAGATGTGCTCCTAATGGTTTCAGAAGTTTAACCTGCAGCTCCGAACCCTTAATATGTCCCCTTACTGACAAAGAACACTAGTGCTTAATGTGCAAGTGGGTGGATCGAAAAATGAAGCGAACAAAAAACAATGGAAACCACGTACCTGTACACTTTACAATGGAAAGAAACCTTGCTATCTGAAACCGACAAAGCCGAAATAATTAATGATCAGCCAGGCCCAGAATTTGAAGGAGCATATACACTGCCTTGCACAACTGGTCTCTGCTGATGCTGAGACTGCAATTGCTCTCTGGCTTGTTGGTTCCACTGGCCACCAACACCATGAGCCTGCAAAGGGAAGCCACCTGAAAGCAGCATGTCTTGGCTAGATGATGGCAACAACGTTTCATACCCAAAAGAAGTATCTTGAGGAGAGCTAAGCAGCTTAGACGATGAGGTAGCTGAAGTCTGATTGAGTGATGCCTCACGCTTCTGCTGGTTAACAGATGCCAGTACAGGGCTGCACGAATCTGCACTCTGTGCCATGGATGTTGTAACCATCTGATTGTGTCGGACCTGACCAACATGCAAGTCTATACTACAGTCAGAGTTCATTTGGCGGTTCTGTTGCCCCATTGCTCTCTCAATGCTGTTCTGTGATGGATTAATCTGCCGCTGCTGCAGCTGAGTGGTCAATGACGATTTAGAATGATGTGGAGGTTGTTGCAAAGCTAACAGGGTCTGATTTGAAGAACCTTGCATTAAGCCTTGGTTACCAATGTCTGCCACCTTAGGTGACTGAGGCAATGAAGTGACTAGCCTAGGTTGATTCCCAGGTTGAGGCATTGACGGTGTTGGTGCTGTATTAGCAGGGAAAAGTCCTTGGCCATGCTGCACCAGTTTTTCAGACACATGGTTCTTCGATGGAGTACAAGCAGCATTGGATGGTATGCTGTCAATTGGAGGACTCTGGGGCATCATGTTTCCTCGTCCTAAGCTCTTCATAAGCTTAGCTTGTTGACTACCATGGTTCCTTTGTGACTGATTTTGTCTAGACTGCTGTTGTCCCTGCTGTTTCTTCTGCTTCTGTTGTGTAGTAGTGGCAGGTTGGTTGGGAGATGAGCTATCCAGCAGATTTTGTGCCGCTTGCTGTCGCTGATGTTGTGGTTTTGAACAAGGGACTGGATTGGCAGACGAGGCTTGGTTCTGCTGCAATATTTGAGTACTATTCTGCACATTAGGTACTGCACTAGCTCCAGAAAGATCACTATGCTGTTGAGGTGCCATATGTCGTTGCATTTGTCTTTCTTTAGCCAAGTGCACAGCATATGCCTGCTGTTGCGAGCTTGAATTAGTTCCATGGATCTGAGAATGGTGTGGATTCCCAAACATGTGTAACGACTGTGACATCTGATGTGGCCGTTGGGGTTGCTGAACAGGTGAAGAACTCAACAATGATGGATTCATGCCGCTAAACTGGACAGTGGCTTGGCCACTTCCCTGTGAAACCGGCATGTCGAACTCCGACATCTGCCTATGCTCTTCCATACCCTGACCAGGCTACAAGAAAATTTACTATCAGCAACGGCACCAAATTTTCATTAAAGACTGCTTCTCTATAGGCGTAGATATTAAAAGCTTGATGCAAGAGTTGAACCACCATTGAATTCAACTTGTACAACAGACAACTAATTCCTCCCTAGCTATGATGGCATTTCAGAGTGTGTGAAGATTTTTTTTTTTCAAATTTCAGCAGGTAATACAAACAAAAATATAAAGAACATCAATAAAATGAAATAGACAATAAATAAAATCTCAAACAGAGAAATGAAACGGCAATCCAATAACAAAAGAAGGGCAGTAAATTGCTAGAGAAAACATATACTCCCTCCGTTCCAAATTGTAAGTTATTTTGGCTCTTCTAGATTCATAGATTTTGCTACACACCTAAATATACACTATATCTAGATATATAGTAAAAGTTATGTATCTGGAAAAGTCAGAATGACTTACGATTTGGAACGGAGGGAGTAGCTTGTAAACCACTATTTTGGATTAGCAATGGATACTTTACTATCTTAGCAACAAACTTTTCCTTGAAAATAGGCCTATAAGCCATTTTTGGTTTACATACAGCTAGTTGACTTTGTGGAGTAATAAATAGCAAGACACAATCAACCTGAGCATACAACAGCAAAGTGTGGCGGATATGGTGAAGATAGTTGTTAAAAGTATAACCATTCAGCAGTTTCATGCATTTGAGGCAATTTATAAGCATATGCAATGTAAATAGCAACTCACACGAAATGTTTGCATAGGATCACGTGGCCTCAAGATTGAATTGCCAGGACCAGATATGGCTCCAGGATGGACACTTACTGCAGTGAGCACACCTTGCCCACTGTTGGGCAACAGATTTCCAGACGGAACTGCATTTAGCATTGCTGGTGAACTAATCCTTGGAAAGCCTGGCCTGGCACCAGGCATACCTCGATTTAGTCCTGCCACCATTCCCATACCAGGGGCAGAAGGCATCATGCGGGCACCTGCACCACAATCAACCCCGGAAGGAATAGTTCCAGGAGCAGAAACTCCAGGCTGATGAAGATTTCTGCCATTGGCCATCTGATTATATTGAATCTTTGGTTGTTCGTCACCCTGTAAAGAGGTAGGTCTGGGAACACCATATTTCTGAGCATCCCTATACCAGAAATGGCATGGAGAACAACATTATATACAAACTCTACAACATAGTCCATTTAACACCTCTAGGTATTGATCATTTACCTAGGACTATTCGATGTTGAAGGTGACGGTGAATTGCTGCCCAAAACCATAGCAGGAGAACCTGGTAACCGGGAATTCAGATTTGAAGTAGGAGTAGAAGGACCAACAGAACCCTGATGGTTCGGCAGTGTTATCCCATTTGTATGAGAACCTGGGTACACACTGCCAGGTGTAATTGAATCAAGATTTGGACTTGTTACATCACAGAGATCAAGGGGCCTGTTTAAGTTTAGACAAAATATAAAGACGACGTTTAGATGCTGATTAATGGGTCTGGAGTTGTAACAGAAACTATATAGCACATAAAGGTGACATATTTCAGATGTCCACAAAAATGAAATTCAAAGCGTAGTTCAAGTTGGCAATTACATACGTCAAAGTGCCCCCAGAAATTTTGTTCAGACATGCTTGTGAAAGTGCGATAACATGGGAACTATGTGGCTGCATGATTGGCTTGAGATCCTGGCGATTACCCTTCACGAAAAGAAAAGACAAGGCATAACCATAAGAGATAGTATCAATACAGTTAAAATGTTTGCAGCACCAGCAGCAGGATGTAAAAAATACATCATTCTCAAAGGTGATTGGAACTAATGAGAGAGAACCTAACCCAGAGAAACGATCCATCACCATTCACCACACCACATTACCAAATAAAAGGAGAAGACTGAAGCTGTAACTGAAAACTTCTCTCCCATTGCATATCCAAGCTCTTTCTTGAAGTTTGCATTTATTTTTCTTGTGCCCCACGTGGGCACATGTAAAACTGTGTTTCATCCTATGGAAAGCTGAAATCCGTATTGATTCTATGTACTGACATCTGGCAATAAACCTTATTATCCTTCAATAAAGCGGGGTAGAGACCTGTCACAGTTCTGTTACTGGACGCAAAAGCTAGTAGTTTTATGGAAGAGTCATCAGAAACGGTAGTTCCTTGTTACAATGTCACATAAGTTCTAATTTTGCGAAATTAACTGTGTTAAGAACTCCCATACTGAAATACCAAATTACATCGACATGCATAGCTTCTATAACAAGTACTCAACTTCACCCAAAAATAAAAATCCCAAACTTCTGCAAGTGAGCTACAATAAAACAAATGTGCAAGTGCAGCAGAATTTACCAATCCTCCATTATAAACATAATCAGAAAGACAAGAGAAAATAATAACCTGTCTATGTCTGGCATGCACTTGTTGCATGAGTAGTATAATCTTTTCAAAATGTGCCTTAAGATTCTCTTCGTCAAATGGTCCTTGAAGTCGCTCAAATAATTGCCTTGCGCTGCCCTGGTGAACATATAAATACCAATGTTAAGAATGTTAAGAGACTCAAGAGTCTGTAATGCGCACCTCCAAATAAGTCTCTGACATTACAATGGTGTTGATAAAAGCAGACTCAATTTTTAAGAAAAGTATGGCAGGAACTAAAAATGAAAGGTTGAATGTTACATCTGTGAGTTGCACCCCACATACATGATAGGCAGTAAAGAGTACCCACAAAACAAGTTGGTCGGAGAACATGCCTTTGGAATGCCTGGCAATGTATTATGGTAATGCTGAGATGAACCGGAGTCATCTGCACTGTCACCACCATCACCAGAGCTTCTATCCACAAGAACCTTGTGGCGCTCCTTGCACTCTTTAGGCTGCCTATGTACACACTGCAGAGAGAAATGAAATACGAAAAAACCGATGATTCAATTTGGTGAATAAGACAAATAGTGACCAAATTATTACGATAAAAAAATAATGCCACAGGAAACATTAGAGAATATATGGAAAAAAGTAGCAACTTAGCTACTGCAAACAAGACACACACATGAGTACATAACGGAAACAAACATACTAAGTGCTATACATTGGGCTACAACCAGAAAACATGTAGAACGTAGGTCTTGTAAGTAAAAAGATGAGCACATTGCATGTCTAAGTGACATGACAAAGCATGTTACATAGCAAAAGGTCCGTTTATCACAGAAAAAATACCTTGAACTGCACGATGCTGTTGATTGCATCACTAACTAGTTCCCAGTTCTCACCCATATCATGGACCAGGACAACAAGTGCCTGAAATATTTAAGATATTTAGCCATCACCACAAATCATATCATAGTCAAGAATAAATATATAACTTCAAGCACAAAAGAACCTGATCCTCAAAGCTTGACCATCCACCAGAAGATGTCATCTGCCAAAAGCACAAAACATTTTGATAAGCATACTAGCAAATTATGGGAAAGATTACCCTCTCCTATCATGTAAATGTAATGATACACAATTCGCCTACTTGTGAAAAAAATATGGTTAAGAAGATTTTACTTGTGAAGCATGTGGTGTCCAAACAATATGATGCTTGAATGTACACAATACAAGTGAAACCTTAACAGAAACAATTCTAATGATTCTGATGTGATAATCCAATCACGTGCCCACAATAAAAAAACAAAATAAAGGGGGAGAAAAAGAAGGGTTCAAAAGAATGTGTCACAAATTCATCTACCAACACTTCAACTGATTAGACTACACTATGAAATGCGTTGAGTAGCATCAATCTGGTGCTCCCCATTAAACAAATGGAAAACCATAGAGCATAGAAAACAAAATTTCTCACTTTAGACCACAGAAGAGGGGTTAGAAACTGCTTGCAATAATTCAACCAATTATAAGCTATAAAAGGTAAGATGAGGCAGCAGCAAAATTTTCTGAGCACATAGTCTTTCTGTAAACCCCATTAAACAAATGGAAAACCATAGAGCATAGAGAAAAAAAATTCTCACTTTAGACCACAGAAGAGGGGTTAGAAACTGCTTGCAATAATTCAACCAATTCTAAGCTATAAAAGGTAAGATGAGGCAGCAGCAAAATTTTCTGAGCACATAGTCTTTCTGTAAACCCTAGTCTATCCACAAGTTTCGTCAGCAATCCATTTTTAAATCTTCCTTGTTTCCCCATTATACAACTATAACTGCATGAGCCTGACTATGCCATTCAAGAACATGCATTGACAAAAGTAGCTTACTGCTCTATACTAGTAGTAGCCAGTAGGACCACAGAACCTAGCAAATGGACTATATATATAATTCCTACCATTATGTTGGCACATAGGGATCAAATAAAGAGGAAACACAGTTGACAAAAGGTTCAATCCAGTATTTGTTACATCTGGCATGGTTACAAACTACAAAGGTAATGGCCAACAAAGAGAGAAGCTTATGAATCTAATCTAAGGAATGCTAATACCTTTAGTGTTTTGCATTTTCTCCCGCGATCCCTATTAGCAATGAACTTTATAAATCTAGCAGGATTTGCCATGTTGCTCATCTGTGATGCAACAGGAGAAGCTTCTTGTGAAATATCTATCCCTTGCTTCCCCATTTTAAGCTTCTTCGAAGCATGTTGACCACCATATACAACTATGGATGAAATCAAAACACAAAATGGTCAGAGCCATTTGTCATCTCCCAAATAATATCAAGAGCATGTAACTAGTCCATGTACGGTGTAGGTGAAACATGCACTATATATAAAAATGAGGATGAAGCTACCACTGTTTCCATTTGAATCATATTGGTGGACATCTGGTCTCTTCTTGAGATATTCCTTCTGAACACAAATTTTTAAGAAAAAAGAAGTTAGGGCTAACAACTAATATATCATCCTTAATATCAACAGGGAGGGGGTGGGTGCGGGGAGGGGGGGATTGAACCTGCTCATATTTATTAACCAAGTCAGCTTGCATTCTTGGATCATAAGTACGGCCCTGAAACTTTAGGAGAATAAATTTGCCTCAAGGAAACATTGGAAATACCAGCAGTAACAGGGGAGCACCAATGAAGCTTGAGGAATTAACCTTTATGGAAGTTGGAACATATGAATTGGCTGCATTTTGAGCAATTTTGTATCCTGAGTTCTTTATCTTTTTCTTCTTAATGTCTTTAGTGCACATTTCGCCAGCATCATAAGGCAGTTGTCTATCAGAATCAACTGTAGATTCAAAATCTGTGTTCCTCCATGGCAAAGACCCTCCATGCAATGAACTTTGATCCTCTTGGTAGGAGTTTGTGTCACCACTTGAAACATCTGTCTTATTTGTGACTTGGGGTGGTCCACTAGCACCAGCATGAAACGGGCTTACAACTCGTTGCCTGGCAGCTGTGCGGGTGCGCTTTGGAGGAATTGCAAGGAAAGAAGTAGGTCTTTTGCCATTTGATAACAATGGTTGGTTCCTTGACTTGCTTTCCATGCATGGTTCATAAGGCACATAGGTACCAATTTGATATGGCCTTGCAACGCTAATCCTTTGTGGCATTACGTGTTTCTTCTTGTGAACCATATTCGATACGAAACCACCATCATATGCTTTAGGAGAAAGATAAGTACATGTCTCACCTTCATCCTCCTCATATGCATTCTCCTGGGGCAAATCTGAACAAACTGTGTAGAAGTTAGAACAGATATGAATTAAGTGCATAACAACATATAACATATTTAAGTACTGATACATTTTACCTGCAACAGAATCACACACAGATGCTTCATAGTCATTGTTAAGCTCAGCATTTCCAGCTTCCTGAAATTAGTAACTAGTAAATACGTTTTACAAAAGAAATACTAAATGGTGAATATGGATACGAAAAGTAAAACAGTGCTCCAGTGCTGTTGAAGGTGCTAACTACTACTCCGTCCAAATACGATCAGCTCACTTGTTTGCATAGGTCAAGGGGAAAGAGGAGTCAGAGTGGTTGCTTGTAAGGGACCAGTTCAAAAAGGGGGAGAGGCCTCTCTTTGACTTCATCGTAAAGTAAGGGCCCACCAAACACTGGAAAGCAGGCAGGAACCTCCCACACGCTCGCTTCTTTGGTGACCGCAGACTTATTTGCACTGTTACAGACAAAGGAGAGGGGTACACAACCCGTGCAGCACGACGGCTCGAACCTGGGCAGGAAGCTCCGCACCTGGGCCCTATCACCGTGCTATCAGTGCGTCTGCGACCAAGGAGAAGTAAAACTCCCCCAGTGATCCATTTATTCTGCATCAATTTAGCTGATGCTTTGTTGCATGCATCATGCAGATTGAATGTGTTGTGCGAAGGAGAAGGGCAGCAGCTGATTAGCCACACATTAACTCCGCATGCAAGACAAAAGGGTGCTAGCGTCGTAACCTAGAAAAGGAAGCATGTGCGACAGCAACAAACCATTACATGCAGTTCATTTTTGGAATCTATTTTTTTGGTAACACGCACATCAAAGCTGGACTTAGGAAGTAAAAGGTACATGAGGAAAATGCCTAAAAACGAAGTCGCTAGTAGACAAAAAGATGGTGGTTTTGTTGGGTCAGGACGTCAGGTCATGGTTTGATGTACAAGGCGTGTTTGTTTCCAATACAAGTGTGCGTGCATGCGCACGCGAGCGTGTGTGTTGTGTGTGTGTGTGTGGTGGGTGTGTTGTAAATTATTTATCTCCTCCTTAATGCAACGATACGCAGCTGTGTATTCAAGGGGGGAAAAAAAGAAAATACCTAAAAATTAAAGAGGTAAATTTGGCCAGAAATCTTCCAAATGACATTGGTGCCATACAGTGCTCAAAAAGCAGGTCAGAATATTTTGCTTATAGAACAACAGGAAAATTGAAAATCTTTGAGTAACTAAAGTAAGCTAAACTGCATTAACTCCTTTGCTATGTGTTTACACATAAACTTGCCAGTCCACCTTGTGGTTCAACAATTTAACATAAGTCCCACAAGGGAAGTGAAGCTAAAGGGAGGAACCAAACTGTGATCACTAAAGTCTTGGGAAGTGTGGATAACGCTTCTCTGTACCTTGTGATACACGAAAAGAGATTCCAGAGACTCCCTGTATGCCAGCACTGCCCCAGGTGCTACTGTATAGAAGAGACTTCCCTGAAAATTAAGAAAATATCAGAATACGGTTCCATAGCTATTTGTGCATCTCCCCAGCTGCCAAACCAGAGGAACTGTTTCCATGAGTGCTCATCAGGGTAAATGATGAAAGTTAAGGAAATCAATCATAAAACACAAAATGTTTCGATGATTTACTTCTGAGAGATGATCAGACACTTTCAAGATTCCAAAGTCATTCAGCCTGTCAGGAGTTGGTGGGGCTTCAGGCAACACATGAAAATCATCTGTTCTACTGTTATATTCAAGAAATCGAACTGCATAATCATGAATCTGTGACCGTTGCTGGCTGGATTCTTTGGCTTCCAGTGAGTTGTGACCCTATACAGATACATGGAGATTACAACAATAAATCAAATGGTAAAAATAGTGTGTACCAGTTAAACTGGCAGGGCTAAAAAGTAACTGATGAGTAATTCGATCCTCCACTTTCAAGTAAACCGAAATACCGAAACCGAAGTGACAAAACCCTTCAATACATTGGCATAAATTTGAATATATGTACAAAATAACCCATGAGAAAAAGTTATTCTAGACTACTTTCATACTTCTACTCACCTGTTCTTTTCCAGCTTTGATTCCAGAAGGATCTGTCTCCTCCAGCATACTTGAATTGTGATGCATCATTTTAGCTGTCCTGTCATCAGTCTGTAAAGCCTCAGCTGAACGCCAGAAACTCATGATAGCCTTTGCAATGATTTTTATAACAGATTTCTGCTTTTTCAGAATGCTTGCTTCTTCAAACTTGGCACGACCATCAGAAACAATCCAGTGGCACACCTGAGCTGCAGCCACACTTTTCCAAAGTCGTTCCTAGTTTACAGAGAGAACACATCAAAGAAACCAAGTAAGACTATGCACATTAGCCAAGGGTAGCATACATTAACGTATTTACAAGTGTGATGAAGAAATATGGAGATAACTTGCAGAAGTACCTGCATGAAATCATTAGCCATCCAAGCCATCTCCTCAAGAACAAAATCCCAGTGGCTCTTTCTCCTCTTCTCTAAGGCAATGTTACAGGGAGATCGTTGACCAGCCTTTTTAGTACTTATCTGAGCAAAGTTATTCTTTCAGAAATAAGAGCATGCCAGAGAAGGAGAAAATATATATATATATATATATTTATATATATATATATATATATATATATATATATATATATATATA
>Ga0182004_10004815_pt1 | contig 10929 bp, 10 predicted proteins | sample Sormic07211540_1_FD_120479 | JGI IMG/M metagenome (GOLD analysis project Ga0182004, IMG submission 120479) | Endophyte microbial communities from Sorghum bicolor roots, Mead, Nebraska, USA - 072115-40_1 MetaG | ecosystem: Host-associated > Plants > Roots > Unclassified | place: USA: Nebraska...
CACATGCACTCAAAGTAAACTTATTTTAAATTGATGCATACTAATGTGCTTTAACAATTATGATTTGCAATGCTCATGATGACATGATCCGTTTTTAGTAACCGTAACATCAGGGATGTTACACCTATGATACCGATGACAAGGCAACAAGAGGAAGATGTGGCTAAGTTTGGCAATGGTTGCTGGTCAGAGCCGATGGCTGCTGTTGATGACTGCCGATGCCGATTAAAGTGAGTATGTCGATGATGGTGAAGGAAGACATGGGGGTCGCTAGGAGGACAATGGTGATATGCCGATCACCCAAAATATATAGGTTGTTACTTTCCATAATTGTTAAAGTTTGTTTTATGTACGGGTCTTGTTTGGTTTGGAATTAAATCCTAGTCGTATATGTTTGTAACTCTTTAGTATAAATATAGGCCTAGTAGCGATGTAAAAAAACAATCATTCAATATCATAGACAAGTTTTTACATCTACAATTTCATCTACTTTTTCGACGACTTCGTCAACTCGCATATTTTTCTTTCTTCTATGAGTTCTTAAGTATTCATCAAGTCATACACGATGAGTTTTCGAGTTCCATGTGAATACCTCTTGGCCGTGACATCCGGGCGCATCGCTGTTGTCGGGACCAAAGTGTTCAAATTACCACCTTTGTCGATTGCTAGGTTAAATCAGCTAGCACGCCTTAACGTATAAATCGGGTATTAGCCTTTTGTGTTTGCAGATCTATTTTTGCATCAATAGGACCAAAGTATTGAAGTTATCACCTTTGTCGATTGCTAGGTCAAATCGGCTGGCACGCTTCAATGTTTGAATCGGGTATTAGCCCTTTGTGTTTGCATATTCATTTTTCTATCAATAGGGTAAGGATTGATAGTAGAGATAGTGGACACAAATGAGCTCATCTCAAATGATAAATAAAAGAGAAACTAATAAAATAAGATTTCTAGATGAGCAGGCATTAATCAAGCATAGTCATGTTATGGTTAGTTAGTATTCATACGTTTCACATAATCAGGAGAACATGTAGTACTGGTCTGCCAACTACTGTCATGCCAATTTAGACTCCTACATCCCAAACGAATAGGTGAGAATTCCAAGGACGGACAGGGTTGTGTGGAGGTATAAAGCCCTATACCCTTACGGCTAGACTTGGGCTAGGAGATTTGGCCCATTACAAGACAGATCGAGGCTTGATCCAACTACTCGGAGTTTTACACAAGGAAACAAGACGTGGAGATCAAGTAGGATTCTAGTCGGTTAGAATAGGAATTGATATCGTATTATCTATGGCAAATTTAACCGACTAGGATTAGTTTCCAGATTTGTAACCCTGCCCTCTGGACTATATAAGGAGAGGCAAGGGACCCCCCTTAGTTAATTCAACACATCTCGCATCAATACAATCAGACGCAGGACATATGTATTACGCCCTCACGGTGGCCGAACCTAGATAAAATCCATGTCTGTGTCTTGCATCACCATTGAGTTTGTAGCATGCACACCTGTCTGCTGAGAAACTACTACCGTGGGTATACCCAAAGGTAGACTGCCGACTAGCTTTCGTCGATAGTGGCGCGCCACGTAGGGGTTGTGCGTACAGCTCTCCTGACGAACAAGATGGTCATCATCCCCGCTTCCGGTGCTATAGCAGAAGGCCTCACGTTCACCATTGGCCAGATCACCTGGACAACCCGCGCCAGTGGCCTCATGACCATGGTTTTGGAAGAAAACCAGATCTAATCTGCAGTAATGAAGGCAGTGGCCCTGATCACATCGACCACGATCACCCCTGCTCTGACAACATCGCCGACCATGCCGACAACTCGCCCTCTGCTTCCTCGCTACAATGGGAAGCAGATCGACAACTCCGACCTGCTTGAGGCCATTGATCGCGCCGATCACAAGCTTTCTGAGGCTTTTGATCTGGTAAATTCGGTCTTGGGCCAGATCACCAGGACAGCACCACCTGATTGCCACGGATCTACTCAGCCAACTCGTGTCACTACACACGAACGGTTTGGGATGGCCCTAGTGATCATGGCAACCCCAAAAGGGTGAACTGTTCAGATCAAGACAACCTCCTAGAGCAGGCGTTGTTCACTTTTCCCTCACGGCTTGCGCAACGCAGCCGACCTAGCTTCGCGTCATACCCAATGACTATTCGTGAACTCTGATCTAGCAGATTCGACACTGAGTCAGCACGTGCGACTAGCACGTCACTTCGTCAACATGGTTTCTGTCCATACTCTGCAGAGAATAATACTGCAAGCACACACTCAAGCACGGGCTCATTCCTACCAAGGTTTTACGCCCCGAGGATGAAGACTATGATGTGGATCTTCCCCCATACCCCCGGGCTTCCCTCACTTCTCGGGTTTACCTCCTTGATGAGGAGATCTGGTCCTCAATGTTAGCAATGTTGAGCCAGTGCTCGATGGAGAAACTGATGATCAAAGACAATAGCATGAGCAGCGCAACACCGATCACGCCCAGTGGCGAGCACACGAAGAAAAACAGTAGAGGCAACTAGTCCTGAACAATCTTGATGATGCTTTCGACATGGTGGGAGACCAACAAGTGTTCAAGACCCCTAGCGCCAATGTGGCTGTCGCTATAGCAAATCTTGAACGACCAACCTCCTCGACGAGACGATACTCACAACAACCGCGGCCGGTTTGACAGCCGCAATCCTTGATGCAACGACAATCGAGACCACCGAGAAGGATGGGATGGGCGCCACGACCACCGTGATGAATTCAAAGGTAAACGACCTCGTGACAATGATCATGAGGTCAACACGGTCAAGCGGTTTACTGGTTGCTGTGACTATCAGGAAAACTACAATAAAACCTTGAAAGGACGATGCCAACTTCACCCCATGTCCAACCGCAAAATGGAAGAATGTCGTGTTCTCAAGAGTATTTACACACAGCAGGCCATGCAAGGTGACAACGCAAAATCAGTGGGTAAGCGCGATAGGTGCAACCAAGAGGACAAGGATGAGGACTAGGACCGGGATCCACGCCACTAGTACGTCAATCCAACTGATGTCGTCCATTCCATCTTTGGGGGCAAAGTATCAATTGTGTCCAAGAGGGAGAGAAAACTCCTCAGAAGGGTCTGCGTGAACGTGGACAGCTCCGATGGTTTAGTCACTGACCCAAAGTTTCTTGCCTGGTCTCATTGGGAAATATCTTTTAGCAGACAAGATCAATGGGCTGCCATCCCTAAACCAGGGGGTTTCCCTTTGATCATGGATCCATGCATCAACAGCGTCAGAGTTGAACGCATGCTCGTAGATGGCGGTAGTTCCATTGACATCCTGTTCCGCAATAGTCTTCCCACCCTTAAACTAACTCAAGCATAGTTGAAGCCATACAAAGCTTAGTTCTGGGGCATTCTACTGGGCCAAAGTTCAATCCCTCTTGGCTAGATAACGCTTCCCGTGCAATTCGGAACTCCAGACCACTTTCGCACATAATTCGTAAACTTTGTGGTCGCTGACTTTAACGGAACATACCATGCCATTCTGGGTCGTCCATCACTCACCAAATTTATGGTAGTTCTGCACTATTCATATTTGGTGCTCAAGATGCCAACCGAGAAGGGAGTCCTCATGGTCAGGGGCAACATCTACACAGCATAACCTGCGAGGAGGAAAGTTTCAAGATCACTGAAGCCATCGACCTCTCGCTCCGGATAGCAAAAACTGTAGCCCAAGCAGCGCAAGCCTCCTCCGACCAGCTCGAAGTCCCTGAGCAGTAGGTCCCAAGGAAGAACATCAAGTCCAAGGAGCACAAGGAAGTCTAACTGATCGACAATGATCTCGAGAAAATGGCTCTCATCGGAGCCACTCTAGATCCTAAATAGGAAGACGCGCTTGTTAGGTTTTTGAGGGACAACGTAAGTGTTTTCACATGTAAATCCGCAGATATGCCCGGTGTCCCCCGCCACCTGATCGAGCACTCCTTGAACGTCTCAAAGACCGCAAGACCCATCAAGCAGAAACTATGATGGTTCGCTCATAACAAAAAGGAGGCCATTAGGACAGAGGTAACATGGCTCTTAGCAGCCAGATTTATTAAAGAAGTGTATCATCCCGATTGGCTTGCCAATCTAGTACTTGTAAGAAAAAAGAATAATGAATGGAGAATGTGTGTTTATTACACCGATCTCAACAAACACTGTCCTAAGGACCCCTTTGGTCCCCCTCATATCGACGAGGTGGTTGACTAAATGGTCAGATGCGAACTACTCTCTTTTCTTGAATGCTGCTCTGGTTAGCACTAGATCTCTTTAAAGGAGGACGATCAGATTAAGACCTCCTTTATCACCCCCCTTCGAGGCATATTGCTACACGACCATGTCTTTCGGGCTAAAAAATGTCGGAGCTACATACCAATGTGCCATCCAGCAGTATCTTCATAATGAGATATGGGATGACCTGGTCGAAGCTTATGTCGACGATGTTTGTTGTGAAAACCAGAGATGCCAGCACTCTGATCAACAACCGCAACGGGACCTTCAAAGTCCTCAATAGATACAAATGGAAACTTAACCCCAAAAAATGTATTTTTGGGGTTCCCTCTAGCATACTACTCGGTAACGTCGTCAGCTTCAATGGCATAAGCTCGAATCCCTCTAAAGTCAAGCTAGTTCTCGACATGCGACCACCAAGGAAAGTAAAAGATGTACAGAAACTCACCAGATGTATGGCTGCTCTTAGCCACTTCATATCTCAACTAGGAGAAAAAGGGCTTCTCTTCTTCAAACTACTAAAAGCATCTGAAAAGTTCACCTAGACAGAATAAGTCGAAGCAGCAGTTACGCAACTTAAAGCCTTCCTTACGTCTCCTCCAATACTTACCGCGCCTCAGCCAAATGAGGTCCTACTTCTATATATCGTGGCTACTGATCGCGTTGTCTCAACGGTGCTCGTAGTCGAGCGTGAAGAGCCAGGCCATGTTTACAAGGTCCAACGACCAGTATACTTCATAAGCGAGGTCCTAAATGAGTCTAAGACTAGGTATCCCCACATACAGAAGCTGATCTATGCCATTTTGATTACTTCCAGAAATTAAAACACTATTTTGATGGCCACCACATCATGGTCACTACAAGTTTCCTATTGGGAGACATCCTGCGCAACAAGAATGCTAACGGTTGGATAGTAAAGTGGGCCATGGAGCTGTGTCCTTTTTCAATGGATTTTTAGAGTCACACAACCGTCAAATCACAGGCTCTCGTAGATTTCATCGCAGAATGGACCGACATCAATGCACCCCTTGCACAGGATACCACCGAGCAGTGGCAATGTTCTTTGACGAGTTGCTGAACATCGATGGGGTTGGAGCCGGAGTTTTCTTGTATCACCAAACAAGGACAAACGTTGCTATGTCCTTACGATTTATTTCCCCGTGTCCAACAATGTGGCCAAGTACGAGGCTGCTTACATGACATATGACTAGCAGTAGAGATGGGAATCAAGCGTCTCTACGTCCACGGCGACTCTACTCTGGTCATCAACTAGCTCAACAAAGATTGGTACACTACTCATGAAAAAATGGATTTGTACTGCAAGGAGATCCGCAAATTGGAAGCAAAATTTTACGGCATCGAGTATATACACATGGTCCGGGACAAAAACCAAGCAGCGGATGCACTGTCAAATTTAGGATCATCCGGGGCTCAGAACCCACATGGTGTCTTTGTCCAAGATCTTGTCAAGCCAAGCATCGACAAAAATCTGGTCGGATCAAGCGAGACAGAAAAAGCGAGGCACTGTTCATCCAGACCATCCAGAACATCACTCCGATCAGTAATGACACCGACTGGCGTACACCCTTCATCAGATACCTTACAAACGGCACTGGTCTCCAAGCAAATCAGAGAACGAACGCCTTCTTCAGTGATCTAATAATTACTTACTGGTAGACGGCTGACTCATGAAGAATGCAAACATAGAGGTTTTGATGAAGTGCGTCACCCAAGATGATGGTGTAAAACTCCTCAAGGACATACACGTTGGATCCTGTGGCAACCACGCGGCCACCCGAACGCTGGTCGGAAAGGCTTTCCGAGCAGGTTTCTACTGGCCGTCTGCGGTAGCTGATGCCGAAAAGTTGGTGTGACACTATGAAGATTGCCAGTTCTTCGCCAAAAGGACTCATGTCCTAGCCCATGAAATCTAGACCATACCCGCAACTTGGCCAGTCACCTGTTGGGGTCTAGACATGATCGGGCCATTTAAGCCTGCCCCCTTGTTGGTAATTCTTATGCATAGTTAAAATATAAAGGATTCCGCAAGCGCACAGAAAACCATTGTAGCATTTTACCGGGAGTATTCCAGGTATCGTTATTTCTATTTTACCACTAGGAAACAATGGATAAAGATATCGATAGTTCACCATCATGTATCTACTAACTAATTCACCAACTAGACTAAAGTAGGGGTAAATAATCGATGATAGGAATTATGCATATATGACACGCACTGGAGAATTCTATGATAAAAGAGTAGATAGCTAAAGTGAGAGGACAATGGGAGAGTTTAAGGTTCCTAAATACTTCTCTACTGCTAGGGTTCTATAATAACTAATTCATGGTAGGTAAAGCAATCACACAATAACAATTCAGAACATCAGAACACTAGTCATGGAAAGATGAGAAGGGGACTAGGAAGCTCCGACTATGGTCCTACGACACCAATCCAAACATGGTGGAATACGTCAGTCGTCAGGGTTGTCACCACCTGGGGCTACCACACCTATCCGTAGAACTAGGTGCAATCTCAGGTAATCTATAGTCTAGACACCATGTCTATACTACAAATTACTACTCTAATCACAATTAATAACTAGAGCACCCGATGTGGACGGAGATCCTATGCTAATGTATAACAACTATACTAACCAATCAAACATAATACATAAAAGTAAATAGAGAAGATAAAATATATTAAAGCATAAGCCTTACAAGAAAAGATACAAAGATATACCAAACCTCTGATGACTCCTCTAAAGACTCCTCCAGAAGACTCCTCCGGAACACACGCGTAGCGCCACTCTCCCTAACTCTCAACTAGAACTAATCTACTACATTGGAAAGTTTAGCCTTAATTCTCTAGAGGTGGTCTCCCACTCTCACTTAGTTATACCTTACTCAAACAAGACATTCACAGTGCTTAACCATGATTTACAAACTAAAACTTTATTACAAGCATTCTTTGCAAAGTTTACAATAAAAGCACCTCTGGGCGATCCTAGTCTACATCTACAGGCTACACCAGTGGTTGTTGCTTGGGCTGCTTGTTGGTCGCAGCAGCACGCGTCACTACTACCGTCGACAAGGTCGGGGCCACCGGTGCCGGGCTGGTTGAGACCGCAGGCGCCGATCTCCCGCTGTAGACGACTCAGACCACTCCCTGGTCGACCTATCCAAACTTGGCTAGCATGGCAGGGCAGAAGTGCCGCAGAGGTTAATATTGCCGATCACAGTCGACGATAGGTCCAGCAGGCCGACGCGGAGGTCATCTGCCTCCTTTGGACCAACCTCCTTTGGGTACCCCCTTTCTAGGCGGGACAAGTCGACCAGGGGGTAGTGGGCACATACCATGCTCAATACGTGTGCCCCGGCATATTCACCAGCATCCTTCACAAACTGCTGAAGCCAGCCCCACACGCGTTGTGCTTTCTCAATTGGCCCAAGATTCTGCGCTTGGGGCTGGTCCTCGGGAAGCTCTAGGCTGATAAGGTCGAGGACCGAGGCCACAACTTTCTAGATCTAGATACAATTATTTTTCCATGAATCCCGATCTTTGACCAGGTCCTCGAGATGCTTCTTGGTATTCACCTTCAGTACTTAACCAAAAACAGAAAACGGAGTCATAGTCAATTCTAGGATAAAAATTCTCCAACCACTCGACAACTCTGATCTTACCAGCCAGTTCTCGGTTTTTAGTCTTCAAATCTTCTCCAACCTTTCTCTCATTCTCCAGGATGCGGACGCGCTCCTGGTCGAGTTGATCTCTCTCCTTACGGATGCGTTCCAACTCTTCTTCCAGACCTACAACAGCAATAGTTATTCTGGTCAAAAGGCACAACAAACAGAACATTCTGGTAGTCCAGAGTCTTACCTATCTTCTCTCTGTCCTTCTCGGCTAGTCGCCGAGAGAGGTTGGCCACCTGCTCCTCTTGAGCAGCCCTATCTTTAGAGGCCCTCTCGACCTTCAACTAAAGTCGGTCCACCTCGCCAGTCAGGATTTTATTCTCTGCCATCACACCCTCAATTTGGTCGAAACATCTTTTACGATATGTCGCCATCTTCATTACATCCTGTGGATTTCAAACATAGACATACATATGTTTCCATAACAAGACTACATTTGAAACAATTATTTATGAGTTTAGCAGGTGCTTACCTTAACTTTGCTGACGAGGCGTTTGGCGGCTCGTTCCACCCTGTCTACCTCCTCGACTATAGTGATCTCCTCGTAGCCAGCCCAGTGGTCTCCACGTTTGCGCCAACATAAATATGCTAACGCTCGTCATGAGGATGCACCTAGATCTCTTCCACCTCCTCATCTAAGCTTGCCTAGGGCTCCTCGTCCTGTGTACTCCTACCCACCATGGTGGAAGGAGCCATCGGGCCCTTCCCCCAATTAGGGACATCAGGTGGTGTCACCGGCTGGTCAGACGGCTCTTCCACGCAAGCAGGGGAGGGAGCTCTGGCTTGCTCTTCTGGTGCACTACTCGGTGGGGGAGCGCCCGTGTCAACTTCTTCCCTAGTTGGGGAGGTTGTAGGCTGTGCAGGAATAGGCTCCTCGGTGGGTGTCTCCGATGGTTTTGTACTCCCAATCGCGCTTGGGTCAACACCGAAGGCCACACTGCAAATTTTTTCATTAAGTCAATCATAGTTGTCTAAGCATTAACACTTTGGCAAAAAACTTTTTTACTTACAAGTCAGAGGCTCTTTGCGATGTAGAAAAACTCTGCACCTAGCGCATCCTGCAACTGCCGTCGGCTGCGGCTAGTCAGGGTGCACCTACTCACCAGCAGCCTTAGTGGTGGTCGGTCCTGCCGGTGCCTACGAGCTGGGTGGCAGAATTACCTCAGGGCGTCTCCGTGACCTATGGAACAGGTCGGGTGCGACCTGCTCTTCTTCATCGTCATCCTCAAGTACTCGCAGCACCCGACGACGCTTTGGTGTTGGGGCTCCGGAAAGTGAGCCTTGGCTGGTCGACGGGCCTTGAGCCGACTCCGACAGCGCTCCTCCTCCACGGGATGGCCCAGCGGTTGCCGGTCTCTTGCCTGCGACTCGATCGTTAGTGGTCGGTGCCACCTGGTCAGCATCGTCACCACTACTAGTGTATTGATAACACCGAGCAATGTTCTCGATGGCAGGTCTACTCCCGTTGAGTGCTCCATGCTGGGTGCCAGTGAGACATACACTAACGCTCGATCGATGTCTCCAATCTACAAGAAAGTGATTACAATTGTTCAGTGGTTAAGGACGACAACGAACAAACTTTGCACAAACATACTGCTTACCTTTGGTGGTGGTCAGGCAAGCTTGTACGCATGCATCTGATCATCACTCCGGACAAAACTGCTATCAGTGAGATTGAAGAGCTCACTGATCCGGCGATGGATTTCTGCCTTCTCCAAGTTTTCCTTCTGCATCCTAGTCGTGTCTTAGCTCCCCTAGTATTCGTACCCAAGGTGTACTCTCCTCTGGCATGGCTGCACTCGGCGGTTGAGACCCGTCCAGATGCGACCACTGGATCAGGTTCATTAGCTCTTCGACATGTCCAGCACATTCTGGTCTGTCTGTCCAACTGACCCTCTTCTCTGGCACATAGCCAACATCGCAAAAAGTTACATTGTTTGGCTCCTCCTGGATGTAAAACCATTTCTTGTACCATTCTGATAAAGAGGTGTTCCAAGGGCAGCTGAGGTAGTGGTTCTTCATCCCATCACAAAGATGGAGGTATACTTCTCCAGCAATCTTGGATCCTCCAACTGCTCCTTTCTTCCTCATGCAAAAGAGATAACAAAACAAGTCAAAGTGCGGCTCTATTCCCACAAAGGCTTCACACAAATGAATGAAAGTAGCAACAAGAATGATGGAGTTGGGATGCAGATTGCAAATCCCAATATCATAATAGAGAAGAAGACCTTGAAGAAAGGGATGAACTGGAACCCTGAAACCTCTCTTAAAGAAGTCTTCAAATACAACAATCTCACTGGCTCTTGGATCCGGGAAGCTTTCTCCAGATGGCGCCCTCCAGCCGTCGAGTACTTGATTATGCAGATGCCCCATCTCGACGAACTCGTTGATGGACTGCGTGGTGGACTTGGATTTCTTCCATTCCTTCGCCATCATCTAGGCCCTCTTGTTTGAGTTACTCTTGACCATTTGGTTAAGGCGGGTGTGATTTGGATCTAACTTTTTGGCAAGGCGCAAGGAGGAAGAAGGCGAATGGCTAGTGGGAGCAACTGCTAGGTGGAAATCTCATAGTACACTACTTCGGCTATTTATCAAGGAGCAACCACCTCTTCCACTTCCCGCATCTTAGGGAAGTGTGTGGTTTTTGCGGTAAAATCATCGTTTTAGTTTCCAATTTGTCGCAATAAATCTGCCGCATTTTTAAATGATTGTTGGAGCTACTTTTGCTTCGGTTCACGTGTTGGGCGGCTGGGTTACCAGTGGCACTTCTTTTCACACAATAGACTGACATTTTGGTAGCTTTGAAAGGATGGGTCGATGTTGAAAGGATCAAGATGCCCAAGAGTGGTATGACTGTTGACGGTCCTTAATGCTCACATTTAACTGTCAACTAATCATGGAAAAGGATCTAAATGGAACCAACACCTAGACTTAGGGTTTTATCTGACAGAATTCCACGAGTTTTGGTGTTTGTC
>Ga0182004_10004816_pt1 | contig 10928 bp, 7 predicted proteins | sample Sormic07211540_1_FD_120479 | JGI IMG/M metagenome (GOLD analysis project Ga0182004, IMG submission 120479) | Endophyte microbial communities from Sorghum bicolor roots, Mead, Nebraska, USA - 072115-40_1 MetaG | ecosystem: Host-associated > Plants > Roots > Unclassified | place: USA: Nebraska...
TAATTATTTTTCCTAATGAGTGCAATTACGTGTAGCCGCGATTGACATTTGCCACCACCAGTGTCTCGACATTACTCACATGTAACCCGGTGACGGATCCAGAGATTTTCTAGAGCCTAGATGGACATAACATACAACTAAGGCTAGTCTCAATACATAGTTTTAGGGTACAGTTACCAACACTATAAACTAGGTAATTGAGCTACGTAAGTTTCATGAGGATAAAACTCCTCTCTCATCTGATGAAACTCCTTAATTTAATGACCCTACCCAGTCAACATTTTTGTTTATGTAGCACTCTATTTAATGTGCATGACACTCTCATGAAACATGCATTGAGACTAGCCTAAGATCAAGTTTACACAAACACATTAACTACAGTAGAAGCATAAGTAGCTGATAACATGGGTAGTTTTAGAAATAAAATTATTAATGGTAAGTAAGTGCGCGAACAAGCATTAATGTGTAGCTATTTCAATGCAAATCTTCTTTCTACTCTCTCCCGTCCACAAATAAATGCACATCTCGCTTTTAAAGAAGTCAATTTTTTTTAAATTTTGGCTAGAAATATATCAAATAAGATTAATATTTTGTATCTGAAAATAAGTATATTATGAAAGTATATTTTATGTACAATATAATGATACATATTACATACAATAAATATTAGTATATTTTTGAATATATTTAGTCAAAATTAATAAGATTCGACTTCTCGAGAATCGAGATGTGCATTTATTTGTGGACGGATGAAGGAGAAATTCTTGATAGTAAAAACCTTGACATACCGTCCAGTTTAGATAGCATATTTGCACAAAAACAAATAAAAATTGCCGCTCCTTTTGTGCTCGGCGCTGAATACCGACATCATGTGCTCGCTAGTCAACAAAAGATTAGAAAAAAGCAATAGAAAAAAAAATGCAAGGAGGCCATGCGAAATTTCCTGATGTAAAGCAAAGCGTGTGCCCCTAGCATGCCATGTGGGAAAGGAGAAACTGGACCCCGGCAAAGACGGGCATGGATTTATTATCGAATAAAAAAAGGTCCAGAAATTGTCGTGCTGTCAGAGAAGATCGAAAGCAGAGCGGAAAAATAAGAGGAGAGAGAAAATATGAAAGCGACCCGGTCTCGCCGCTACGTGGACCTGGCCCATGCACCAAAACCCGAGAGACACCCCTCAGATCTCCTGTCCGGACCTCTTTGGCGGCAAACGGGATACTCAAATACACTCCCCCTCAAATACATGGAAGGAACCAAATTTATGGTACGAAAACAAAAAAAAACTATTTAGGGACGGAGGAAGGAGAAACGTGTCAAGTGAAAAGGGGATGCCACCCATGTTAAAATCAAAGCTAGTTGATGTGTTGTGCAGATTTTACGTTTGATTATTTATAAACACTTTTGGACTAGGCAAAATATTTTCCTTTTTACCAAGACAAAGTACCTCTGCAAGTTTGACAAAGAAAACAATAATGTAAATTGACATTACAAAAAATACCGTGATGAATGAAGAAAAGGACAATCATTCCAACATGAAACCGGGAGCCAACGTTCTCTGGGTTCTAAGTAAGCCTCGACGGAAAACTAAGGTTGTTAGCTCATTTCGGTTTGTGGTTGGCTCCACTCATTGAGCCGAGTCAAGATTTTAGCTCGTTAGCTATAACGAGCTAATTTGAGTAAGCTCACGAACCAAATGAGCTATAATTTTAAAGAAAGAATCAACATAACTTATATTAATTTTGTATTATTTTATATCTTACACTTTATAAATGATAAAAATATTAGCTCATATGAATATTTTATTCGACTTATAGCTATTGGATATTTCTTATATTATTACTATTTTTAAGTTTTAGATAAATGCAAATATTATATTTTATGTATTTTTTATAACTGGCTCGCGAGCTTAACGAGCCAGCTCGAACTCGTAACAAGCCGACTTTCTAGCTCGTTAAGACAACGAGCTGAGCCGAGGTAACTCGTTATCCTAAGGAGCCAGAACGATCAAAGCCGAACCAAGCCAGCTTGGCTCGTTATCCAACTTTAGTTCTAAGCTTACAAATACATTAAAGATTTAGATCCTGTTTGTTTTCCCTTACTAAATTTTAGCTAACTAAAATTATTTTAGCTACTCTTGGGTGACTAGTAGGCCTAAACTATTTTAGAATCTATTTAATCAATGTGTTTGAAAATTTAGCTACTAAAGTGACTAAAGTTTAGTTGGTTAAAATTTAGCAAGAGAAACTAAACAAGACCTTAGATGGGCAAAAAGCTTTTGCAAGTCCAAAATGTGAGTGGTCTATGTGGAAAGCTCAATCCTGTAAATCCACTATGTTATCATTACCGGAGAACAAGAAAAATCTACCTAAAGCATTTAAGAGTATATCCATTGTGTAAGTAGTGTATATATATTTTTCATCAAAACCTTTTGCTCTTTAAGATGATTATTATTCAGGCCTTGTCTAGTTCTATTTTTTTTTACAAAATAGAATAACACTTTTGTTTATATTTGACAAATATTGTTCAATCATTGACTAACTAAGCTCAAATGTTTGTATCTCAAATTACAAGCAATACCTAGTTATTTTTTTATTTATATTTAACGCTCCATGTGTCGTAAGATCTGATGTGACGAAAAATATGAAAAATTATATATATATTTTTAAACTAAACAAGGCCTCAGTATTCTACTCCATCGACCAAACTCTGGCAGAAGTTATACGCTAATTCAATTGTGCTGTACCAGTAGTAGTCGGCAATAATTTCACTCCTCCATGGACCAAGCTCATCGTCCTCCCGGAGGAGAGAGAAAGAGGGCAGAAAAAAAAGTAGAGTAAAATAGCCGTAGTGGTTGGTGCAAGTCGCTAGGAGAGAGAGAGATGAGATAGGGATAGGAAGAGAGTGTGTGGAAGCTAGGGAAGAGAGAGATTCAGAGAGAGAAGATGGCAACGCGGAGACGCAAGCGATAGAGAATTGCTAAACAAACAAAAGCAGCCGTAAGGAAGAGAGAGAAAAAAAAGGGAAAGGCGAGCAAGAAAGAGAAGGCAGGCGGCGAACCAAACCCCAAGGAGGCCAAGACGCGGACGGCAGCGGGCAGGCAGGCAGGCAGCCATGCGGCGGTCGCCGTCACCATCGCCGTCGCCGTCGCCGTCGCCGGAGAGGCACCACCAGCCCGCGCGCCGGAGGGGCGGCGCCGCCCCTTCCCAGATGCAGCTCCACCACCACCACCACCACCGCGGCGGCGGCGGACGCTCGCCGTCGCCGCCGCCCCGCCGCTCGCTCCGCCCGCGCCGCGCCGCCGCGCCCTCCTCCCGCCCGCTCGTCGACGACTTCTTCCCTTTCCCCTCGTCGCCGTCTTCCTCGCCCTCCCGCCCCCGCCAGCGGGGGCCGTCGCTGGAGCCGTCCAGCTCCGACTCCGGCGCCGACGGTGGCGCCGCCGGCTCCTCGGCTTCCGACAGGCGCCGGCGGAAGCTCAAGCTCGTAGTCAAGCTCTCCCAGCTGCCCCCGGACCAGCACCACCGCCGGGCCCCACCTCCCCCACCCTACTCTGACGGCTCCGACGGGGCGGAGGACCTGGCCGGGGACGGAAGCGGCGACGAGGAGCAGGTCAAACCGCCCAAGAAGCGCCGGATCGAGCCGCGCGCTGACAGATCTCGCCATCGCGAGGTGGGCCATGCCGCCGGATAAGGCGCCACCCTTGACTTTGCTTCGCGCGCAGCTGCTTGCTAACGCTAGATCTGCGCTTCTTGCAGGTTGGTGGTGGTGGGAGGAGCGACCCCGCCAGCGCGCCGCGGACGAAGCGGCCTTCGGTGCCAGGTCCGATTTGCTTTCTGTTTGCTCGCCATCTGCTTGTTCGATGTTTGATTTTTGAGCGCCTTTTTTGCGTGAAAATTTGATTTATTTTTTTCCCGCTTCGTGGATTTAGGGACCGCGAGGACGACGCCGCTGCCGGACCGGAAGGCGCTGGAGATGATTCTCGAGAAGCTTCAAAAGTGCGTGTTTCACATCTTTGTCGCAAACGCAAGATGGGATTTGTTGCGTCAAGTTTTAATGAGCTCGATTTCTCCCCCTTTTGCCACTGTTCTATTCTGCAGGAAGGATACGTACGGAGTGTTTGCGGAGCCAGTGGATCCAGAGGAGGTAAAGAGCCCATATCCATTTCCCGTGCTTCCTGGAGTTGCCAATTGTTTGGTACGGAGCTGTTGAGTATTGATATCGCTGTTATTAATTGACACAGCTGCCTGATTACCACGATGTGATTGAGCACCCAATGGACTTTGGCACCGTCAGGAAGAAGCTGGCCAGGAATGCATATCGCTCGTTCGAGCAATTTGAGGTGAGATTGCTAGGCTTTGGTTGTATATTTAGGCAGCGAATGGACAATGAAATACCGTATTGCGGTTTGTTGGCCGTTGAAGTGTTACTTTTCAGTTCATTTTTCTTTTGTCGTAAGCGAATTTGATGTGTAACGGTCTCCCAAAGCAGCAACCTGTGATATGTTAGATTTGACTAAGAGAGTCAGGTTTGTCATGCAGCCAGACAAATTCGTGTGTTTGTACTAAATTTGTGCTGCCTCATGCAAATAGTCATTAACCAGTGTTATTCTGCCTGCAAAAGTTGCCTTTTCTAAAACAGGCTTACATTCACCGCATGTAACAAATACTAGTGATTTATAGTCGTAAAATAACCATTGGTTGGCATGTGAATGAATCCAGGCTATGGGATATACTGGTTCCATTGGTGGGCTTGAGTCACTAACCATGTCTCATCAGGTTTTGTTGTGAAGAGCTAGGATGCTATACCTTTTTTAAGTCATAGTAAATGATATACTGAAGCTGAAACATCTCGATATTAGCTTAAAGAAGTTTGTTGACATTGAGTAATATTGAGATAACAGTCTCGTGGCAGATTTAGACTGGGCCAAGTTGAACTGATTAATGAAATTCCAAGATGTACTTTGTTACTCCCTCAAGTCGCAAAAGAAGTCGTCCTTTTGGACTCTGTGCAGTCAGCTTGTTAAAACTTTGACCATCAGTATACCATCGATATACTCTAGAACATACGCTACAAATATTACAATTTTGCGTTCGAGTAAGTTTCATTCTGGCGATCCAACCTTGTCCAGCGATGGCTAGTCTGGTACTCTGGTTATGGTCTATAAACCGTCACAGAATGGTTACTAATAGGGGGTGCAAATGGTATAGATATTTCTTGTTAAACTGTTCGACTTAAGGGATTCACATACTAAATGGATAATCTGTATCCGAATCTGTTCAATCCGTGCCGTATCCAAATACTCAAAATCGGACGCATATATGTCAATATCCATTTAAATCTTATCTGACACTACCCGTACCCATATCTGAACCCGAGGGAAAAAAACAACTATCAGTATTCATATATTTAGATATCCGTCCATATACGATCTGTTTACACCCCTAGTTACTAATTATCGAACTAGTATGACCATAGTTTGACTATTGAAACAAAATATTTGAAGAGGATGCGAATGACTGAATGAAGCACTAAAAACATAACCGAATGAATCTGACCTGACCTTCTGTTTACAAATTTGTCTTGAAGAGGCAAAACTTGTGCCAATTTATTATTTTGTCTTCTTTTTGGGAATGAGTGCTTCAAATGATGATCACTAGTCCACCATATTGATCGTTTCTGTGCAATGATTTTCTTTTTAAATTGCAGGATGATGTGTTCTTAATTTGCAGCAATGCGATGCAATACAATGCACCTGATACAATTTACTTCAGACAGGTATACAGTCCCTAAAAACTTCATACGCTTACAATACCATGATTTGATTATTGGCATTGAACATTTTGTGCTATGCATGGGAATGTAGGCTCATTCCATACAGGAGCTGGCAAGAAAGAAGTTTCAGGAACTGAGGGATGAGGGCATACCTACAGAAAACCCGATAAAGATTGAACAGAAAATTAGACAAAATTTCTGCAGTGCAGATCTGGTTAAGAAACCTGTTTTGAGGTACCCAGATGATGATCTAGACTTCTTGTCCCGCAAAGAGCAAATTAAGAGACCCAATTCAAATAGTGTGGATGATGACATGGGCTTCAAAAATCAAGTTAAGAAAACCATGTCCAAGAATTCACAGGATCAAAGTTGCTTATTACAGAAAGAGCGAATTAAGAAACCCATTCCCAGAAATTCAGAGGACAATTTAAGTTCCTCGTTCCACAAAGAGCGGCCTAAGAAACTGATCTCCAGACATTCGGAGGACGACCTGAACTCCCCATCTCGCAAAGTGCAAGTTCGGAAACTCATTTCAAAAAATTCAGAAAATGATGAAGGCTCCCCTTTCCACAAACATCAAGCCAAGTCCACTCCGCAGAGTTCAAAGGACGACTTCTCATCCCAGAAAAAACACATCAAGAAGCCAATCGTCAAAAATGGAGAAGATCCAGTTTTTTCATCCTGCAAAAAGCCCATTGAGGATGCCATCTGCACAAATGTTGATGATGCAGGCTTCTCATCTACGAAAAGGCTTTCTGAGAAGACCATTAGTATAAACAGAGAAGAGGACCTTGACCATTGTCACCAGGAGTCATCTAAGGAACCTAGTTGCAGAGTTGAGCAAGATGATCAAGGTAACTCATATGATGAAGAGGTTGTTAAAAAGCCAGTTTGTATGGATAGACACGATGCCCAAGGTTCAGATATCTCTGCTGCAACTATTGCTTCTGTGGGAGATGGCTCTAATGGTTTAAGCATGTCACAACCTAATGCTACTGAACCTACTGGTTCTACCCTTGCCAATGGGGTTATAGACAAAGATACCAGCTCTCCACTAGATGAAATAAGATCTGAGAAGACTGACGATATTTCAGGTACTGTATTCTTTTTATTTTATGGCCACCCTGAATCACCTTGTCTACTGATGAGCCGTTAGTTTTAAGGCCTAATCGTTATACTTTTGTGCATTAGTGATCACATATAGCAATTTTAGACTGGAATTTGGTTTATACCTATGTCACAGGAGTGGATCAATTAGCAAAACGGTGATATGGATAAATGTGATGGGCCATCAAAATACAAAACTAGATGTCCAGAGGGGTTATGGTTGTATATAACATATACACTTGTACTACACATTTGATGTTTATTTATTCAGGCCCTTTTTAGGTTGTTCCTTAAACACATAATTATTATTATCAATAAAACTGAATTGTTAGTATTAATAGAGCTGTATATGGTAGGATGATGTCTGACATATAACCAAGGTTCACTTTTGTAAGGCATGTTTTAATTTGAAAACATCAGATTTTGCAAGTTTTGACCAAAAGTCAGTCCAATATATGCATTGCATGTTTTAGTGCACAAAAGCTGTATCAATAGATTGGTATTTCCATGTACTTCTAATGCGATGCTTATTTTGTAGCAATTGGCTCTATATTGTAATAACTTACGATAAAAAAATACTTTCGAAGACTTTTCATTCTAAGATACACCCTAAAGTAATGCGCAGAATCATTTGTTATGATTACTGCTGTGCAACCAAATGTTTTGAAAAGAAATTCAGATTCACTTTGTCAAATTCTAATTGTTTTTTAATTTGCCCCGTTTTTTTTCAGCCAAGCCTAGCTACAAGCCAATTGTGGTAGATGAGACTAGACGGAAAACTTATGATGCATCTGAAGAACAGCCTCCAATGGAATCCGATCCAGTTTTTGATGTTTTCTCTGCGGAACCAAAAGAGCTCGTCAATGTGGGTTCATGCATCTATGATTAAATCAAATACCGACTTATCTGTAGTTATTGGTCTGTTTTTTCTTATTTGGATTAGCTCACTGGCTGAATTTGTGTTGCAGGTTGGGCTTGATGCTGAACACTCATATGCATATGCAAGGAGTCTGGCTCGTTTTGCTGGTTCGCTTGGTGCTCAAGGTTGGAGAATTGCTTCTGACCGCATTCGGCAAGCGTTACCTGCTGATGTAAAGTATGGTCGTGGTTGGGTTGGAGAATATGAGCCTCCATTACCGTCTATCCTTGTTGTGAATGATCAACCTAGATACCCGAAGAGCTCTGAGACAAATAGACGAAGGAATGCTCCTCTGCCTAGGGATAATGAAAGGCTCAGACCAACAGAAACTAATAATCCAAAGGATATGAGACGGATAAGCACTTGCAATAATGTAGTTGGAGTGCCTGGACCACTAGAGAGTCCAGAATTTAAGCCAAGATTATTTGGTGTTACCACTGAGCCTCAACACAGGAGCACAGACACATCATCACTGCATGAGAACCATAGAGTGTCTGGTAATGTTGCGAAGACCAAAAGAACAAGTAATGATCAAATGAGAAAAGGCAATTCATCTTCCAATGCGCGACCTCTTGAAATGCAGCTACACAAAGGAGCTTCTTCTGGTGCGCTTGATATCCCTGCCTCAAACAAAATGGCTGGCCAGTCTAGACCGTTTTTACAACCACCAGAATCAACTAGACCTCAGCAAATGAGAAAAGTTGACTCATCAAAAAGCAAAATTCCAATTGAAATGGCACCACAGCAAGTTGAGTGTGCAAAAGGTGCTGCTTCTGGTGTGCATGATACTCCTTCCTCAAATGGGCAGCCTAAACACTTCTTCCAGTCACAAGCGGCAGCTTCCTCTGGTGTGCATGATATGCATTCCTCTAATGGGCAGCCTAAACACTACTTCCAGTCACAAGCAGCAGCTTCCTCTGGTATGCATGCTATGCCTTCCCCTAATGGGCAGCCTAAACACTACTTCAAGTCACAGGCAGCAGCTTCCTCTGGTGTGCATGATATGCCTTCCTCCAATGGGCAGCCTAAACAATTTTTCCAGTCACAAGCAGTAGCTTCTTCTGGTGTGCATGATATGCCCTCAAACGGGCAGTCTAAACCCTTGTTCCAGTCCCAAGAAGCAGCTGTACTACAGCCCAAAAATGAAGCAACGTGGGTGTACCATGGACGACCTGGTGATGGAAAGGTTGGAACATCAAACAAAAGCAGACCATCCACCAGTATTGGGTTCATAAATAAAAATCAATCAGTAAATGCTGCAACTTTTGCCATGAATTTGAATGGACAAAAGATTGTTAGTGACCATACAATATCAGCAGGCACAACTGCAATGCCTGCTCAGGCAAATATACCAAACAGAGGTCTTGATGCTCCTCGGAACATGTTCTCAGCATTTCCAGCTGCTGTTATGGAGAACCAGAGCATTCCATCAGCTCCAGTGGCTCAATCTTGGATCTCATTTGGTGCTACTACCGAGAACAAACCAACCATTGTCAGCCCAACTTTCCTTGACAATAATTGTGGCTGGAAAATGCCATTTGCTAACGTCCAGCCTTCTGATGATACCAAAATAAGTGCTGTTCCTCAGTTCTTTAGGCATCCTGTTCAGGTAGTTAGAGAGAACTCGGTTCAAAACAAGGGTTTGGTAATATTTCCCCAGTTGGTGCAGCCAGATTTCGTGAGATCACAAGGGCAACCACAATGGCAGGGGCTGGTTCCCCACATGCAACAGAAGGATGTACTCCGCCCGGACTTGAACATTGGGTTTCCTTCTCCAGGTTCACCACCAGCTCGACAATCGTCTGGCATCAATTTGGAAGCACAGCAGCCAGATCTCGCTTTGCAGTTATGAGCTGGGAATAGACAATGAATACTTTCTACTACCGGGATTTATGCTATAATCTCTAAGCATGTAAAGGCATGAGGAGCTCAGGTGCGAAACAAGGCGAGAACAGCATTGGGACATCCGGTACATGGATCGGTGATGATTGATTGAGATGTAGGCTTTACATGCCACATGGCATCATCGCAACTCATCAACTCATCCCGTTGCTGTACAAAGATATCAGAAAATGGATGGATGAACACTGCTTGGAATGAGATCATGTCTACTGGGGGGGCATTCTGACAGGAGTTCAGAATCCAGCATTTGGAGAAATGCTTTGGTGGCATACATGTAGGTAGCATACTAGCATGCCCATGATCTGAATACTTGGGGCGCCTCTCTGACCACAATACAGCTTTCTTCGGTGGAAATTTTGGCACCAGAATTTAGGAGATAAATCGTTCATTCGGTAGTGTAGATCTCGTGGTCACCCCTATGTAATGCCCATATCAAAATGTATGTTGATTGTAAATGGTTCTGCGTTGAATAGATTGTTAGAGTAGGGCAGTTGCCAGTGGCCTTTACCTCTTCTGAATGAAATTGCTTCTTTTGGTTCATGATGTATGTAGCAGGAAGCCAGGAACTGAGGTCTATGACCCATTCAGTTCAAATGGCATGCTGAATCTAAAAAGGTTGCCAATTCCTCTCGATGAAGATATGATTCAGTTTGTCCTCACATTAGATTCTAGGTTTAAGCAGGGATGTCATACTAATGAGCAATGCCATTTTTCTCTGAAAGCATAGCTTAGCTGATAAACACTTATCCCTCCATTTTTGTTTACTTGTCTTTTTACTGTAGCAAATTTGATCGTCTTTTTTTTCTTCTAAAAAATCTTAGATACTTAAATGTATATTAACACTAATGAAGTATGTTCAAAAAAGAATCATATATGTGAAAACTTGATGTTTTTAAAAATCTTTTGCAGAAAAAATGTACAGTCAAAATTGCTACAGTAAAAGTTCGGTTAAAGTAAATGAATACATGTGAGGTAGGCTAGTTCACCTGAAAAAAAAACTTTTCAAAATTCTTCGTTACATCGAATCTTTTGGCACATGCATGAAACATTAAATATAAAGAAAAACAAAAAATTAATTGCACAGTTTATCAATAAATCACGAGATAATTTTTTTGAGTTTAGTTAGTCCATGCTATAGGTTGAACGCTGACGTTTGCTGCTTGCACCCTCCATTCCCAAAAAAGTGTTTGTTCAAATTCATAGCTAGAATGACTTTTTTTTTGAAACTGTA
>Ga0182004_10004817_pt1 | contig 10927 bp, 6 predicted proteins | sample Sormic07211540_1_FD_120479 | JGI IMG/M metagenome (GOLD analysis project Ga0182004, IMG submission 120479) | Endophyte microbial communities from Sorghum bicolor roots, Mead, Nebraska, USA - 072115-40_1 MetaG | ecosystem: Host-associated > Plants > Roots > Unclassified | place: USA: Nebraska...
CATCCTTGCACACTGTTGCATGCACACGGCCGTGGCCGCGGCGGCCACGGTGCCGGCCTCGTCCACCTCTACGGTGGCCTTGTGGTACACTCCTGAGATGAAGAGCCCGTTTCCACCGGACACCATGCCGGAGAAGTCGCCGCCTTCAAAGGCTCGCATGACTCCCAGCTTCTGGATATCGCCGGACGCCTCAAACTCGAACGTGAACTTGAACTTTGGCACCATGAACCGCCGGACCGGGACCCCGTCCACCGGCGTGTGCCTCCTGATGAATCCCGGCGTCGAGACGGCCTTATCGTAGAGATCGCTGAGGGTTAGAGCCTCACCGTCGGGGAGGAGTAGAAGCATGTAGAACCACGCGGCGCCGCCGTCGTTCTTGTAGGGCAGCTTGAGCGCCTTGAAGCCGGGGAACACGGCGACCTGCTGATCCTTGGAAAGCGGGCTCGTGGTCATGAACGGCGCGCGCACGGTGGCGCCGCCGGGGAGATGGAACGGCGCGGCGAAGGTTCTCGACCGATCGAACCGCCGAGCCCACGTCCCCTTGAAGTAGATAGCGTTGGCGAGGACGAGCACCGTGGACGAGTTGACGGAGCCGGGAGGCAGGACGTCGCCGATGAGCCCTCTCGTCGCTTCGCCCACGAAGGCGTTGACTCGCCGCCTCGCCGCCTCGGGCTCCGAGGCGAAGTCGACGGAGTCCGCGACCGCCGCGTAGCGCGACGCGGCGGCGTCCCTGAACTCCGGCGTGAGCGCCCGGCGCCGGTCCACCCAGACGCCGCAGGCGAAGGACGTCTGCGGGAGGTCGTTGAGCCTGGCGACCAGCGCCGTCGCCGCGGCGCCGTGCAGCTCGCTCAGCGACTCGGCGGAGCCCAGGAAGCCCAGGAGCTCCCGCTGCGTCTCGCCCCGTGCGCCCGCGGCCACCAGCGCGAGCGCCGCGTGGAACGACAGCGGCGAGACGATGAAGTTGTTGCGCGCCGCCGCACGCACGCCGGCCTGCCTCGCGAGCGGCAGGCACGACGCGCCGCCGTCCGCGCCGTCGAGGTCCGGGTCCGTCACCACCGCGGGGACAGAACGGCGGCCGATGCCAGCGAACACATCCTGTCGCCGGTGTCGCCATTCCGGTTCCGGAGCCGCTGGCCCGGCGGCGGGGAAGCCGGCGAAGGGCACCTCGCCGGGCGGTCCCCACGGCACGTTCAACGTCGATGGACCATGAAATGGGTTCGCGAACGACGTGGGCGTGCTCCACGGGAACGGATCAACAGGTGCCTGCTGCGCGAAGACGGGAGCGCGCGCGTGCTCGGGCGGCGCCCAAGGGTGCGGCGGGTCGAAGGCGATCCACGGCCCCGCCGTGGACCCGAAGCTCAGGTCGCCCGCGCCTTGTCCGCCGTTGTCTCGGGAGGCTGCCCCTGCTCGTGTCCCGGCGCGCTCGTCGCCGTGGTGCTGGCCGCCGCGACGCGGTGTGCTCATCGTGTACGTGAGCTGCTGCGAGGCCTCAGAGCTCAGAACGAACGTACTGGTAGAGTGGTCTGAGTAGTTGAGAGTATGTTCCTTGCAGAAAAAAAAATAAAAAACTTTTTTACGGAAAATTGGCGCCAAGATGCCCTGCCCTGCCGCGTGCCGTGCGTTCTCTCGACGGAAACTCACCGGCACGCTGGGGATCGCCGAGACGGCCGAGTGGCGCAGTGGTTGCACAAATTGAAAGGCTGGATGGGATGAGAATGTTGCATGTCTGGTGCTCCATTTATGGAGAAACGGGGCTGTGTTGAGGCCTTGTTTTTACGTAAAAACCAAAAACTTTTTAAGGTTTTCCATTATATTGAATTTTACAGCACATGTATAAAACATTAAATATATATAAAAATCTAATTACACAGTTTGTCTGTAATTTGTAAGATGAATCTTTTGAGTTTAGCTAGTCCATAATTGGTCAATAATTATTACGTACAAACGAAAATGCTATACTTTTCGGGTAAAAGAAAACAAGGCCTGAGCCTCTTGTTTCTTCAACGACAAGTAAGCTTGCTCCAAGTCAACGGAGGCTCTGAGTAAACTAACGAGTGAAAAAACATTCGGCAAGCGCGTACAGCGTGGTTACGTCGTAGAGCTTTGAGTCTTGTACTCTGGTAGCAATGCTGCTCATTGGAGCTCATGGCACAGCGTCCGCTTCACGCAGCTTTCACACATCATTCAGCTACATATAATGATTATTATATTTTAGAAAACTATCAACAAATTCAGGGTAGAAATTGTTGGAATAGAAGAGCAGCAACGATGCACCAATTAGTTTCTCATCTTGTGAGCAACAACGAGGGGTACTTCGACCGACGGATCAACAGCAAAACCGTATCACATTCATGATTGACAAAACAATTTGCTTCAAAATTTTTTTTAAAAAAAAACCTACATTGGGCAGTGGTTTCGGTGCATTGACCGTGTTTTTTTGTGATTTTCTTTTTTATTTATTTTTGCTGAATCTTTGAAAAATTATACTAAATTATAGAAAAATCATAAAATAGAAAATCTAATTATGTTAGACTCTACACGAGTAGATCTACATAGTGAATATATAATATGATATATTTTAATACAAATATTTCGTTGTCATACTATATTATATATTTACTATGTAGATCTACTCATGTGGAATCTAATAAAATTAGTTTTTTTTATTTTATGTTTTACAATGTTTTTTCAAAGATTTAGCAGAAAAAATAAATAAAAAGAAAAAGACAAAATCACCGTCACTATAGCAAAATCACCTTCCAAAATCGTTTAACAGAGTTATATGACCAGTTTTGAATAAGTTCATATGTAGATCGAAAATGGCAAATACTCCCTCTATCTCAAATTATAAGTCACTACGAATCTTGGAGAATCAAACTATCCTAAATTTAACCAAATTTATATGATAAAATAATAATTATTATGATATCAACTAAGTATCAGATTTTTTCTTAATTATATTTTCATAGTATACTCACAAATTTTAATATTTCTCTTTATAATTTTAATCAAATTTGAAAATGTTTTGATTTTTCAAGATTTTTGGAATAACGGAGTAACAATTTACAGCACTAGCCTTCCGGTGACCTCTGTAGCTGCGGCCTGCGTGTGGGCGGATCACTCCGCTATTGGATTCACCACATGGCCAAAGAAGAGCACGGCGCTGCTCCTCTCCTCCACGACGGCGAACAAGAAGGGCCGGTCCGCCACGAAATCCACCGGCGGGATGGCGCTCCCGCTCAAGCAAAAGGACACGGCCGTGGCCGCGGCTGCCACTGTGCCCTCCTCGTCCACCTCGACGGTGGCCTTATGGTACACTCCCGCGACGAAAGCCCCACCTCCTCCGCCGGCGAACATTCCGGAGAAGTCGCCACCTCCAAAGGCTCTGATGACACCCAGCCTCTGCATCTCCTCGCGCGCCTCGAAATCGAACGTGAACTTGAACTTTGGGACCATGAGCCGCCCGACCGGGACCTTGCCCACTGGCGTGTGCTTCCTGATGAACCCCGGCGTCGAGACGGCCTTGTCGTAGACATCTCCGAGGCCGTGGTCGTCGTCTGGGAGGAGCAGGAGCATGTAGAAGTACGCGGCCTGGTGCCACTGGTCGCCGCTCTTGCAGCTGTAGGGCAGCTTGAGGGCCCTGAAACCAGGGAACACGGCGACGTAGTGCTGCTCAAACCTGCTGCTCGTCGTCATGAACGGCGCGCGCACGGTGGCGCCGCCGGGGAGATGGAACGGCGCGTCGAAGGTCCTTGACGTGTCGAACGGCTGAGCCCATGACCCCTTGAAGTAGAGAGCGTTGGCAAGCACGGCCACCGTGGACGGGCCGACGGATCCGGGAGGGAGGACGGCGCCGATGAGCCCTTTCGTCGCGTCCTTCACGTTCACGAAGTCGTTGATGCGCTGCCTCGCCTCCTCGGCCTGCAAGATGGAACCATTCAGTTACTTGTTTATATGTGCTGCTGAGATTCACAAAGATGTGTGAGATTGCTTCATGTTGACAGGATAGCAAACAAATCGATCAGGACGCACCTGTGACACGAAGTCCACGGATTCCGCGACGGCGGCGTAGACGGCACCGGCGACGTCCGCGAACTCCTCCCTGAGCGGGCACCGCCGGTCCACCCAGACGCCGCACGCGAAGGACGTCTGCGGGATGCCGCGCAGCGCGGCGACGACCAGCCTCGTCACCGCGGCGCGCCGCAGCTCGTCGAGTGACGCCGACCCTAGGAAGCGCAGCAGCTCCGCCTGCGTCTCGCCGTTCGCGCCCGCGGCCACCAGCGCGAGCGCCGCGTGGAGCGACAGCGGCGAGAGCATGAAGTTGCGTCCCTCGCCGGCTGCCTTGCGCCCGACGCACCTCGCCAAGCGCAGGCAGCCGGTCGCGTCGTCGTCGCCCGCCACACACGCGCCGCCGGGCGCAGGGGTCTCGCCTGCTGGGACGACGACCGTCACGTTCGGCGGCGCAAACGTACTGGACGCCCACTGCCAGGGGCCGGCCGGCGCAGCACGGTGCGGCGGCCATTGTTGCAGCGGCGTGTAGTTGTGCTTGTGCCAGCGAGGAGGAGATGGCTGCTGGGAGATGTGCTGGGTCGGCTGGGAGGCAAGGTACCTCGCAATGGCTGCTGTGACGCTTGGAGCGGGAAACGGCTGTGGAGAATGGCCATCGTCGGTGCCGTCGTGCGTCGGAGCGGCGTGGTCGTCTTGGCGCCACGACGAGCTGGTGTTTCGCGAGCCAGTCGGGTGGCACGAGCTCATCGTTCGCAACTGTAGGCTTCGTGGGTGGTATTCTTGTCCGCAGCTGTACCATGTGATGATCTTCTTTTATAAACAAAGAGTGAGAGGTTTTATAAGATCCATATAGCGTAACACCCACGCAGATAAGCGCGCTATAATTCAAGTCAAACACTGGAACACGTACTCGTAAGTTAGTTTGTTATTAATTGGAGTATATCGATGTTATAAAGTTGTTTGCCGTCACGCTAGAGCAAGTATTATGGTGGGCTATAAGCTGGCTAAATGCTAATGTGGAGGAGAGAAGGGAGGAGAGAGAGGAGAAGCAGGCTGTAAGCTTACAGCCAGCTCACACACAATAACCAAGAAACTTTGTGAGAGAGATAAGTGGACCATGTATTAATAGTGAATAGCTAACTATTGTATGGGTGGGCTGAAAGAAGGCTGTAAGGAACCTTACAGCCAGCAAGTAGGCTGTATTATTAAACTTGCTCTTACAGGGTTCCTGTCACACAAATGTCTCCACACTACTTTGTCAAAAATATATATAACAAAACACATACTTACTCCCTTCCAAATTGTCCCTCCTCTGTCCTCCGTTCTAAATTGTAAGACGTACTGACTAGATACGACGTAGCAAAAGTTATGTCTCTACGTCTTATAGTTTATAGAATAGAGAAAATATATATTTCTAGATTACCCATCATCGCTACATTATTTCTAAATTACTCACAAGTGTCCTTACAAGGAGTAACAAAAAAAAACACTTTGGTGCTTTTCCATTATATGGCCCTTCAAATATTTTAAAAACAAGCAAAAATACCCACGTGCTTGTACGTGGCATGCATTTACCAGATTAAAAACTATAATTTGCACGATCAAAGTTGTACACAACTTGAAATGAGTACCTGAAGATTGTATCATTGTAATCTTGGAAACAAACTAATAAGTACTACAAAAGAAAAAGTAGAACACGTCCATCAAAAAAAGTAGAACACGTTTTAATAATTTGGTTAATGCAAAGTTCGTTACCAACATACATACATTTAAGAGACCAAAGACGCAATTCACATAATCAAAACTGTATATAGCTGAAACATGCATGTAGCTGAAGCTTATTAGGAAGATCAGAAGATGGCATAGAAAGACGCAACTACGTCCGGGTTAAAATATTTACAGAAACTTAAATCAATGTTGGGGATAAGTAGTCAAAAGACATGGAATTACTTTTGGTAAAAATAGTAAAGCATTTTTTATTATTTAACGCTAGGATAAATCGTATCCATCAGTCATTAGAATTCTATTTGTCCTTAATTCAAATTTTTTGGTGAAAAGCAAAAGAAAAATAGGCCCATCATTCTATTACAATTTATCAGAAATAAGAGAAAAATTTAGCCAATTATTTTTTTATTTCATCCTATGTCGTCTCACCACTCCATACATGCATTATATTATTGTAGGACCACACATTTTTATCTCACACTTTTTGTCACACCACCTATCCCTCTAGGCACCCACTGTCATCATAGGACCATGCTACTCCATGCACCCATGGTCGAAACGAACTGCCTCCCCTAGCCTTATCCTAACATCCTCCAATTTTTCTCACATATTGCTAACTACATAACCGATCTAAGAACAACCTCAATTTATACATAACTACTATTACTTTTTTCATTTCACATTATTCAGCCAATAAATAGTCTATAAGAGGGCCCCACCTAAAATAAAAACACCATATCTATGATGTGGGTAGTCTATAACCTTTTTTAAAAAGAATTACACAATACAATGAAGACACTCACAACACACGCACACTCACCTCTATGAACACACATATGTAAACCCTACACTTATGAAAGATTGAGCCGATAGGTTACGAAATTCATGAGGTCATCACAAACGACTCACAGAGACATCGCTACCACTAAAAACATAGCACGAGTTAATCATGAGGGCATCTATTAATGTGAACTACTCTATAGACCAGCCTCACAGTGTTTCATCAAGTCAAGCTAAATAACTTGTGGATATTATAAAAAAAATGCTTTTGAACAACGTTTTGTGGTTGCTAGGCAATAGCATCGAAGGAAATATCACAAGAAAAACAAATAGATCATCCTAAAAAGAAACTTGGTGTCAATTTATATAGAACAAACAAAATAAGCCATCTGCCACGGCCCAGACAACAGGTCATAATCGCATCACACAATTCTCCCAAGGCAATGGCATCCCGACTGCCATCTGGACCCACATTGGCATAAATGTAACTAGAACACAGTGAAGCTTTGATAGAAAAGGCAAGGAGTTTAACAACAATGAATTGTAGACAAATCCATTCATAAACAAACCTTAGGACCAAATGTGTCATGCTTCGATAAGCTTAAGTAGAGTGGCTATGTTTCAGTTTGGAATAACAATATTAGCAGACTAAAAGACAACCGTGTCGAGCATGGTTCCTAGGGTCTGAACTATGTTTGATGACATCAAATTCGACACATGCTCTTCCAAATGCTTTTTTGCATCTTGCCGACCCACATTTGCTATCGCAAGTTTCTCAGGTGGCAGCTCGTCCTCCTCTTGCACTGCCTTATTGTACTTGATGGCTAGGTTCAGCATTTCCTAGACAAGAATAGACACAATGTCAAGAACAAACAAAAGAAATACTCAAGTAAAAAGCATCAACACAAGAGCAGAAATCATCTCGGTATACAGCTAAAGGAAAGCTGAGTAGTATAGGCACCTGGACAGTCTGCTCGTTGGTTTTTGAGTGAGTGTCAAACCTCTTCAAAATTAGCCCATCCGTCCATTTCTTTTTGTGCAAGTTCAACAACATTTTCTCCTCAAGCTCATTTTTCCGGTAATTGATTGCAATTGAGTAGTAGTGTCTGTTCAGCCCATGGATAAGAGCCTGATAAAGAACAGATATTGTCAAATTATTTATAAGAAAGGGGAATAAAACAAGTTCATATGATACAATATTACTTAGTATTTACCTGAATAGATGGCTTATTTAGATGCCCAACATTTGATGTTGTCTGCCGTGGCTCCTGGCCAAGCATCATGGTCTGAGGATTAATGAGGCGGAATGCATCAATAACCACCTTCCCCTTCACACTCTGGATGGGGTCTATCACAACAGCAACCGCCCTGGGGTTCAAAGCTTCAAAACTCTGCACATTTATATATTAAATTAAACAAATTTAGGCCTACCCAGATAATAGATATAGAATAATAAGGTACAAAACAGATTATTCAAAAAGTACAAAAGGTAGTTAATAGAAGAAAAACTACAGTGAGTTGGGATCAATAATTAGCCAATGCCTCCCATTTTTCTTTTCTTTTATAAATAAAAAACATGTATCCCTGGTGAGGTTAACTAAAACTACCAACAAGATAAGTTCACCGATAACTTTTAGGGAGACATGGAATCTACACAATGAAGATAGTGAAATTGAAAATTGAAAACATAAGCTACCTAGTGCCTCCAGCTGATCAATTGTAGTATATAGCACATTATCATATCCATGTTTTAATAAGAAAAGCACATCAGTATTTAATGAAACGACATATATCAGAGTGGGACGACAACAGCTATCCTATTTTGACAGACCAAGTCAAAAGATCCCTTTTAGAAGACAAGTGGATTTGCATAGACCTGCTGAGTATTGATATCAACGCCTGATAACCAGCAACCGAAGCCAGGATGTGAGTGATACCAGCCTACAACCATTTCTGGCCTGTAAAAGGAAAAAAAAATCTGAACATACTTGTTTTTCCTACAGAATTAACTGAATAAAAACAATATTGATTAATTAGGGATGCAAGTGGGTTTGTCAGTGAACCAACAAATGGGCCATTTTAAGCAGGTTGTTTTGCACAAGCAAACCCACTTGCATTCGTGAGTAAGAAATATAAGCATTAACCAAAGAGATTTATGGTCAACATAAAACATAGTTCATGAACTTTTATGATACATAAGATGGTGTGTGCCATGTATGAGCCACAACAACCTCCCACTGTTTGCGCAACTAAAAAACATAAGTGCATAATTGATGTATCAAGAAAATTAGTGCAAACTCTTCCAAAATATTCCAATTTAATAGCAAATAAGTAGGTTGCAGAATCTAAAGCTGGTAACAATAATTAAAAAACTAAAGCAGGCTGCAACATAACAAAATTCCATTTACAAGTATGAGATGTCAACTTCCAAAATAAACTGGATGTGCAAACAATTTTTAGGGCAATATGAAGAACTTTTAATTTCCAAAGAAAGATATTATGTTAACAAAATATTTTAATGATTAGTAGGTAGATATGATGCATATAGTTTTACAATTACGAAAAACAACTAAATGTGTGGCCACAGATATTATGTCTCAAACAAACCCACTGCAGGGATGTTTTTAAAAACATTATGAAACATTAACATAATGCTTAGCCCATACAAGCTAATGCTTAACCCATTCAGGACATTGCAATTTTTCAGTGTATTGATCCTTAACATTACTGTGTGTTTTATAACCTGTTAACTTGCTCTGGAGTGTGATTTTGAAGAATTGTGATAGACTTCTACAACACTATCATTATCTCTCAAATCATTTATGCACAAAGTCCATCAGGATTCAAACCATATAACTTGTGGTCACCATCATAGTAAAATATTTGTGGGCAAGTTTAGCTTTTAATGAACAAAAAATACATGGGTAATCAAAGCATCAAGATATAGACCATCACCTATTCTATATATACAACATGAGGTTTTAAGAATATATTTTAAGAATATAGTCGTATCAAAGACCATGCTAAGTCAAATTTGTTTAAGTTTTTATATTCCAAGTCAAATGCACTAAGTATTATTTTACCAAGTTAGTAACTATATTAGCAATGCCATTGCCAATGCCAATTGTTGCCCTGGAAATTTTTCTATTTTCATTTATCTAATTTGAGGAGGTCAGATTAGGGTGATACTTCAAAATTACTATGCGCGAGAAGCAAAAACCTCAATTTAATCCAAACAAGAAACACCAACAGACACATATCTGGACCTCGGTGCAGTTCAAGAGCATAATCCTACACAATTTTACTAACTAGTACGAGCAAATCAAGCACTGAATGTAACCAATAAAACTAAAAATTGAAAGAAAAAAAACATGCGCACATTACAGATCCACTGAGAGAATCATCAGCGGAACCCTACCTGCCGGTCTGCTTGAGCATGTCAAGCATGTTTGTCTGGAAGACGTGGTCAACGGCCTCGACGCTGACCCCAGTCCCGCTCTGCGGCATGGCGAAGACATCGACGACCCTGACGGTGTAGTCGTCGACGAACTCGCCGAGCATGAGGCCCATGACCTCCATGGGCACGCCCGCCCTCCCTGCGACCGAAAACAACGCATCAGTCCCCGAGAGCGGGGGGGGGGGGGGGGAGGGGGAAAACCACCCCCCCCCCGGGGCGGGGGGGGGGGGGGGGGGGGGGGGGGGGGGGGGAACGGAGACGAACCCTAACCCTAGGTTCGAGGGGATGGGCGGGGCGGGGAAGAGAGGGAGGATCCACGCACCGTGCTTGAGCATCTTGAGAAGCGCGAGGGAGGAGATGTAGACCTGCTCGGAGGAGTCGAGCAGCGGCGAGTCCGTCGGCGGCTGCCCCATGCCGGAGGCGCCGAAGATCCGCTGCAGCCGCTCCATCGCCGCCTCGCCCTGCTCAGCTCTCTCGCTTCGGCTGCGGGTTCGTTCGATTTGCTTGCGGACTAGTGAGAAAAAAATCGTGGGTTGGCTTGCGGCCGGGCCTCGGCCGCCGTTTTTTATTAAATTTTCTTTCTTCGACCGCACGCCTTGTGCCGAGACCGGATCGGCCACCGTTGGGCCGGTTTGGAGTAACAATCGTGGGCTGGAAGCAGGCTTTTGTCCGGAGAAAGAAAGACTGGACGGCACCGGTTCGGCCCAGTGTCAGCTTGGCTGGGTTTTGCGTGGGCTGCCCGCGAGACGCTATCCTCTTTTGGGCCGCGATTTTATTCTTCGACCACCGGACCGCGCTTTGACTGCGAGCTCTATCCTCCTACAGTCCAACACTCCTACTACTAGTACTAGTAGTAGTTGCAAGAAGCCACTAACTTTGCAGCTAAAAATTAAAGGTGCTACTAACTTCCATAGAAAGGAAAAGCAAAAGGGAAATTACCAATCTGTATCTTTGGCC
>Ga0182004_10004818_pt1 | contig 10924 bp, 11 predicted proteins | sample Sormic07211540_1_FD_120479 | JGI IMG/M metagenome (GOLD analysis project Ga0182004, IMG submission 120479) | Endophyte microbial communities from Sorghum bicolor roots, Mead, Nebraska, USA - 072115-40_1 MetaG | ecosystem: Host-associated > Plants > Roots > Unclassified | place: USA: Nebraska...
ATCAAATACAGTGGACACATGTGATTTATGCGGACGCGACATGCGTCTTGAACGCCAAGCTGAGCAGCCTGAGGATCCCGAACGTGACCGCCATGGCCAGCCAGCCACCCAGGAGCACGCGGACCCCGGAGCGGACGATGCTGGCGCCGCCCAGGTACGCGCCTGCGGCGCCGAACCCGGCCAGGCCCAGGCTGCTGGCCGCGCACACCGCCGCCACCCTGATCGCCCAGGGCCGCACGAAGGCGCCCGACAGCAGCGGCAGCGCCGCGCCCACCGCGAACGCCAGCGCCGACGCGGCCGCGGCCTTGGTTGGGCTCGGCAGCCTTTCCTCGTCTCCGCCTCCGCCGCGGCCAACTTCGCTGCTGCTGCTGCTGCTGTCGTCGTCGCTGCTGCCGCGCTCCGAGTGCGCCACCTGGATGTCGTACTGCGCGTACACGGACACGAACTCGCCCACGGCCATGCTGCAGGCGCCGGCCACGAGCCCCGCCAGGCCCGACACCAGCATCTCCCGCGCGCCGTCGTGGACGGCGCCCACGCCGATCATGAGCGACGCCACGGACACTAGCCCGTCGTTGGCGCCCAGGACGGCGGCGCGGAGCCACTGCGCGCGGGCCAGGTAGTCGTTGACGACGCAACCGGCCGGCGATCCGTGGACTACCGCCGCCGCTGCCTCGACGTCGGCCTTTCCGTGTTTCGGATTGGTGGGGAACTTAGGGGCGTCAGAGCTGAGGTTGGGAGCCATGGATAATGGAACGGAAGCTCCGAGGGAGGTGCAAGGGGCGATCGATGTGATGGGAAAAGGTGGAGGAGGTGCAAATAGAGATGGCGATGGGAGCGTGGATGCCACACGCTTGGTCTTGGTGCGAGGTGCCCTATATATGAAGTTCTGGACAGGTCTGTTCGGTGGCATCGATAACGAACGGCTGGAGGAAACAGATTTTAGCTTATCAGCAAAGGCGTAAAACATGGATGCGGTGCTGCGAGGGCTCTCGTTCGTTTGAGGCTAATCCTGGCAGGAATTAATCCTGGTGAGAGTTTTAGCTATATATAATTTAGGGCTCGTTCGATACCTAGAATGAATCCTACCTAGATTGCTTTACAAATCTATATAAGCACTGGTCAGTTGGAATAATTCCTAGTGCATTTTTGAAGAAACAAACGAGGCCTCTCAGGGTTGATTTCCTTGGAACCGAACGTGGCCTGAATGTTTCCCTTTGAATGTCTTCCTGATATCACTGGGCCCGTTCGGTTGATCCGGTTTGGGTGCCTGAAATGATTCCAGATGAATTTGCTTCACTAATTTGCATAGTTTAGATAAGCTAGAATAGTTTTTGGGCCAAAACCATGGCAACCGAATGCAGTTCTGTAATAAATTTTAAACTCAGTTCTGTCGGTAGCACTTTCAGTTGTTTTGAGTTGGGAGGTGAGCTGGTTACGCTCGTCCTTTTGGTCGGTTTAAGGTTCAGTTAGTGATTGCTAGTCAGTTTGTAAACATGCTTAGGTATCCGCTGGTCTCATATTCTGTGTGATTTTCCGTTACATGTTAATGGAGCTGACGCTTCCTCGAGTTGGAAAAAAAAAAGCGGAAAAAGATGGCCCTAGCTTGGAACGAATAAAGCTACTCGATCGATCCGGCGTTCATCTTCATCCTTTACCAGATAGGAGAGTTCGAGCGCTCGGTGTCCCCGCCGGTGGACCGTGTGGACGGTGGCCACGAGTTGTGTGGACTGGCCGCAAATGCTTTCAGTTTTGTAGTGTTTGTTTTGTCGTTGAGTTTTTTTTACGTAACCGAGCAGCGCCAAACAACATACCCAGAAAAAAGTGGCACTAAATCGATCAAAACCACAGCGTGTTAACCTAGATCTACAACGTCATTTTCTGAGTGCTTACATTTTTTTTTTTTTGAGCGCTCGGTCCCCGCTGGTGGACCGTGGACTGGCGGCGTGGACGGCGGCCACGGCCGGGTTATGGGCCCTGGTCCGGCATCAACATGCCAAAGATCTCATCATACGCGCATTACACCATCGGCAAATGCTGCCCGTTTTGTAACCATTTTTAACCACTTTTGATCAATAAAGTATACCCAATGATTCAAAAAAAAAACCAAGCAGCGCCAAACAATGTACCCGGCAAAAAAAAAGGCACTAAATCGATCAAACCAGTGTGCTAATGTGCTATAACCTATATCTACGTCGTTACTTCCTCTATTTCTGAATAAATCAATTTCTAAACTGGTCATAAGTCAACATTTTTATATTAGGGCAAAATTATAGAAAAGAAAGTATAAATATTTGGTCTAAGGAAGAATTGTAATTTGACTTAAGATAATTCTAGAAATTGATTTATTCAGAGACCGAATAGTAATTAGAGAGACCTACATTTGGATTAATCCACTAACTAAAGCCATTTCTTGATTTTGCTTACATTTTATTTCTAAAATAATGCTGCAGCATAGGAGAAAGTACTACCATATACTGCTTTATTCCTGAGTAACAAATAAACACCTCTTTTTTTTTCTTATAAACAATATGTGATGTTTGGTCTGAGGAATCATCTGATTATAGATGGGTGTGCTACATCGTAAGTTAATTCTTTGAATTTGGGAACGTATCTTGTGGAAACCATAACCTTCATGAAAACTCATGCAAACCATGACAAAAAAGTCGTCGAAATTCACCAAAAAAAATTATGCATGTACATGATATGATGATACACAACCTTATAAAATATCTGGGAGCTGATCGCACTACTTTCGTCAGGAACGATCTGTTCTATCGTAGCGACTAGCAAACATGATACGAGCAGAAAATTTCGGGACATAAAAGGTGCATGGCGTCGCTTTATTCTGATTTGTCGTTTCTTCGAAGTAAGGTATAAGAACAGAAGAGAATGCCGGTAAGATGTGATCTTGGTTGCATCTCGAACAGTCGACATGAAAATATGGAACGAATGGTTCAATTCCCCCTCAATCTTCAAGGGGATTTCTATCCAAACTAGCCCTAAGAAATATGCAAAAACCAGGACAGATCACAAGGCATATGAATGTAGGAGCTAAAAGAAGCAGCAACGTTCCAAGAATTCATATTTTGAAGTTGTTGCTTTTCGGTTCCAGGGGCATAATAAAAAATGATAAGATTGTAAAGATTGCACGTCCAAAAGAAAAGGAAAAAAAAAAACTTCAGAGGTTCAATTCCAGTCAAACCAACCAAAAGGAGAACGTGAAAAGGGAAATCTGTAACTCAGTTCCAAACCCATGGAATGCATGTTGCCCAAAACACAAACATACGTTCTCAGATCAGGTCATCTGCATGATATCAGAAAACCAGTAAGAAACAGCTTGATAGGTCCATCGATGGAAATATACGACAGGAAACAGAATAAATAGTAAACAGTTTAGTCTAGTTACATGATCGATGATACCACACGCCTAAGCGCTGTGGCTGTCACAGCCTCACAAGCGCTTAGTAACATTGTATCCAAGTTGGTTTCCCTTGTATACAGACACACTATGAACAAAGGCACACGATATTCCTGCTTTTGAGTTTAAGAATGAGAAGTTTTCCAACAATAGAATCAATGGCGGCCTGCGTGTTCTCTTTCAGAAACAAGCGCCAGTTGATTAGTTATTTACATGGACAAGTCTAAAATGAGGAGTTACCCAAGCTCACCATATGATTCTACTCTACAGTTTGGACCCTTTGACCTTTCACCTGTTAAGGAACGGAACCACAGGCTGCATCTACACTAGGGTTTATCCAATGAATCTTGCAGCCTAGACCTACTACGTGCTAGGAGGTTCTCCCTTATTTCTTTGAAAGATTCGAACTCCTCCAGTGCATCGGATGTCCTGCGGGACATGAAAGAGCTGGTGCTTCCAGCTTCCATAGATTCACCCCTTGATGTATGAGATGAGTAGCTAGAATCTCGCAGGGGGCGAGCAGATTTCAGCAGGTGAACAAGATACCCAACAGCAGCATCTTGGGATTTATGGGATGACGAACCAGCCTGATCCCCTGTGTCCTTTCCGCCACTACTCCTGTAAAGTTGCATGGTTTAATCAGCAAAGATTCACTAATGAGTGCTGCAGTTTCCAAGCTACGAGACTGCCAATGTTGCTTAACAAATTGAACAACCGAGTAAAAAAACAAAAAAACAAATCAGTTGACATATACAGAACTATTGCACAGAATGATCAACCAAAGATGAAGTAGGAGCAGAAGATACCCTGGTCGTGAATCTGGATCAACATCATCCACAGCAAAAGGAAAATCCGCATCATCAGTATCATCCTGCATGGACAATCTGCTTGAACTTCTTGAGAACCCAAGTCGTGGTGAACCACTAGAAGAGAAGACACCAGAGAACCTGCCAGATTCATCCCTACTGTCCTTAATCTGCACATATGTACCAAGAAAGGTTAAAACAAACAAACTCAGTGAAAATGTTAATACATTCCAAATTCAGGCAATCAACCCTGCTTTGTAATAAAATGCAAAGAACAACTGCCTAATACAAGAAATTTATGGAGCAAAGTGTAAACCCCATAGATATGCCAAACCAGAATCAGAACAGAAAACTGCGTTACACACAACACAAGCATACAAGGAAAACGAGGAGGTAGTCAAATCCATTTATTCCCACACTTCCCACAATAACGGAAGAGTAGGTGAGGCACGTTCATTTAATGGGAAAGCTTTTCCTTGGTAGGCTCCCATGGAGTCAGGGACCTTTCCCTTTTATAATCTCTATATAGATTTTCGTTGCTTCAAGCTTCCTCTGTTTGTGTGGAAGGAAAGGATCCAGGATGTTTTTTCATTTACCCAAGCCTACCAATTCCTCACCCTTCCTCATAGAGTTCTTCCTTTCATGCCCTACCTACCACTCCCAATTGATTCATAGATTTGGGAAACTTGAGTGTGGATCAACTAGAGCACTCAAGACTCCTGTGCTACTCCCCCTGGCGTCTCTAGTCTCTTTTCGATGACGACATCCCCACACTACAAATCATCAAGGTTTCTAGAACCTTTCAGAAGTATTATTATGATAATCTCAATGTATTTTTAGGATGCAAATCTGACAACCAGTCACAAAAGGTATTCAGGTACCAAACTACGAAGGAAAGACAAATCTATGGAAAAGCAAAGTCACTCAATGTTTCTTTACTGTGGCATTGTGAAGGATAACATCAACTTAGTTTGGCAACAAATTCAAACCGTTCCTGATATCAGTAGATCTTTGTAATCACTATTACCGAATACAAGTCCACCAAACTTTCCTTAATATTCTAGAAATACAAATGCAACAATTTCAGTGTATTTTGTAATATTTCCTATTATTCCCTTCACCTGACAAGCAATCACCTATCTCGTGATGTTGATTGATTAGGCAATACTATGGACGACATTATAATTCTTGTCCATGAGTACAAATGGACTTTTATTTGGAGTCAAAGGGAGTAGCAAAGTACATGGCAAATGAAACATCCAATGCAATGTTTTCTAATCGGCTTATCGTTCCTAATTGATCTAGTACCGATCAGGACAATTAACCAACGATCAACTTTATATCATATATGTATGGTTATATATACCATATACTATATATTTATATAGTAGACATCAAGCATCAAGACTATTTCTACTTGGTTACTTACCTGTGAGATTTGACTCCATATTTTTGTCCCCGACTCCATATGTATGGCTGGAGTGGGAGTAAGGACTGAGGAGAGAGAGTGGGGGTGAGGTATATAAGAAAACCCTAATGGGCCTGGACCAAATAAATATAGCCCACTAACTGAAGCAGCCCATCTGTCTATTTAGTTCCGATCGACCCAGAGACCTAATCAGACGATTAATCGCGAGTAATCGACGATTTATCGGACGACCAGGTTTCAGTTCGCTCTGATCTAATCGGAGGGCCTAATCGAGTGCCAAGTACCAATAAGGATGATTAATCGGACAATCAGAAAACATTGATCCAATGGCAAAAGAATACTGCCACTTTATCAAATTTGGCAGTTCAAATTCATTGTATCTCCAGTCTCCAGACCTTACAAGCCAAAGGGAAGCCTGGTTAAGCACTTAAATATGCAAATGCATCTTGTCCATAGCTGTCTGTTGAGTTTAAGATATTCCTACATAAAATACATAGATAACAAAACTTACTGAATTCACATTAATAGCTGATTTCAACACTGACATTTTATTCCTGGGGAGTGTCTGAAACATGCCACTAATTCTTTAACCACACCATCACCTAGAGAAACACAAACTGCAGCCCATTTACAAGTGACAAAAAGAGAGACCTTAAAAGGAAAACAACACCACTGTGCTAGCCACAACACATGTTGATGGTCCAAGCAATCGATTATAACCATGAAGGGGGGGGGGGGGCTTATTTATGCATCATGAGCTTGATGGAGAAACTGATTGTGGGTTGGCTTCCAGTATGAGACATGAGTAGCATACTAAATGGTCAACACACCAAATTGCCAGCTAAACTTCAAAACAATTGGCACTTATTTTAAAAGATAGTTTCACTGGACATTTAAAGAATAAAGTGCTCAAATTATTCATGATGACAGACCAAGCTACAGTGGGCGATAATAAGATGCAATCAGAACATGTTAAGAAAAATAATGCACAATATGTGGCCACATCATCATTCATGGCTATATATAGTATATGTTATATACATGCTGAAGATAAGTTAGACAGGTAGTGTAAATCAACAAAAGAGCAAATTTGGTGGAGGTAGACAGACAGGGAATAGCCAGTACACAGTAAGATTGGTGTAACTAGGTTATCCTACTACACTAATGCAAATACTACAAATCTGTGGAAGGAGAATATGGTGAACTCTAGGGGGGAGAACACCATCCAATACCCATGGGGATGGGTTTATTTGAACAAACCCTTGCATGGATCAAACTGCATAACAGCTAACAGGGCAGTAACTACGGACAGTCTCATAACCAAGGGATGATGGTCAAATTATCCTGTATACTGTGTTGACAAGTAACAACACAAATTTGAACTTTACAGGAAATTAGCTTGCTTTCAAGCATATTAGCCAAGTTTTACAGGCTGAAAGACTGCTAGTTCATGGAGGCTAAATATCTAAAAAAAGGATTGCAAGAATTTAGTGGGGCTATCAATTATCATCTACAATTCGTGGAACACATGGAAAGGAAGAAATGAAAAGATTTTCCATAATGAGGCATTGAGTATCCTTGAAATCACAAAACCAATTCCAAGAAGATAATAAGACAACAAAGGCATATGCTGTTATAGTTCAGTTGTTAGGCACCTAGATGCTACTACAAGTTTAGTGCTGACTATCTTTGACTTATTGTCATTTTGGCAACAGTAGTCAGCCTCAGCTGTTTCTCAGTTATTTCAGTGAGCTTGTGTCTCTTTCATTTCTAAAATTAGCAGTTACTATTGAATTATTTTCTTCATCTAAACAAAGCAGAAACCCCTGTCAACCTTTCCAGGTAAAGAAAAATACTGAAAATTAGCTTCCAACAAAAAAAGTACCTGCCTTTAAATTGAAGCTCCAATGGATGAACACACTAACTAAATCATAAGGTTCATAATTCCCAAACAAGCACACAGACATCACCTAGTTTACTAAGGACAAGAGGGAGTAAAATCACCTTTGAACCAGGCGGCAAGTTTGCATAGAGATCTCCCATGCGGATGCCATCCGCCCTTTTGAACGACCGATTGGTCTCTGTAGGTGACTCCTGCATCCCTGCTTCCCCTCGGACATTTTTTGGCGAAGGTGGAGGAAACATGAAGGCCCTACTGGGTTCGGACATGTTCCGAGGGTGCACAGGGCCCCTGCCACCGCCCGCCTGCGGTATGCTCATTGGTGCAGTCTCACCGCTAAACCGTGAGTGCAGATAGCCAAACGTCGGCGGCGAGGGCGTGGGCGACGCGTAATGGGCCGGCGGAGGCGAGAATTTCGCCGGTTGCCCCAGCGTGTGCGGCCAGGGCGCTGGCGACGCCCAGCTGTTGGGGCGCCGCGACGGCTGCGGAAAGTGCGAGCCGGCGGCCTCCGTGAGCGAAGCTGGGAAGGCACGCATAGGCTCGGCCGCGGGGCTGCCGACGTAATCCGTGATGATCGCGGCGGACGCGAGGGAAGTGACCTCGAAATTGAAGGCGGCGAGGCTGGGGAGGTACTGTACCGAGACGACGAGGCGGCCGAGCTGGGTCTCGACGGGGGCGAGGCGTTTAGTGCGCATGGCCGCCTCCTCGGCGCGGGAGAAGGGCGTGGCGAAGGAGCCGACGCGGTGGCCCATCTCGTAGTTGTACACCTGGCCAGACGACGCGCAGAGCGTGCGGAAGGCGCGGTAGGCCGGGAGGAAGCGGAGCGCGGCGTAGAGTGACCTGAGCAGCGTGATGCAGCGCTTGTACGCCCTGTTGACCGCCAGCCCTTCCCCCACGGCGGCGGGCGAGGGCCAGGGCTCGCACGCCACGGTCCACCTCTCGAGCACCTCCTCAGGTCCGCCGCCCGACGGGGCCAGGTACACGTCCACCACGAGCGGCTCCCCGGTGGACGGCTCCGGCAGGTGCTCCGCCGCGGGCGGCGGCGGCGGCGCGTGGAGCGGCAGGTGGAACCACCGGTCCCGCCTCCGGAACGCCGCCGACGCCGCCGGGGGCGCAGGCGCCAACGCGTTCGGGCGCGGCGACCGCACGGCGAGGATGGCGTGCAGCGCCTTGAGTAGGAACTGTGGCACCATCAGCTCCGCGCCGGCTCGGCCGCCGCCTGCGCCCGCCGAGTCCGACAGGCTCGCCATTGCGGATCCCGAAACCGATCCCTCCTCAGCCCGGTAGCAGCGGCGACAGCAGTAGTCAAACTGTACCGAAACCCGCCGCTCTGCATGGCTGCATAAATCTGGCCGGCGCGGGTGACCCGGAGGGCGATCGAATTCGAATTGTTCGGGAAGGAGAAACAGATCTGCGAGACGACGGGGGGAGTTGGCTTCGCGCAAAGGCCTGGGACGACGACGATGATGGGAATTGGGGATGGATGGATGGATTCCTCCCCGGTTTTGAATCCGGCTAACGGGTCGCTGTTGGTGCCGTCACGGCAGCACGGATTTACTAGTAATTATCTTGGGCGTTCTAATGATTTGGTGTCTTGCTACGAGTGGCGAGGGATTTGTTTGTAGCTTCGCTGTCGCGGACCCCCAACAACCGCTGCGATCGCGGCGCGGGTTTGCACGTGGTTTCTCCGATTTGAGAACGTTTCGGTTCCGGGTTGGTGAAATTGCAACTTCCGATCGAATCTAAAAGAATAGAAATGTTGATCGGCGCCTGTGGATGCACTGTCGTGCACGTAGTACGTTTGTTTGTGATCTTGGACTTGGTTTTGCCGGGATGGGAGGAAGGATGCTTCAAGGGAGTGCACCGTCTCTCTCTCTCTCTCTCTCTCTCTCTCTCTCTCTCTCTCTCTGAGGAAAAACGCCATCGTCGATTCGCTCGTTATCCGCTGCTGGCGGCTGCGCTTGCTTTGGCGTGTGAAGAATCGCCAGACGGCGGAAGTGCTTGCTTGTCTGTACAAGTGCACAGTGTACTAGCCTTGGACTTTTGGCAATTGGCATGGACTAGGGGGCTAGGGGCGCAGGTCGTGCCTACTCCAAGTGTTTAGAGCTAAACATTGGGCGTCACAATTAGCTTCAAATGTGACTATTTGAATGGTTAAAAATTCAAAATTAGAATTTGACCCTAATATTAGCTTGTATATTCATTATACTTGCATCCTCTTCGTCTTCAATATCAATCCATGCTCTTTTATTTTGTTGTATGTGTTTACTAGCCCTGATACGCCGCTGCACCTGATGAACCGTCCACCAATACTTCGTAGCCAGACAGCACCTCCGGTCTCAAAACACATCAATAGTCGCAGTCATTTCTTCGCTTAAACTTATCTGCCGAATCTGTCAATCATTTAACAATACTTTCAGTCATAATTTTTCAGCCAAACTTATTTCGCGCCCCTTTCTCTTCTTGCCTGTGGCAAACAGCCCTTCTACTTTTTCTCACGACCGGTGCACCTTACTAGGATTGTAAAGCCAATTTAATAGTCTTTCCCAACAAATAGAATTTAAATTATAGCCAATTTCAATAGCAAGTTTGATTTGGTATTGAACCCAATTTATTAATTTCATGTGCCTAGATGTCTACATCAAAACAGCCTTAACTATTCCTATTTCTACATCGAAAATGGGACTAGAACTATGATGGTTGAGAACCAAAATAGAAACGAGACATAGAGGAATACAAATATTTTTAAAAAGTAACAGGAGTCAGAAACTTAGTCTTAGTGTGCCTACATACATGGCATGTTAGAAATTTTGTTGAAATGTCTCACGAGAATTCTTAAGGCTATTACTACCAAATGTGTTTGTACGTTGCAGCAAAACTCAATATCCCTTGAAATTGAACTTTGTACCATTATTGGACGCGAATGGGTCATAAGTTAGCCCAGTTATGGACCTGTGGTGTTGAATTCCTATTTCAACCTAGAAAAGAATATTTTTAGCATAGCAAAGACTCAAAAAAATTTAAAATCGATTATATCTTAAAAAATCAATACTTATGATACTAAGTAAATGTTATTAGATTTGTTATGTGATTTTTTTGTAGCAAATGTGACTATTTGAATGATTATAAGAATTTAAAATTAGAATTCAACCCTAATATCAGCTCTGAACATTATCTGGAATTAGTATCGGCTAGTTTCTTTTTTTTCTTTCGCAAAAGAGAGAGAGAAGATGCTGCTGGAGCCGGAGTAAGAGCAACTCCAACACTACCCTATATGCACTTGGCAAATCCTAATTTTTGGCAAAACATGGAAAAAGCTCCTCCAACACTACCCTATATGCACTTGGCAAAATAGGATGCTTGGCAAAAAG
>Ga0182004_10004819_pt1 | contig 10924 bp, 10 predicted proteins | sample Sormic07211540_1_FD_120479 | JGI IMG/M metagenome (GOLD analysis project Ga0182004, IMG submission 120479) | Endophyte microbial communities from Sorghum bicolor roots, Mead, Nebraska, USA - 072115-40_1 MetaG | ecosystem: Host-associated > Plants > Roots > Unclassified | place: USA: Nebraska...
AAGAGAAAAACAAAACCCTATGGAGATCAAGGCAAAGGTATTGCTTAGGGTTTTGGTTTTGGTGATCAAGACACCATAGAGGGTGTGATCACATTTAGGATAGATAGCCATATTATAAAGAGGTGAATTCTTTGGCTAAGCGGTTATCGAGTGCCACTAGGTGACATTGTTCTTGTGCATGCATTTAGAACCTAGTGTGCTAACTTAACCCTTGAAAATGTTTGTGAAAATATGCTAACACACGTGCACAAGGTGGTACACTTGGTGGTTAGCACATTTGAGCAAGGGTTGAAGAGCTGGAGAGGTGTTGGGTCTCTCTCTCCCTCCCGCCAAGCTTGCGCAGCAGGATTCAATGCTTTTGAGAAAATGAAATGATTATTTTCTATTGCGCTGGTGGATAGTTTGGAGAAGTTGCGAGACAGTCACTGAACCCTGACCCTAGGAGCATTGGATGCTGGGCCAGCGTCCGGTGCGTATTGAGTTCTGTGGTGCATGTGGGTAGTGTGCGTCGGCACATCCGATGCTTTGCTGAGGGTGAGCATCAGACGCTTTGGTACTTGCACTGTAGCATTGCTGGAGAGAAGGGTTTTGATGTTGTGTGTGTCGGACACTTGTGTGCGTCTGATGCCACACTGTCAGACACGTCTGATGCCAACTTAGAGGTTTTCAAACCTTATTGAGTAGCATCCAATGTGACGTTGTGTGTCCGACGCCTAGGGTCTGATGCGTCCAACGAGTGCTCCAAAAGTTCATTAATGTTTAAGTGACCATTGGAGATCAATGGGTCAAGTTTGACTGAGTGAAAGCATCTAGGCCCCTAGAATGGGTTTTGATGATTGATGACAACTGTTGATTACTATGACTGACATGTGTTTTGCAGAAACATTAGAGAGCTAGGTCATGGTAATGGCAATCTTGGGCAATATGGTTTCATGCCCCCTATTGATGGAAATCATTTCAAAGGATGGATGACAAGGGTAAGGATGGTTAGTTCCGAACATCGAAAGGAGTGGAGTGACATTCAGATTAGTCGTTAGGACTTTGTTTTTTCCTTTGGCCTGGGGGGTGCAAATGGGTAGCTTGACCTAGGTGAGTCTAATGTTTTACTATGGTGCACACTTGTCAAACTTTGAACTAGGTGGCTTCACTTTGTCCCTAAGACTTATAGGAGTCATCTTGGCTCACAAAGTTTCTAAATTGGAAGTGAAATGAGCATATTCTATTGTGTTGGATGCTAGAGAACTAAGCATTGGACGCTGCTGTCAGTGTCTGACCAGTGCAGAGCATGCACAACGATAGAGAAAGGGTGCATCTGATGTGCTGGTGCTAAGGCGTTAGACACTTTGATACTTGCACTGTAGCTTGGACTCTCTGCAGCAACACGTTAGCCACTGCTGGGGTTTAGTGTCAGACGCTGGACCTAGCATGGGACGCTATGCATAGAGATTTGAGTTTGGTCCTAGAGGTGTCAGACATGTCTGATGGGTAAGCATCGAATGCTAGCCAGAGTCTGATGTGCCCCTAATGGTCAACTGTACCAGCACTCAATTTGAACGTGTCGGATGCATTCGACGCCTTCGTTGGAGCGTTTGATGACCCCGATAGGTGCTGAATTGGAGGGTAACAGTTGGATTTGAGGGCATGCCCTATAAATACAACTCCTACTTGTCCAAGGCACCTCTCTTGCCCATTTGATCAGCTGAAGCATCCATTTGAGTGCAAGAGCCTAGTGAGGTGACTGATATTTGTTAATCCAAGATTAAGGACCTCATTAGTGCATCGGGAGTAGCTAGTGTGCATCCCCTTCTTATTTGGCTTGTTGTGGTCAAGTGAGAGTTTGTGCTTGTTACTCTTGGTGATCGCCATGACCTAGATGGCTTGGTGGTGATTGGGCGCTTGGTGATCATCCGACGAAGCTTGTGGATGACCCAACTCATCTTGTGAGTGGTTTTGGGTGATTCACTACGTTGGAGCGACGAAGAATCAGCCTATAGAGAGCACTTGATCATTGCATGGATCAAGGGGGAGCTATACCCTTGCACGAGTGATACGATACAATGTCCCGACCTTCACCGTGTAGGACGAACACCAGATAACTAGCTTCAGAGAAGCCAAGATAACTTGCTACAAGCAGCGATAACTAGTGCAACCTAGCAAATAAAACTGAAAGCCAACCACCATCTTTAACCGGCAACCTGAATTGAGTTGGAGCAACCAACACAACCTATAATCAATCGAGGAAACCTCAAAGAGAGTAGGAGCACCAATTGGGAGCAGATGAAGCTGCCGCTTCTGTAAATCCTGCGAAGAAAATCACAAGAGCAAAGGGGTAGAGATCTCTCTCAATATTTGTTAGCACATAGCTAAACAAAGTGGGGTTTGTATTCGATTATCAAAAGTCTAAGATTGCAATGAGTTTAGGGGGTATTTATACTAGCAATAGCACTGCTAGATAGGTGGAAACTCGAAAATAAAAAGCTAGGACGCACAATGTGAACATGCCTCCTCGAGATGCCTTCTTAGAGAGTTTCTGCGTGGCTCCTGGTCGTCGGTGTAGTCTTTAGTGTTTTGCCAATAACTCCCACTTGGAAACTTCAAATGATGTGCATTTTGGTGCATTGGAAAGTTAACTTAATGTTCACACCATGTGCAGCTTGTACCCAGAAATGTTGTATATTGGTACAGTGTTGCATGACAACATAAGCATCACATAGGCTGCTAACTAGCTGACTAGTCTTCACTGGATCAGTCGAATCTTAGCAATGCAAAATCCAACTTAGACAACATTACTTAGGATAGAAACTAGACTTGATATGCTTTCCATCAAGTCCCCATGTACCTCCATTACTTTTGCGAGCAAAAAGTTATGACTGATTCTTCCTGATGGTTCTATCACGCTGGACTGGCTCGAACATGATCCTCCTGTTCGGTTCACTCTTGGTGTCTTCTTATCATCCTTCATGGTGCACCTGAGCAATACTAACATGCATGAATTAGGTAGTATATAATTCCCATTAACATTGAAATGATTTTTAGAAAGTAGCACGTGCACCTCTTGTTGTAACTTCTTAGCTTGGCTACGTGTAATCGGTCTATCAAAGACTTGGGTTGGTGTCGATGTAGCTTGACTTGGAGGTTGTAACATGTTGTTGGTTGGTGTGGTCATATCATCCTTCCCCTCTTGAAAAGGAGTCATCCTCAACTCTAAAGTATCTTCACTTGTGAATGGAGATAGATCAGCAACATTGAAGGTGTTGCTCATGCCATAACTTGTTGGAAGATCTATCTTGTATGCATTGTTATTGATCTTGACAAGGGCACGAAATGGACCATATCCTCATGGCATCAACTTGGATTTGCGCTTCTTAGGAAAATGATCCTTATGCAAGTGAATCCAAACCATGTCACTTGGCTCAAACAACACTTTCTTCTGATGTTTGTTTATACTTGTAGCCTTGCATGTCGCCTTCCACTCAATTGCTTCTTTGGTCTTCTCATATACCTTCTTTATATATGCAACACGCTTCGAGGCTTCCATGTTGGTTCTTTCCTGTAATGGTAGTGGCAACAAATCGATTGGAGCAATAGGTTTGAACCCATAAACAATTTCAAAAGGACACAAATTAGTGGTAGAGTGTACTGCCCTGTTATAAGCAAACTCCACACGAGGCAAGCAATCCTCCCAATCCTTCAACTTCTTCTTCACCATTGTTAGCAACAACATTGACAATGGACGATTCACCACTTTAGTTTGTCCATCGGTTTGAGGGTGACAAGTGGTTGAGAACAAGAGCTTGGTCCCAAACTTTGCCCATAATGTTTTCCAAATGTAGCTCACAAACTTAACATCATGATCAAACACAATGGTTCTAGGCATCCCATGTAGCCTCACAATTTCCCTGAAAAACAAATTAGCAACATGTGAAGCATCATCGCTCTTGTTACAAGGAATAAAATGAGCCATCTTTGAAAATATATCAACCACAACAAAAATAGAATCTTTTCCCTTCTGAGTTCTAGGCAATCCAAAATAAAGTCCATACTTATATCTTCCCAGGGAATGCTAGGAGTAGGTAAAGGAGTGTAGAAACCATGAGGGTTCAGTTTTGACTTAGCTTTGTGATAGGTGACGCATCGCTCCACAAATCTGATGATGTCTCTCTGCATCTTCGGCCAGTAGAAATGGTCTTGCAGGAATTCATAAGTTTTCTTTTGTCCAAAATTACCTATTAGTACACCTCCATGTGACTCCTGCAACAAAAGCAATCTAACTAAAGAATTTGGGACACAAAGCTTGTTACCTCTAAACAAAAATCCATCATGTATGTGATATTTTTCCCAACCTTTTCCATCTCTGCAATGATTATATGGTTTTGAAAATTCATGGTCATTTTTATACATGTCTTTCAAACTTTTAGGTCCTAAAACTTTTACCTCAAGTTGGTTCAACAACACACTCTTTCGTGACAATGCATCGGCAACCACATTGTCCTTACCTTTCTTGTATTTCACGATGTATGAGAATGTTTTGATGAACTCAACCCATTTAGCATGGCAGTGATTTAGTTTTGCTTGTCCTTTTAAGTATTTTAAAGCTTCATGATTGGAATAAATAAAACTCTTTGGGCCATAAGTAATGCTGTCATGTCTCAAGCACATGCACCAAAGCATATAATTCTTTGTCATATACAGAATAATTTAGTTAAGCACCTCCCAACTTTTCACTAAAATATGCTATAGGTTTTCCTTGCTGCATTAAATCTCCTATCCCAATCCCACTAGCATCACACTCTACTTCACAAGTTTTAGTGAAATCAGGAAGAACAAGTAACGGTGCTTCAGTCAAACATTTCTTTAATTTTTGAAAATCATTTTCTTGTGAGTTCCCCCATTTAAAATCAACACATTTCTTTGTTAATTCATTCAAAGGAGCAGTGATGGTACTGAAATCTTTCACAAACCTTCTATAAAAATTAGCAAGGCCATGAAAACTTCTTACTTGACTTACATTCTTTGGAGTTCGCCAATCCTTGATGGCTTTCACCTTGGTCTAATCCACTTCTATTCCTTTTCCTAAAACAACAAAGCCAAGGAATACAACATGGTTTGTGAAAAAGCTACGCTTCTCAAGATTAGCAAATAATTTCTCCGTTCTGAGCTCGACTTTACAAATGTGATTCATATGTTCTTCAAAGACTTGCTATAAATCAAGATGTCATCAAAATAGACAACCACAAATTTTCCAATGAAAGCTCTCAGGGCATGGTTCATTAGTCTCATAAATGTACTTGGAGCATTAGTGAAAATAAAAGGCATAACCAACCATTCATACTACGCAAATATTGTTTTAAATGCCATTTTCCATTCATCTCCAGCTTTCATTTTGATTTGATGGTACCCACATCTCAAATCAATTTTAGTAAATATGGTGGAACCACTCAATTCATCAAGCATGTCATCTAACCGTGCAATAGGATGGCAATAGCGAACAGTGATATTATTTATAGCTCTACAATCAACACACATCCTCCAAGAACCATCTTTTTAGGTACTAAAATCATAGGAATAGCACAAGGAATTAAACTTTCATGAACAAAACCTTTATCAAGAAGTTCTTGCACTTGCCTTTGTATCTCCTTTGTTCTTCTAGATTGGTGCGGTATGGTGGACGGTTAGGGAGTGCAGCCCCTGGAATGAGAACAATTTGATCCTCAATCCCACAAATTGGAGGTAGTCCAGCTGGTGTCTCCTTTGGAAAAACATCTTCATAGTCCTCCAAAAGATGAGACACAACACTAGGGAAAGAGGTAATGTCATTAGCTGAAACTAAAATATCCGTGTACACAAGTACAAAGAGCACTTGATCTGGGTTGTTCCTTACTTCTCTCATTTTAAATTTTATGGCTAGCATAATTAAATGCTCTCCCTCTCCTTTATTTTTTTCTCTTAGATTTGGCTTGTGGCACTCACTCACCGAATTGTGGATGGCACTCAATTTCTTTTGCTCTCCTTTCTCTCCACTCACTGAAACATTTTCAGATTTCTTTTGTAAGTGCTCAGCCATGATTTGTTGAGGTGTCACTGGCTTGAGTACAAATTTCTTCCCCTTTAGATCAAGAGTTATATGATTTGTTCTCCTACAATATTGGCTATATCGATCATATTGCCATGACCTTCCAAGCAGCAAGTGACACACTGACATGGGTGCCACATCACACTCCACCGTGTCAATATATTCCCAAATCTTGAATGGATATGCAATCTTGATATCTCCCGAATCATTTAACCATTGGACATGATATGGATGAGGATGGCGCACCAATTTCAAACCAAGCTTGTCAACCATCTCACGACTAGCAAGATTATGGCAGCTCCCTCATCAATGATCACCTTTACTACTTTATCTTGCACCTTTGCTCTAGTTTGAAATAAATTGTGTCACTGTCCAATTTCATTTTCTTTCATCTGAACACTCAAGGTTTGAGCTACAACAAGAGCAGCACCCTGCTCAAACTCACAGCCAGTTGGTCCTCATTTTCATGGGCTTCCTCATCATATTCATCCTCTGCTTCCTCTTCACTAGCCGATTCATATTCTCCATTATCTTTCACAATGATCACTTGATTGTTTGGGCATTCCCTGCTTATATGCCCATGGCCTCCACACTTGAAGTACTGAATACCACTACTCTTGGATGTAAAACACACTGAAGATCACGTTGGTAGTGCTTGGGCACAAATCGAAGTCTCATTTCTCTCTTCATTTCTTGCCAACTTGCAATAGGATGCTCTCCTTCTTCTTCTTGATCTAGGAGAAGTTGCTCCCACCAAATAAGAGCATATCCATCAAACTCTAGAGATGCCATTGCTAACTTCTTCTGTTCTGAATAATTATGCATGCGAAAGATCTTTTCTACCTTCAACTCCCATGTAAAATAATCTTCCGGATCAGACCCTCCATCAAATTTTGGCATAGTGAATGTTAGTTTGCCAAATTTCTCCTCTTGGTTGCCTCTCCTATGATGGCGGTGACCAAAGCTATGTTGAGAATGATTATCATCATCCTCATCTTCAGATTCTTTATCATCATTCCTTCGACCTCGTCCAGTTCCTCTCCTATGTGCAGCTCTTCGATTTCCCCAACCCCTTCTTCTTCCATCACTATCTTTATCATCTCCACCATGATTGCTGGCACCTTCTTGAGGAGGACGATGTCCTCTGATCACATTCATAAGGGCATGAAGATCTCGTGTCAATTTATCTTGCTTTTCTTCCATGCTTTGCCAAAGTTCACTAAATTTTGCCACAGTGACACAATCCTTGATCTCAACATTAGAACCCATCTTCCTAAAATGTTAGCTCAATACAGAAATAGATATTTGTGCAATAGGAATATATATGTGGAATCTCACACCATAAACCTCTCTAACAAACCAAATCTCATTCGAGTTCCCTACATATTATAGAAAAAAATAATGTGTGGCGGTAATAGAGAGTGATGGTTGGGAGAATACAAGACTAGAGAATACCGATTATGATGGCTTGTATGCAGAGCTTGGTGAGGATTAATGCACAAGGAATGCAATCTAAATTCTAGCTATTGTAAAGTTAAGTATTATTCCAAGCTAGAAGTTCCCTACCTAGTGCTGACCATAAAGTATGAAAGATGTAAATTGATCACACACACGCGCAGAGAAAATTCAAAACTGATGCAAACAAGGAGTATGATTGGGATGCAAGTGTTGCGATCAGACCCAACCAAAATTTTGCACCAAACACATACAATAAACTAGTTGCACAACTTGATATGATAACCTTCAGCACTTGAGCACATAAAGCAACTATCTTTCAACTTTTCTTTCTTAGCTTTCTCAACTCTTCTTATTTTTTTTGCACTTTACTTTCTTCTCTTTTTTGACACACTTTTCTTTTTATACAACTAAACACAAGGATTAGATATAATACTTGAACACTTATGATAGAAACAAAAATACAACTAGTAGCTAAACTTGATAGGATCAAATATAACGCAAAGAATGATATATGCTATAGACATTTTTTTCAGGATTTTTTAGATATATAAGAGGCACAAAGAACATGCAAAGGATAATGATTAGCAACTAAAACAAAGACTCTAATGGACTACGAGTTAGCCGAACTCACTAAAATAACAGATTGAAACAAAGGGCTAAAACAATATATGTTGCTGGCTTTTTAGCGGATAGGACGAAACAAAAAGGGAATATATGTAGCTAAGGGTAAAGAATCCTACCATGGCAATTGAGGATTTGGTACTTGATGATACGATACGATGTCCCGATGTTCACGGTGTAGGATGAACACCAGATAACTAGCTTCAGAGAAGCCAAGATAATTTGCTGCAAGCAGCGATAACTAGTGCAATCTAGCAAATAAAACTCGAAGCCAACCATCGTCTTTAACCGACAACCTGAATCGAGGATTCGCCCAACCACACTTTCAAAGAACCAATCAATATAACCTACAATCAATTGAGGAAACCTCAAAGGGAGTAGGAGCACCAATTGGGAGTGGATGAAGCCACTACTTCTGTCAGTCCCGCGAAGGAAATCACAAGAGCAAAGGGGTAGAGATCTCTCTCAATATTTGTTAGCACATAGCTGAACAAAGGGGGGTTGTATTTGATTATCAAATAGGATTGCAATGAGTTTAGGGGGTTTTTATACTAGCAACAACCCTGCTAGATAGGTGGAAACTTGAAAATAAAAAGCTAGGATGCACAATGTGAACGGGCCTCTTCGAGATGCCTTCCTAGAGAGTTTCAAAGTGGCTCCTAGTCATCGACACAATCTTTAGTGACAATAACTCCCACTTGGAAACTTCAAATGACATGCAGTTTGTTGCATTGGAAAGTTAACTTGATAATCTTTCACACCATGTGCAGCTTGTACCATGAAATGTTGTAGATTGGTATATTGTTGCACAACAACTTAAGCATCAGGCAGGCTGCTGACTAGCTGACCACTCTTCACTAAATCAGCCAAATCTCACCAGTGTGAAATCCAGCTCAGACAACATTTCTTGGGTTGAATCTCAGCAATGCACAATCCAACTTAGACAACATTACTTGGGCTAGAAACAAGTAGACGTCCTCATGGATATCCATAGCTTTTGTGAACGAAAAGTTATGACTAATTCTTCCTGATGGTTCTGTCATGCTGGACTGGCTCGAACGTGATCCTCCTCTTCAGTTCACTCTTGGTGTCTTCTTGTCATCCTCCATGTTGCACCTGAGCAATAATAACATGTAAGAATGAGGTAGTATATAATTCTCATTAATATTGAAATGATTTTTAGAAAGTAGCGCATGCACCTCTTGTTGTAACTTCTTAGCTCAGCTACATGTAATTGGTCCATCAAATACTTGGGTTTGTAACATGGCTGGTAAATCTTAGTGCAACTACTAATAGTAATGGCGCTAGAGATGCCAGGTAGGGTAATTCTAATAACTATTGGATAATTCCGCAAGCGCATAGAATATACCGCTATAGCACTTCACCTGAGAGTATTCCAAGGTATCATAATTTATATTTTCCCAAGGGAAAGCGATGGTAGAAATGATAATGGACTTCTATCTCAATTTTAGTAACACCTAGTGTAGAGGGGGTAATCGATAGGTAAAAGGGAGGTGATGATCCAAAGATAACTCAAACTAAAGATAACTAAAGATAACTAGTGTAGTCTAGCTAGGTGGGAGGACAACGAGTGAGTAAAGGTTCTTATGACTTCTAATTCTACTTCCGTACTCTAGTCTAGTCAGATAATTGAAACAAACTAAGAATGGGATCCCACTACTTGGTTGTTGGGGCAGGTGAGAAAGAAGGAGACAAAACCCCTACTCAAGCAGCTACTCTCTTATGGTCGCTGTGGCAAAACCCCCTAAGTAGTTGGGCCCACCGACACCCGTCATTGTCCCGAGGACCTCTGACGGTGATGCCGGGGATCCTCCTACTCTAGAAGTCCAATGAGCATCCCAGGACGCCCATTCCACCGCTACCTGTGGCGTATCAACCAAGCTCGTCCTGACCATTAGCGATGGTCAATTCACGAGAACTTCTTCTTCTCGCCCTTACAGGATAGCAAGTGGCCACCTTAACACCAGGATTATTCGTTGCTAAGACATTGCAGTATCAACAACGAGATATAACCAAAATAGCATTTCAGAGTAAAACAACGGAAGCATTAAATAGCTTAATTTACAAAAGTAGTTCTTCCAAGTAGTAAAGTGTTATTACAAGCCAGGTCCAGCGGAGCAACTTAAACCTTAGTACACAGATTACAAATTTACAGACCCTGCCCATGGGTCACGCTTACTCCTCCTCGTTGTCAACTTCGACGACGGTCACACAACAGGGTCTGAAACAAGTTGGCTCCTGAGCTTCACCTGCAACAAGGGTTATAAAACCCTGAGTACGGGAGTACTCAACAAGACTTACCCGGTAGAAAAAGAGGAGAACTTAGGAATGCAAGCTTAGGGTAGACAAGGGGTGGCTGAGCAAGGAGCCAAATTGTTTTGCCAAAAAGCTTACTAATAGTGCATCCTTACTTTCAAGTTTTGACCACGAATTCCTCTCCTCAAGAGGCCGAGGAGTTCGTGGACAGTCTATCTAGTTGCTTCTCACAGACAAGTCTGCAAGTTCCTAGTCCTTAATCAAAGTATTATCCATCCAACGGCCATAGCTTCATGTCACTCTGAGTCCGGGAATTGGGATCCGAACCTCATGAGACACTTCCCCCTTTTGAATTTTACAACTTAGTTGCAAATTTAACTACGATGAGGGTCGAAGGAATTGAGTCTCCCAATCGAGGAGCAACGACGATTCGAATCGCTTAGCAATCCAGCTGGAGTTCCTAACCACCCGACATATGTAGAACCAAATCTTGCA
>Ga0182004_10004820_pt1 | contig 10924 bp, 9 predicted proteins | sample Sormic07211540_1_FD_120479 | JGI IMG/M metagenome (GOLD analysis project Ga0182004, IMG submission 120479) | Endophyte microbial communities from Sorghum bicolor roots, Mead, Nebraska, USA - 072115-40_1 MetaG | ecosystem: Host-associated > Plants > Roots > Unclassified | place: USA: Nebraska...
CTCCCAGTCCACACCCCCTGTCCGGCTGGGAGTCTCGGAGTCTCGGTCTCTGCTGTGTTTTCACTCTCGCGGTCTCGCCCTCGCCTTCTCACTTCCACCCAAAAACCCTAGTCGCCCATCTCGCTGCCCAAAACCCTACCCCGCCGCCGCCCGTACCTCGTCGCCGTTGGTCGTCGCCGGCTCCTCCATGGACGCACGAAACTGAGAGAAATCGCTCGCTGGTCTCTCCGGAATCCTGCTCCTGTGACTCGCGCTCTCGGTGGCGGCGGCGGCGGGGATACAGACGCGGCAGCCAGGTAGCAGGTAGTCTCTGATTTCTGCTGTTGTGCGTTGGCGTCTGTAATGGAGGAGCCGAATGCGGGCGCCGCCGGCGCGGCGGCGGTAGAGGTATTGGATCCGGCTGGCGGCGCCGGAGTCGGGGCTAGCGCATCGCCATGGAGGAAGAACACACCACCTCCGGCGGAGTCCGGCGAGGCGGCCGTTATGGGGGCCAAATCCTGGCCCGCGCTCGAGGAGGCGAGGCAGAAGGTTGCCTCGGAGCCCCCCGTGAAGGCAGCGGCGGGCAATGCTGCTGGTAGCGATTCCGTGAAGGGGCTGCAGGCCCCCCCTTCGCCGTCGGCTCCATCGCAGGTATAATCTGTCCCTGGTTCTGATATGCTCATATGTATAGTTTTATTGTTCACTGGGGTCTGTATCAATTTTGGTGTGCCTAATTTTTAAGGTACTTTTGGTGAGCAGTTGCTTGCTTCCGTGGATATGAGTAGTTATTACCTTTTTTGTGCTGCCTGGTTGAATGTAGGTGTCTGTCGTTGGCGAGTAGTAACGGATAGCTATTTTTATAGTAGTTCCAGCTTTTTTGTCCAGTGCGTTCGTGTTAGATGTTGGGTAACCGCGGACCAGGTTGCGTTATGTTTGAAGTATGTTACACTTGTCATGGGAACTCAAATTTGTCGCCTAGCTGAACTGCTGAAACATCATCTTTGCAGTTAGATAGTATTCTTTTGCATTGCATGCCTCATTTGGGGGATGCCCTGTCCAAATTGGAACTTGTTCTGAATGTGCTAGACTTTTACCCAGTATCCTGTTGAACAGTTTGACGCAAAACACCATTATGAAGTCTGATAGACATTGTGGTAGGTCTTGCGATTCCCATTCTTCCCTTCCTCGACTGCATAAACATTTCAATCCTTTTTGGTTTGGTTTTGCTTCATTGCATCTCTGTATCACAATAAAAGTTGTGGTGTTTCTTTGGTTTTTGTAAAGACATTATAGCATTTCTATTACTGATGCATATAGGATTAGAGTCACTCTTCCTAGGCTAGATCCTATGTGCATTTTGACATTATAGCATTTCTATTACTGATGCATATAGGATTAGAGTCACTCTTCCTAGGCTAGATCCTATGTGCATTTTCCATCTACTATCCATACTTTGCTTCAGTTTTATAAAAATGGGCAAACATTTTCAGGTGGCTAATCGTACGCACAAGTTTGATGGCCATGGAAATGGAAATCCCAACAGAAATAACCAAGCCCATCATAGAAATGGGCCCAGGAGACGATTTCCTGCTGCTAATGGTGCACCACCTTACCCTCCACCAATGCATTATCCCCAACATCCAGGGCAACCCATTTTTTACCCTGTGGTTCCCAGTCCAATGATACTACAAGAATATTCTTACCAGCCACTTCCTATCCCGGTCCCGAATCATGACCGGCATGTTGGAAAGTCTGGTTATGAGAATTCTGTGCCTCCTTTTGTTCCAGTAGATCAAGTTGGTGCCCATGAAGGTAACAGGCCAATGCCGCCACATCCAAGAGGAGATCCTCATCTTTGGCGGCCTCCTGTTGGCACTCATGGCACTAGGCCCCATCCTGGTCCTGAAGGCCATGGCCATTATGGTCAGGCTTGGCAAAGTCCTCAGGTGTTTGGAACTAGAGAAAACACAAGCTTACCACAAGGTCTTGGGCCAAGAGCTTTTGTCAGACCAATGGTACCTCTTGGATACATCAATGGACCACCATATCCTGGTAATGCTCTACTCACCAGTTATGACATGTTTGGAATTTGGATTTTTTTTAGTTTTTAAATATTGATGAATGCTTTAAACTCAGGGCCTATCCCTCCCATGTATTATTACATGCCTGCTGTACCTATGGATTCAATGAGAGGTCCACCACGCTACATTCAAAATCAGCCAGCTCCTAATCCTGTTTTATCCCCAGAAGCTGCTGAGTTAAGATCTAATATACTAACTCAAGTGGAGTACTACTTCAGGTAAATTCTTATTATCTTCTTGTGAAGTTATAAGAAAGCATGATACCTACAAAAATAGGCACGTGGTTTTGTAGCAATATGTTGATAGATTCTCATTTAATTTTAGTGGGTGCTGAGTAGCGGTGCCGAATAGTTTATTTTAATTGGATTTTTGCCGGTTGTCAGGAACATGATCTTAAAATGTTCAGTTTGATGTTTCATTATACTTCACTGTTGTATTGTCATTATGCAACATGCACGCAAATGCCAATACAGCCTACAGTTTAAGACAATCTTATATGTTTCGATAACATCAGGAGTAAATGTTCTTTTAGCACAAGTGTGACATGGAATCTTTTGATTATTCAATCATTTTTTTTCAGTGATACAAATCTGGAGCATGATGATTTCTTGAAATCTTTAATGGATGAGCATGGTTGGGTTCCAGTTTCAAAACTTGCAGATTTCAAGAGAGTATGTTTTCTTTCCAGATTGCTCAATGTTGTATTTCTATTATTTCGCCCTTGTGCTAGGAAACAACTCTTTTGTTTTTTCTTCTTATTTGCAGCTTAAGAAAATGACCGAGGATATACACCTGATATTAGATGCACTGGCAAGCTCAAGTCTTCTAGAAGTTCAGGTTGCACTGTTATTCTAATTGTCATTGTTCGAATTTCATGTTCTCTTTAGTTATTTGGTTTTACCTTATCCTTTGCTTGTCTACTGCCAGGATGAGAAGATTAGAAGGCGTTCTGATTGGTCAAAGTGGGTCTCGCTTTCTGGTACATCTGTTGCGAGCCCATCATCTGTCAGTATGGATAGCAGTGTGGGTGAGAAGAACATTGGTGGCTTATCAAATAAGGATGCTTATTCTGAAGATCAAAAGAAGCATTGTCAATCTAAAGATATTAGATGTCATACAGATATTGGTACGGAGGAAAAAGTTATTGATGAAAAAGTGCAAGATTCACATGGTTATTCCTTGAATAAGGACTTTTCTGTCATCAGTATTGATGAAAAGACTAAGAACCTTTCTGCACACCCTTCACACAAACATGAATCTTCTTTTAGATTTGGTGAAGTTCAGAAAGTGAGGTCGAAGATAAATGTACCTGATGCTCAGAGTGAAAGAGGTTTTTGTAATGGTTTCCCAAATGACTTCTCTAGCTTTGGTGGTGACCAGAGCACTTTCTTGCTTGATGAAGAATTGGAACTGGAACATGTGGACCATTCACGTGATGACCTCTATTCACATAAAAGGTAAATTATAACTGGTATAAGATCAATTTTTCATGTGTTTATTAATTATTTTCTGGGTGTGTATGCATGTGTATGTGGTAGCCTATTTTTCCCTTCTCAAGGCAGAATAACTAAATACTTATGTTGTGTTTGGTTTGGTGCAAGTTTGCCCAAATTGGCCAAGCCAAATTTTGTCTACTTTCACCAATTTTAGCCACCATTTTGGTTGAGTGAAAAGTTTGGTTTGCGAGCCTTCTCCTTTGGCCACCTTAATTCATTTTGATGGCCATAGTTTGTCAAATCCTGGGCCATTTAGCAGCCGGAATTTGGCTTGGCTAAGAATCTAAGAGGTGACAAATTTGGTAGCAGACCAAACATACCCGAAACCTTGTCAATTTTGCTTCCTTTAGCTATTGTTCATATGGGCTAGCTACCTCGCTTTTTATTGACAAAATGGGGTGGGCATTGGGCAAGAAATTCCAACATGCCCTTAGCTTACTGATGCTCATTCGATGTTTGCTGCCTCCCTCCCCCCCTCCCCACCCCCACCCACCTATAGTTGTGTGATAGATGTGCGCAAGCGCCTTATCTATGTAAGCTGCGCACTTGTATTTTCTTTTGGAACAAAAGGTACTATACAGTATACGCTTTAGATAATAATAATACACCTTTTTAAATAGTAGATAATATATTACTGTTATACATGTACTTGTTTGTCATTTCCAATCTTGGCAAACTAGGTGGCAAAGCCACAAGGAGAAATCTTAAGTTGCTATTTAAATGTCAGAAAAATATGCGCTACCCATATTTAGTGCCAGTATTTCACTAAAATATTACTGTTTTAGTTGCATTATGCATAAAATATTTTTTCCAGCAACTAATGGTCTGCTTCCATAGTAGAATGGTATATAACATCTTCATATTAAAAAAAGAAAGAAATTTGTCATACCATACAGATCAGAAAGTCAGGCTGACAACATTTGTGTATAGCTCAGCATAGTTCTCCTTTTGTGCTCCATTGCACATCTCCTATGCTCTTGGGACTAGTAGTGCATGTATTAATGATCTTTTGCGATATTTCTGTTTAAAGCAGGGGCAATGATGAGGATGAGGACTTTTTTGTTGATGATCAAGATGTTAGTAGGCTAATGATTGTCACACAGGTTGGACTTACATAATTTTGCGCATCTTGCTTTATTTATATAATGATATTAATGCCTCTAACTTTCCTGTTTCTTGCCGTCATAACCAATAATGCACTTGAGTTAGCCTCTGTTGGTTTCTTAATATGGACAATGATCGAATGGTTTTGGGTAAATTGGTTTAGGACTTAATATAGACCCTGTAATACAATACTCTTTTATTTGATGCATCCTTTTCATATCACATCTATCCTGTACAGCCAAATCTAGAATTGTCAATTAACCCTTTTGTGTCTGTTGTTTGCCTGTTTTAAGATATTTGCATTCATGCCACTCTTTGCAATTGCATTGCTATTGGTGCCCTTAAGGAGAGCACATTCATAGTTTATTTGTAGGAATTGTTCTTTAATAAAATTTGTGGCGGACCAAACACTACAAGTACTTGTTGAGTGGCACTATATGTAATGCCATATTGCACAAATGTCACAGCTTAGCAGGCCAAAAACTGTGCACTTGCTTGTTGAAGCTCTAGATTATAATTTTCTTTAACCTCTGTAATTATCTATTTATTTTGCCACTGACTAGTTGGAGGTTAGCTTGTCATATTTGATAGTGTTGGAGCAAATTGGTGATTCATTAGATAGCATTCCTTAAGTTGACAATATTGGACAGTATTTTTGTAAAGTTATCTTTGATAGTATCTCTAGACTTCTGATGATTTCACGCTTCGATGAGCAGAGCCTTTTTATTTATTATTTTATTCTGCTGACAATTATAAGATTTTTAAAAACTTTCTTGGGGCTGGTCCTGTTTGGAGGAGTGGTATTGCACCAGAGATTTATAGGATTTTTAAACTCAAGCTTCACTAAATTCTAATGGCTGGATATGGATTCTGATTACCCCATATCCAAACATTAGTCACCGTAATCATGCTTATTTGTTCTAGAATGGCTTATTGCCCTTGAGTAATGAACTAATTGTTAATTTCTTCTGCCAAACCATGCAGTGAGTTGTATTGTATGTTTGCTTGGGCCTGGGTCTGGTGGGTTGTAGAGAACCCCTAACAGTTCAATAAAGTGTATTTATAATGCATGCTGAAATTATTTTCAGTTGAAAGGCAACATCCTTGTAAACGTTGGGATCCCTATGTTTCTTCATTAGTTTTTACAATACAATTTGGTGTCCAAAGTATTTTGCAGATCTGATGTATGAGATATGGAACTTGTGATGAGCTAGTGCTAAGCTGTATCATTTAATGACATTGAGAACATTTCATGGAGATATTGTTTCAATTTTGTATCTCACAGGATACTAGGTTAGAAAAGGATGAGAAAAATCGCAGAAGTATACCACAGGCGTTTTCAACTGAGGAAGCTTCAAGAATAAGTGATGCCTTATACAGCTATGAGGTGATGTGTTACAGTTCATAGCATTACAAATTGGGGAAATTCCTTATATGCCACTGGCCAGCCACTGGCCAATGCTCATCGGACATTGTCATGCTATCCACTTGCCTGTTAACCAACAATTGATTGGCTGAAAGAAGACTATTTGGCCCTTATAACGAAGTTACCTCCCACTTAACACCTCTAACACGTCTGTAGAACATAGATTGCTGGTGGTTTTGCTCCAGTTAATACTACCTACTTACCAGATTCATTTATCCTTATATGTATGGTAAATTGAGCAAATGCTTCCTTCGTAAAATTATAAGCTCATTATTTCAAATTCTCATCTATGAAAAGTTGCAAGGTGTTTTGTAACCTTCAGTGTCAGCTCCCAGGTAAACTTATTGGTAGCAATAGACAATTTTTCAATTGTGTTCCATGTTGCTGTTTGAGTCTTGGACTTTGTATCATTGATTCAAATGTTTGCTTATTTAAATTTGGTGTCATTCAAATAAGTGTGTTGGAAACTTGGAATAAGTGTATTCCTTGTGGGGCTACATCTGAATCAAGCTGACTTGAGGTCAGGCTTGAATGTCTGAGCTTAATTTTACTAGCTAGCTTTGTTGCTTCTCTTAGAGGGCATGCTTACATCTGAATCAAGCTGACTTGGGGTCAGGCTTGAATGTCTGAGCTTAATTTTACTAGCTAGCTTGTTGCTTCTCTTAGAGGGCATTCTGAGATTTCGCTTTGTAAATTCTACCTCCTGTTCTATTCTTATGCTAATATTGTACTATTAATTCTGACTTCAGAAACTTCATGGTCGACGCACTGATAACCAAAGAAGTTCCCAGGCTGATCCTGCAGATGTTGATTCTAAACCAACCAGTGGTTCAAAGGGGAACCATATTGGCACTGGGACTAATGGTACTGAAGAAGCTGGACAGCCCATTCCACGTAGGCGCCAAAATAGAGGCAATAGAAAAGCGCACAGCTCACGTAAACAGAGGTTCTTTGCTGGTAATTTTGTGAATAATCCCGATCAATATGGTGGTGTGTCAGAAAGTCCTCCAGGCAATTCAGTTGGATATTTCTATGGATCTACTCCAGAAAATCACAGGTGGGTCAACAATTAATCCTTGCCTACTTCAGTAAAACCTACCTAATTGCTGCCTCAAATTGTGGTTGATTTGATGATTCCACTGCTGTCTAGTTATAAAAGCTCAAAGCTGAGTTCATCTCCTCATGGGATTCCTACTGGGAGCTCGCCTGTTGGATCTGTGCCCAAATCTTCTCCACAGTCTCACCATCTTACCTTTCATCTTTTAGAAAAAAATAAACTCCAGCAGCAAAGGTAAATGTCTTACGGCGTGGAAGTGTATTATAAGTTAATGTTCTTTAAACATTATTCATCTGTTCTCCATCCCATTTCCTTATATATATCAACCTTCTTGTTTTGAGTGAAGGTACAATAAGTTCAAAAATCAATGCCTTATGGAGCGTAAGAAATTAGGCACTGGCCAGAGTGAGGTACAGTTCTCCTATATTTATCTGAAAGTCGTATCTTTCTAAACACTAACTAGCGAAAAAGCATAAAGCTGATTAGGTTTAATCCATACGTGGCATTACATTGTCTTCGTGATTATGTCAGTTGGACCATCGGAGACTTGTGATTACACTGCATGTGCCCTTGTTCTTTAACTGAAAAGTTATATTTTTCATTACTATTGACATGTTTGCTTTCAATGGTCTGCAGCAAATGAACTCACTGTATCGTTTTTGGTCATACTATCTAAGAGATAACTTTAATGAAGATATGTACAATCATTTTAAGAAATTAGCACTGGAGGATGCTGCAGCGAGCTACAGATATGGTCTCGAGTGTCTATTCAGATTTTATAGGTATGGACATCATAGTTTAAAGAATAGCCTTCCAATTGCTGCTTATTTGCATTTTGCAGCGTCTTATTTGATCAGTACTACCTACATAATCTTTTATAAGGCGCGACTTGATATGACGCGGTCTCTTAAATTATACTTTGACCATTTATTTGTTTTATTTTATATTGTCAAGAGTTATAAACTTATGATAATTGGATAGTATATCTGGTTACAAATTTAACTGTATTAAGTTTGTATTGTAATAGTTAAAAAAATTATCAGTCAAAGTTTCTAAAGTTTGAATCTTAATATTGGTGTGTGCCTTATGAAAGTTTAAGTGCATTTTGCAATAGAGCAGCATCAATTATTACCTTTTTTTTGGCAGTTATGGTTTGGAGAAAAACTTCCAACCCAATGTATATGAAGATTTCGAGAAGCTTACTCTCGAATTCTACTGTAATGGCGATCTTTATGGACTCGAAAAATACTGGTACGTGTTATCTTTTTATTTGTTTGCATTCCTCTTTTGTGAAATTGTCGCTGGAGATTATTTGTTCATCTTTAGCGAAGGAACATACTGTTGCTGAAACTGTACAATTACATGTGAAGTGTCACCCTATGAGTAGCTGCACGCATGCAGTTCATTCAATTTCTATATATTGTTATTCTGCAAGCTTGTTCGCTTGAGCTTATCTACCGAATGTGTCAGCCATTAAGTGTTTTTATCTCATAACAAATCAGCGATCAGTACTTTTTAGCCGTAACTTTTCAGCCAAGTGAGGATAGTGGAACTTGTCTGATTTGAGCACATGATAATCACTGACATTGTTTTTTTCTAATTGCACCAGGGCATTTCACCATTACCGAAATCCAGATAGCGGCCGTGTAGATAAACTTCCAGAGCTGGAGAGGCTCCTGAGGGAGGAGTTCCGGACCCTAGAGGACTTCAACAAGGCCAACAAGGCAAAGGAGAAAGCCCGAGAGACGGCAGAGAAAGGAACTGGCATCAGTAGCAGCAGTGTGGCGGCGGCCGCAAGTCATACCAAGGTTGAGACTAAGTAGATCTGAGCCCGGCATGAAAACTTTTTGGTGGTCGCCCCAGAAAAGGAGGAAGTAGTGTTTTCTTTTTCTTTGCAGAGAAGTAATGATTCGAGTAGACATGTGCAGATTTTGGTATACCCCCCTGCCAATACCTTGTGTTGTGGCTGCCCAGGAAATTTTCCTCCCTTTTTTCATTACCTTCCTGGCACCAATGTGGGAGTTGTACATAGATAATTTTTTCCTCTTGTTAAATGGACAAATAATAGAGAATGGAGTTTAAAGACGTGGTTGTATTGGCTCGGTGCTGTTCTTTAGGGAGTGGGCTCTGTTGGTTTATCATGCGATAATGTCGTGAAAAATGGTGCATAGTCATCTTGAGAACTTTTTTTGAATCCTTTTTGAAATAAAAATTGATGCAACAAATCATATCTTTTTAAACCTGCTTTTTTCCCTTTCTGAAATTGTAGCAGAACAAAAATGATTCCACTTAAAAAAAATGATGCCTAGACCATTTTGAAAACTAAAACTGGCGCCATGATGTCACGCATTTTAAGAAAAATCTTTCGACAATCGTACTTGCTTTTTAAGTTAAAGTGAAGCCACAACAACCATAGTGATGTGTTCTTTTGGGATGCCGTTTGTTCTGTTTCGAGTAGTGTATCTTTGTATAGATCGAGATCAGCTATGGTGGCGGACTTGGTCCAATGTCGGAGCACGGAGTAGCAGCACCAGAGGTTGGATTTGACTTTGCTGTTTCTTCAAGGATCAAGGTCCATCCTTCGTGGATGGATAAATCAATTTTTTAGTTCTTTAATGATAACTTCTCAATTGCTTCGATTTCTTATGTCTGTATAAAGGTCAATGTTTTGTGTCTGATGAAGATAACATTTTCACGGCCACTTTCAACCTTCATCGCTTTTTATTTTGGTACTGAAGGAGTAGCACCCCACACCGTGGCAGCGTACCCTAAGCAAACATTGCTTGAGAGTGTCTCACCGGAGAAGATCTCGGGAACGAGACGGCTCCCGGTGGTTCCAAGAGCCAGGCGAGAGAGCTACCAAGGCACTGTGTGTCTGTGTGAGTTTTCTAAGGCCTTGTTTATGTGAATTTTTTTTGAATATCGTCTAATCATATATTAACTAGGGTCAAAAGATTCGTCTCGTGAATTACAGACAAACTATGTAATTAGTTTTTGTTTTTATCTATATTTAATGTTTTATATATGTGCCACAAGATTCAATATGATAGAGAATCATGAAAACTTTTTGATTTTCAGGGTGAAAGCCTAAAAATCATCGTTACCCCGATCAGCAACCATGATTGCGTTTAGGCCATGTTTAGTTCCGAAAAATTTTAGGAAATGGACACTGTAGCATTTTCGTTTGTATTTGACAAATATTGTCCAATCATGGACTAACTAGGCTTAAAAAATTCGTCTCGTCAATTTCGACCAAACTATGCAATTAGTTTTTATTTTCGTCTATATTTAATACTCGATGCATGCGTCTAAAGATTCGATGTGACGGAAAATGTGAAAAATTTTGCAAAATTTTCTAGGAAGTAAATAAGGCCTTAGTACCTTTGGCCATTTGTCCCTTGCCCCGACCGACCCAGCCTGCCCTCATCGCTACTTCTAAATTTTTTTACAAAATAGAAATAGTAGTATTTTCGTTTGTATTTAACAAATATTATCTAATTATAGATTAACTAGACTCAAAAGATTCGTTTCGTCAATTCCGATCAAACTGTACAATTAGTTTTTATTTATATATATATTTAATACTTTATGTATACGTATTTCGATGTGACGATAAATCTAAAAAAAATTTTGTAAAATTTTTTAGAACTAAACATGACCCCAGCCTGTCCTGTAGCCTGTACAGTACGCTACGAGCCAAGAGGGTGCATGTTGCCGTGATGGGCATCCAGGGGCACAATGCTTGTAGTACAGCGCACAACGCATCATTGATCGTCCCGTC
>Ga0182004_10004821_pt1 | contig 10923 bp, 8 predicted proteins | sample Sormic07211540_1_FD_120479 | JGI IMG/M metagenome (GOLD analysis project Ga0182004, IMG submission 120479) | Endophyte microbial communities from Sorghum bicolor roots, Mead, Nebraska, USA - 072115-40_1 MetaG | ecosystem: Host-associated > Plants > Roots > Unclassified | place: USA: Nebraska...
ACATGCATGAAGTATTAAATATAGACAAAAATAAAAACTAATTGCACAGTTTGGTCGAAATTGACGAGACGAATCTTTTGAGCCTAGTTAGTCTATGATTGGACAATATTTGTCAAATACAAATAAAAAAGCTACAGTGTCGATTTTGCAAAATATTTTGGAACTAAACAAGGCCAAGGCCTAAGCCCATGTTGATGTGACTGGGAGGATTCTTGGCACACAGAGGGTTCGGCCAAGAAGGGAGCAATCATTTCCGCAATTTTTATCTGGCTCGTGCTTCAAAAAAATCAATGTGGCTCAATCAAAGCTATACAGATGATAGAGGAGCCTCTCTCAAGCAAGCAATTGGACGAAGTTAGTGAGAAAAATAACAAAGCTGAGATTATAAGGGAGATTGGCTACTCAACAAAAATGACTACCGAGGAACCACCCTCTGAGCCAGACAAAGAACAGGATTACAGGACGATTATCTGGTATGCTCAACAGGTGAAACAACAACCAAAAATGGTGCTACATCTTGGGAGGATGTCCATCCAGATAAGCAACCTCTTATGGTAGTGGAACCACTGTCTAGAATGTTAGGTCGTCGTATCTCTACTCATTTATAAGTTCATATCTTTAATAAGAAATAAATATTTGGTTGATGTAGAATAGAACCCTCAAGTATTTGGTTGAGGTTGGTAAAGTCTGACAATTACTATAGCATTTTCGTCTTATTTAAAAATTATTGTCCAATCATAGACTAATTAGGCGTAAAAGATTCGTCTCGCAAATTACTCTCTAGTTGTGTTTTTAGGTTCATAGATAGTCTATATTTAGTACTTTATGCATGTGTCCAAACATTCGATATGACGGGCGGTAAAGTTTAGGAGTAAACCAAACACCCTCTTAGGGTTAGCCTCTGCAGACTTCAGGTGACTCCTTTTATTTTGTTTTCCTAAGAGTTACGAGTATTACTTGGATGGAGATCTTGTTTTTTCACCTTGAAGAGCCGTGTAAAAGATTTTGCAGGCCATCAAATTCTCTAGGCCATCAAACTACTATGGATTTGATTGGTACCTGGTGATGATGCTTAGGCCTTGGACCCTTGGTAGTCAAAATATGAGACTACGGATTATAGATAGGCTTACTGCATCCAGCTTAAAACACAATACAGAGGGTTGTTGCACCAAGGTGCACCTATGACTATTGGATTCATTTACACTACAATGGCAAGCATGTAAAATAAAATTCTGCGCATCGGAAGCGAAGGCAGAAGGACCAAGCTCTCTGTGCCACCAATAGTATCATGGTATGTAAAGCATTAATTCTGTGTTAATTCTCATAATTCGCTTCACAGGTACACGGCAAATGCTTCACAGATATAACTTACTCCCTCTATATCCATAAAGAAAAGTCGTTTAGGACAACGACACGGTCTCCAAAGCCTAACTTTGACTTTTTGTTTTTATAAAAATATTTATCAAAAAGTGGTATATGTATACTTTTATGAAAGTATTTTTCAAAACAAATCTATTCGTAGGGTTTTTACATTTTCAAATTCAACATCTTAAAAGTTATTTATGGTTTATATTTTCAATGTTTGACTTAAACTTTGTTCAAAACGACTTACTTTATGGGTATGGAGATAGTACTTTTAACGTATGCATCCTAGAGGCTAGAGCATCTGTGTTGCATCAAGTTTTGTATGTACTTGGATGCTATTAATTTTGAAGTGGTATTAACAATAACATTATAATATCTATCAATCACGCAACAGCAGTAATTTACATGACTATATTCATATTCACACAACTGACTTTTGAGCGCAAATCGCATACCTTCTAATATGTACGATAAAATTACTAGTACAATTTACAATAGCATGTACTTTGTGTCTTCAGGTTATACAGAATCAATTTGATAAAACCGTCCGTGGATCAACCACCTTGTTGAGATATGCTTAAGTAGAGTTGCTCCATTCAGAATCTTATAGATGTGTTTGCTTCGTTTTTACACAACAATCCTTAGATCTCTAGAGCAAAGGAGCCTTCAAAGCAAGAACCACAGTCCACACGTATAGTCTTAGCCATCATGATATCCATATTTTAGAAATTGTATAAAAGAATTTCATCCCTATGAAACTCTCTCTACTCTCATAAAACTCTTAAGGTCAGTCTCAATGCATAGTTTCATGACCTGTCTCAATGCATAGTTTCATGGCACAGTTATCAAGACTATAACCGAGTCATATGAGTTTCATGGGGATAAAACTCCTCTCTTATCTGATAAAACTCCTTTATTTAATGACTCTGCCAAGTCAGCAATTTTGCTTATATGGCACTCTATTTAATATACATGACACTCTCATGAAACATGCATCGAGACTAGCCTTATCATCATCTCTCTTCATTAATACAGTGTCACATCCTGCATATTTAATGTACATAAAACTTCTCTATTGAAACCCCATTAAGATTAGCCTGCTTGCTCAGCATGGACACACGAAGCAAAGGATCCCAGGAGAAAAGCGGGGGGATCATGGGTGAATCAGACTAGTCTAATCATAACTATAATCCATGGCTTTGACACCATGTTACTAACCTTAGGAGTCTCTAAAGACAATCACTCCGCAGGTGGAGAGGCTATATGGGCCTACAGATATAAGGGCCTTTAGAATTCATGTACTGTCAAAAGTTTCAAACCAGCAGCAATGAAAATAACCTTTGGCACCAACCAGAGTATAAAAATATTAAGAAATGCAAGAAATCCTGCACATTACATTTCGCTGTTCACACATAACTTGTACAGAGACTAGGGCACTCTGATGTTGAGGCAGCCAAATGTAAGGATTCTTCAAATTAACCATCCAAAATTCACCACCGCATAACATAAGGACAGTTGCAGAACTACGGGTACAAGTATCAAAATTCAATGAGTTCAAAACTAAGATATAAGTGTGATGCACTCTAATCTTCCTCCTCGCCCTCATTCTCGGCGATGTTGAAGTACCGGAGCTCATAGACACTGTGGTCCTTGTTGGCTGCAATCACGCGTAGCCAATCCCGTACGTTGTGCTTCTTCAAGTACTTCTTGGTCAAGTACTTCAGGTACCTGGTGACAACAGATAATGATACAATCAGATTAAACTGAGCAAATTAAGTATGAGAATAAAGAGCAATTAACTTTTTATTGTTCCATCATGTGTATGCTTCAGTCAAAGGGTGTAACAGAAAAAGATACAAGTTCATACATTTGCTAACCATAATGTCTCGATCATTCTAGCTAAATAATGGTGTCAATTGTCATATAATGGTATCAAACATCTGCTAATCCCTCAGTCCCAAAAGAGTGCAACTGTCACTTCACAAGAAGTGAATCAATTTCAAGTTTGACCAAATCTATAAAAATACATTAACATCTATGAAACCAAATAAGTATTGACAGATGGATTATGGAATGTATTTTCATACAAAACCTATTTGGAGACATAAAAATTGATGTCATTTTTATAAACTTCGCCCAACTTGAAATTGATTGACTTCTTAGGAAGTGAGAATTGCACTCTTTTTTAGAATGAGGGAGTAACCCAAAAAATTTGAATAGCAGTTTTCAATCAACAAGTGTATAAAAGAACCACAAATATATGCTGAACTTAGCAAAAGAACAACCATTTCCATTTGCAATCACACAGGATTAAGATATGCTGCTACACCAAACCTTTGGGCGTCCGCATTGATTGACAGAACTATATGTACAGAAGCTTACTGCTAATTAGTAATATGCGAAATTACTACTCACCACGAAAATCAATGAATTGGAAAATAGGCCAACCCAAGTTTCTACAACCTAGCAATATCATGAACCTACACAGATCTACACAAGTATATTGACGACCTTTAGGGGTAGACAGTAACAATACGCAAGCACAGTGAAGCAGTTCAGGGTGGTATACCTCTTGGAGAAGGGCCCGTCAGAGGTGACGGTGACCTTGGTCTTCTCGCGGGAGATGGTGACGGAGTCGCCGAGGCTGCCGGCCTTGCCTCCGGCGACCTTGATGCGCTCCTGGAGGAACTTCTCGAGCGAGGCGATCTCCATGATCTTGTCCTCCACGGGCTTGGTGCAGTCGATCGTGAAGGCGACCGACCCCTTCTTCTTGCCCGCGGCCGCGCCGCCCTTCGCCGCCACCACGCCGCGCGCCATCGCCCGTTCCCTCCTTCCCTCGGCTCGGTGCTCGAGTGGGTCGTGGGGTGTGGCGGCTAGGGTTTTCCGGGACGAGAGGGAGCGAGGATGCGGCTGGCAAGATATATATAGGGTACGTGGGCTGCCATTCGAGCGCCCGCCAGTTGGCGGGCCGGTTTGTTGGAGCGGAGTGATTTGGTTGGGCTAGTTTTGGGCCGTTGCGTTCTGATGACGATTCGCTCGGGCCCAGTAGAGAATGGATCACTCGTAGTTTTGGAGCGGAGTATTTGGTTGGGCTTTCTAGTTGCGTTCTTTTGTGCTCGGTTGAAATGGCCCACTCGAATAACATTCTTCTTTCGGGATTTCTGCTATGTTTGGTTTTATGAAAGTTGTTTACTCTTGACGGTCAAAAGAATCATACTAAACAATAGCTAAACGGAGAGCATCTGTTGAACTCAGCTGTTAGTTAAGGCCTTGTTTACTTCCTGATTTTTTTTTCAAAATACTACCGTATCACTTTAGTTTGTATTTAACATTTATTATACAATCATGAACTAATTAGACTCAAAAAATCCGTCTCACAAATTACATACGAACTATATAATTAGTTATTTTTTAATCTATATTTAATACTCAATGCATGTGCCGCAAGATTCATTGTGACAAAAAATCTTGAATATTTTACAATTTTTTTGGGGAAGTAAAGAAGGCCTAAATCGGCGTGACGGCTCATGATGCATACCTAGCAGCCGATAAAAAAAAAACCATTTATTTCATTTCAAGACATTCAGGAAAACATATGCATGGTACCATCTTCATACACGGTAATTCAGGTTTCAGCAGCTTACATTACATAGAAAATCAGGCGAAGCTCCGCCTAAGTTGCCACAGAATGCCATAGGCAAAATTATTTGATCAGAGAATAACACCCACTGACCCACTCCACAGATGGTACTTCGTAAGGCTGCTACTCTTTTTGTGGGCTGCTACTGCTATCAGCATCAGATGATAGGAACTGCTTTGCGTATTGGTGGACTTTGGATCCTGACCCTTGTTGGTGATCGTAGTACTCCACCAGCCCAGACCCAGCCAAGGCAGCCAGTGTGAGAGCCTGAGCATGCAGCCTGTCAAAGAAATTGAGGTTTAGGTTGCCTTATATTCATTCAATCGCCTAGAAATTCTTTAGCTTTCAGTAAATGCATACATCAATTTCATTCGTCAGAATAAATTCAAGCCCAAAGTAGGGGATTCTCGTTTCAACTTTCTGTACATGAACTATTATACTGTGCACAAATGAGCAAAGACGGCCATGATTAGTGCATATAAGAGTGGACATCTATGGTAAATGCTACTAGTTTTTATTTAAAAATTTGCTAGCATAAGAGCAGTGCACATCACCAGTTGACGGCAATAATATGTCAAGCTGGTCTAGATCAGTTACATTAGTGGGTGGGGAAATATCCAAAAGATTAAAAAATTGATACTTCCTAATGCAATTAAGGTAATTTATTTAAATGCAACTGAAATAGTAAGCAATTTATCGGTTCAGTGAATAACCAGTGGGGAAATATCCAAAAGGTTAACATATCCATGGCATTATTCATGGAAACCCCTAAAAATAGCCACTAGAATAGGTTCAGTGAATATGTATCCAAAATCTAACTAGCCTGTACCACCCTCCACCGGCCTTGTTCTGCATTCTCCACTGATTATCTATGCCTAATGCTGATACCAGTTAATCCTCAATGATGGAAAAGAGCAAAGCTTTCTGTGCAACACAATCTGCTATCATTAACTGTTGATTTCTGAGAAGCTACAGTTTCTTGAAGCAGAGAGGCACAAAGTTTATTCAACACATGTTGTACCACCTGCTTGGTTGATTCAACCGAGAAAACACATATGAATTCTATACCATCACATCCACAATCCTACAATGTTAAGTACATGTTTAGAGAGGCATCATTCTGGCAAAGTTTAGAATGGCATACACAGGGGAAGAAGTATTCATGAACCGTCAAATATCAGAAATGCAAAGAGCAATTATTCCCCCAGAGTTTGCTCCAAGAAATACTAAGACTACACATACTCCTATTTGTTTTGGAAAGTTCCTACATTCTGAAGTAATAGCAGATAAATTGGACATGGATAGCAGCACAATCAGGAAAGTTGTTTCGACACCCTGCTGGCCTTCTGATCTACTAGTTCCTTGCCAATGCCCTCAAATGCATACCAGATAAAAGCAGGACAGTGTAATTCTCTACCTCTTTTATCGAAGTCAAAAATCATACAACTACCAACTTAATGGATATGCTTGGTATGTAGTAGTTTGCATATGAACCAACTTAGGGCATTTGGTAGGAATCTAGATTCTCAGACGAATATTTTGAATCTATCAGGAAACGTTTCAAATGGTGAATAAGAATCAATTCGTAGAATCATTTGGTTAGTACGCTGGATTTGGTTCAGAAAAAAAAGTTTTTAATAAAAAATCATATAAATGCAAATATGCTTCAAAACTAACAGCTGCAGCAGCCACTGCACATTGTTTCACTGCGTGGCTTGCATCTGGAGCCACCGCAGCAGCTGCCGCTTTAGCTCAAGCGAACGGTGCAGAACTTTGTGTGGATAAAGAACAACTTAAATACAATCCATTTCGGCTTGTTGCACTTAAAATGGATAAACTAAAAAAAATACGATTGCTAGTGCGCAGGAGAAGCAAGAAGCAGAATCGGGCAAAAACACTCCCCGATCGTTTCACGTGCATAGGCAAAAAAAAAGTGAGAATCATTTCAGCTGTTTCTGGAGATTCTGGCGTTTCTGGATAGAATCGAAACGTTTGGATCAGCCAAACGGTCCGTTAATTGACGCAAGATGCGTGGCCTAATGTGATTTAAACACCGCATTCACTTGCTGGGATGCTTGGTAGGGCATCTGAGTACAAATCAAAGGTGGTTGGAATATACCAAATGTGTAGCACATGTAGTATCACAGTAACGACTAACGAGACAGTTTTATGAGATGCAAACAAACCAAGTAGTAGAGCAAGTATGATATAGTAGGGCTAGGGCAAGAGGAACCACCGCATCATTATTAGGGTGACCTTTGTCCTTTTGGATCAAGGAGGCGAGGTGTTCAGCTACAGATATCGAACCAATCGATGTTTTTCGCAGCTACATTTTACCTGGCCCAAACCTAAACAATAATCGGAATATCGAATGTTCTTTTCATTAAGGAAATTAGGCCATCCACCAACATATATAACATGAGAACATGTTTGAACCAATCCAAATCGATGTTAGCCTGAATATATGTCAATCTGGCTACAAACTAATCAGCAGACGGCTGTGTAATTCAGGCAGGCTCCAGTACGCTCCCCCATCCCCAGCGAACTAACGAACAGCTTGCAGTACTGTAGCAGACAGAGAAGGCAAGTGCAGGTGGTGAGGAGAAGAGCAAAGGTACCTGGCGTGGATGAGCTTGACGCTGGTCTTCATGCCCGGCCTGGACCAGTTGTAGGCGATGGAGCCGACGATCCCGCTGAGCCACAGCGTCCCTGCAAGCGCAAGCGAACCAACAGAGCCATCAAATCCACCGCGAGAACGTGCACGTCGGCGTAGAAGAGAGGGAAGTGGGGGAAGGAGAAGAGGATGTGGAAGGACGACGTAGTAGTACCGACGGCCCGGAGCTTGTGCTCCACGACCCACTCCCTCGCCGACTGCAGAGCGCTCTTCTCCTCCGCCATGTCGCCGGCCGACCGGAAAAAGCTTCCCTCCTGAGTGAGTCCTCCTGAACCTCCCAAATCTAGCCCCGAGCCTTTGCTTCTCCACGCGTGTCTTTGTCTTCCTCCGCGACGGGGGAAGGAAGAGGAGGAGTAGGGGGGAAAGGAAATAGCGAGCGGTCTGGGTGGGCGGATGAGAGCCGTACTACGCTGGGTCACGCCGCGGCGGCGAGCTCGTCGTGGTCGTGAAAGCGGACACGCCCACGCGGCACGCAGCAGCCGCGGTCGGTGTGGTGGGGGCGCGGGCCCGGAGGCTAATTGGCGGGCGTGGCCTGGATCCGGAAAACGAAGGAAACAGCGTGCGGCTTCGGTTTGAGTTTCCTGTGTGCCACTGCCAAGTGCCACCACCACCACCACAGCGGTGGAACAGCTACGACCACATAGTTGCGGCGCGCAGAAGATCAAAGGCCGTAACGCAATCTCCACCAGGCGGCTTGGCTACTCACTCACATGCAGGAAAAAAAAAAAAAAGGACGCGGCACGCGAAAAACTGTGGTCCAAACTGCGGCGGCAGCGAAGCAGCGCTGGCGGTTTTGCGCTGGTGGGTGGGCACCGGGTAGATCCGTACCTCCAGCTCCGGAGAGCTTTTCTCTACAGTACTTGTAGTACATTTTCATAGGGTAAGTTTATTTTTGGATTCGTTTTGCAAACACATATCTCAATACGAAACTGCTTTGCGATGTGTGTTTGCACACTTCTCAAAGCGAATCCAATGGACGGGAGAGTGAGGACATACGTAACATTGTCGTTTTATAGGTGAGAAGGAGCACAAGAACATAATGATCTATTTTTTTTTTTCTTGACAAAACATAATGATCTGTTTGGTTTATTACCTCAATTTGCCGAGCCGCAGCTACGGTCACGCTACAAGTCTGGCACTAGATTTGCTCGTCACAAGTTAGGCACGAAAAGCACATGCAAAGCATTAACGAGAGGCCTAGGTAGTTGCGGCATGCCAAAAGCGTGGACGTGAATGAAGCAGGAGCCTAAGCGACTCAATGCATCGAACTTTAGGCTTGATGAGTTTTGGATACAAGCCAAACACGCCTTAGAGACAAAAACTGCTACTTTCGCACGGGGGACAATGTGACCAGGAGCGAATGGTTCTCCAATAATGTAACATATACCCAAAATATGTCTTACATAGTGTTTTTACGTACTAAAAATAGCTCAACAGATGACCCAATCACATGACCTAACATGATCTATTTTGCCTACCTGTCGAGATGAAACCTAAAAATGTCTCCTCTCTAGATGAGGACGCAAATGTTTTCATGGCTCGTGTGAGCACGACGACGGCGCGCTCCTTCGCTTCCGCCACCTCCGCCTCCACCCACCCTTCCCCCTTCTCCACCTCTGATTAGAGCGGCGCGGCCGCAGTTGCTTGGAGTCGTGATGGAGACAAGGAAGCGCGCGAGGTGCGCGGCGGCGCTTGGCCTGGAGGCGCGACGGTGGCGTGGCACTCGGCCAGGAGGTGTGCGGGGGCGGCACGGCCTGGAGGCGTGCGGTGGCGCTCGGCTTGGAGCGTGTTTCTTTCTTTTTTTGACAAATGCTTGGACCTTGCTTTGGTTTGGGTCTCGGTCCTCTGTTGGAGAAGTTTTGGGGTTTGGTCTATTTACTGTACGTGACCTTTATTGTGTAATGGGTCTCTAGTGTGGGTTTCAATTGTTGGAGTCAGTCTAAGGATAAAAAGTGACTTCTTGTCTTATGTTTGAGCCTAGGTTTTGGATTGGTGTCTCCATACTTCCTCTAATAATTTGACGATGCCTCGAATAACTGTCCAATGCCAACTTCCTTTGCGACGAAGAACTCACATACACACAAGAGGTATGGTGGCAATACAACACTTATCATAATTTTCTCTTGTGTGACCGTATGAAATGGTGAATATCAGCAAGGGGTTTCATATGTTCTTTTTGCCCTAATTGCCTGGAGATAGAAATGATAGGGTTTTTAGGGAGGTGACCTCTACAGGCAACAACTCATGTCGTTGATTCGAGCCGGAGAGGAATTCTGAATTGAGACTAGGGCTCGTGGGATGGATAACCTGTTCGTCGCACTTAAGCTAAGGGGTATTTGGTTAAGGTTGTTAAAGTTTGATAGGTAATGTAACATTTTTGTTTTATTTGGCAAATAGTGTCCAATCATAGACTAATTAGGCTCAAAAGATTTGTCTCGTAAATTATTCTCTAACTGTATTTTTAGATTCGTAAATAGTATATATTTAGTATTCCATTCATATATTCAAACAAACCCTGAGTGTGTCTAGCTCTTGCTAGGTCGTCAATTTTTATGTAATACTAGGTGGTACGTCTCGTGTTGCTGCAGGCGCATAATTGTATTGTATGTATTAGGATAATTAATGGACTCGATCACATAATATCAAGGTAGGGATGGGCTTGGGTGGAGAGTGAGTAGAGAATGGATTAATTCTAGAAAAGATATACCAAATGGATGAATAGTTGCACAATTTTAAATGCTCAGTAAAGGTTACAACAGAAAGGAACTGTGCTAAAAAGGTGAAGTTGATACCAAAAAATGGCTATGTGTCCATGTCATGGACAAAAGAGTAGAAACAAAAAAAAACATGTGTACATACATAAAAATTGAAGTGATATGGTTATTATCGAAAACAACTCATGCAATTATGCATCTGCATGCGTGATATGCTTGAGTGGAGAAAATGGCCATGCATGCCACTACCTACTAATCACTAGTATAATGCCCGTGCTAACGCTACGGCTTAATCTTGAAGATGTTTTTAAAAACAACCAATATTCTTTCATAGTTTAACTTTTACACATAATTGTATCTGAGCATGTATACATTTCGGGAACACTTCTGCATATAATAAGGCATAATAAAGTTATTTCTGGTATGAACCATGTAAGTTACATTTTGCCTAACTCCTTAATCATGTATTGGAGATCTTTAGGGAGGCTGTTGAAACATTCGTTTGCTCGGCTTGTTAAAATGTCGGCCAA
>Ga0182004_10004822_pt1 | contig 10923 bp, 3 predicted proteins | sample Sormic07211540_1_FD_120479 | JGI IMG/M metagenome (GOLD analysis project Ga0182004, IMG submission 120479) | Endophyte microbial communities from Sorghum bicolor roots, Mead, Nebraska, USA - 072115-40_1 MetaG | ecosystem: Host-associated > Plants > Roots > Unclassified | place: USA: Nebraska...
CACTTAAGGCTAATCATGGAGTAACTAGGCTTAAAAGATTCGTCTCGCGATTCTCAACTAAACTGTGTAATTAGTTTATTTTTTTATCTACATTTAATGTTCAATGCATGTGTCCAAAGATTCGATGGGATGGATGAAAAATTTTTGGGTGGGGAATTAAACAGGGCCTTAAGTCGACTGTCTTCTATTGGATTTCTTATGTACCCGTTAGGAGAAGGGAGTAGCTACTCCCGGGAGTATAAAAACCTATATATATATATATATATATATATAATTCTAGATTTAGATAGAGTCAAACTTATTTAAATTTGATTATAGAAAATATTATTAATTTTTACAACTCTAAATAGGTATACTATAAAAATACATTCAATAACGATACTTTATTTCGTACTATAAATCTTAGTAGTTTTCTATATATTTCATCAAATTCAAAATTCTTTGACTTCTTAAAATGCAACAATCAGTTGGTTTGCTAGTGAGTTCGATTGTAAGGGCTTCCATTTTATTTAATTTGCCCTACCGGTCTCAAGCTCAACCTCACTTCATCACTGACTTTGTCTATTGACAAGCCGTTTATTTCCTAATTACTTCACTTGTTCAATATTACAGCATTTTTTCTTTTGATTTACTCTTCAAGTTTATACTATGGCCATAATTGTTCCTCGCAAAATATATCATTTAGAGGCACAAACCATTTATTTCAAGAATTTGAAACATAAATCTATTTGCGTCTTTTAGATAATGTACACATAAGGATTATATTTGTATTTATATAGTACAAATATGTTATTGTAATTTAAGTAAATTTTGATCAAAACATGGAAACTCTGACATTTTTGTGTTCTGTTATTGTCTTGTCGAGGAGAGGAGTAAACAACAGACAGTTTGGTTTTTGACAATCAATCGCGTGTAATCAACATCTCCCTCCATCTCTGGAAAATGCATTTCTACATTTATTCTAAGTCAGTTCATTTCATATAGATAATTATCATTAGATTTACTATAAAATATATTTTTATATAGTATATCTATTCTAAGCCATACATGTTTATACTATACTCCGGTCACAGAAGGATATGTAGTGTCCAGTCAAATTTGTATGAGGATACTTATCATACTAAATATATATCATTAGATCCGCCATGAACATGTTTTTATATTATAGATATAGAAAGTTATAATTGTTGATACTATTTATATAGACTTAGTTAAAGTTCAGATAATTGTTGACTTGAAACAAACCTAGACTTGTTAAAATATATATCATTAGATTTGTCATGAAACATCCTTTTTAAAATAATATGTTTTATAAAAAAATTATATGTTAAATTAAGAATTGTATTATTCTAAGACGGTGAGAGTTGCTTCCCCCATAGCTGAAGCGTGACATCAAGAGTTCTCAAAAAAAAAAAAACCAGTCTAATCCATCACGTACGTCTCATAGCAATCGCTTGCGTCGAAGTCCAATCCAGAGAAACACGTCAACAAGAGTGAAATAGAGAGGTTGATGGTTACAGGTGAAGGGAAACGATTCACGCATTCTCATCATCTTGGCCTTGTTTCATCAAAAATTTTTCATCCATCCCATCGAATCTTTGGCACATGCATGAAACATTAAATGTAGATAAAAAAATAAACTAATTACACAGTTAGGTTCAAAATCGCGAGACAAATCTTTTAAACCTAGTTAGTCTATGATTAACTTTAAGTGGTACTAACCCACATGTGCTAATGATAGATTAATTATGCTTAATAGATTTGTCTTGCAGTTTCCAGACGAGCTATGTAATTTGTTTTTTTATTAGTTTCTAAAAACTCCTCCCGACATCCTTCCGACATAACTGATGTGACACCCAAAAATTTTTCATCTACAATCTAAACAGGGCCCCATTTATCTTCGTGCTTCTGTTTCCCCTGCCCAAGTACACAATGCAAAGTCTACTCTTCCTAGCATGCATAGTACAGAACAAGAAGCTGTACTGTACTTAACCAACACATTTTAGGGGGTGCAAGTGCAAGTGCATACCAACGGCCAATGCGAGGGACCATTTATAATTCATGTCCTTACCTTTTCCTTTTCTTACAATGAAATTAAGTTAGTTCAATTCGATTAGTTCTAGGTCAATCTAATGATCTAGAGACAAAAAATTGAGAAAAATTTTGGTCTGGCTTTGTATAGCTTGAAGTCACAGGGCACAAATTAAACTTGGAAGGGATTGTGAACTGAATGCAGCTCTGTTGGTTAGGTTTCTTATGATGAAACATGCCTATTTAGGCTGAAGTTCTTGACTTGACATAAGTGCTTATATTTTTCTAAATTTATTTTAATATTTAATGAAACTACTTTTAAAATGGTAGGCAACATGTACCATCATGGCATCGACATTGGGACATCTACGATGACTTTGTCAATCTCGAGATCTGCTAATTTAGATTAGGAGCTGCTTGTAAAGATATGGATGTGCGTATAAATATGGATATGGATGTGAGTGTATGCATGTGAGCATCTGTGTGTATATACTATGTCTGGGAGGAAGAAAACATTGAGTCCTTGAATGCACGAGTGAGCCGAGCGATTTCTTTACTCCCAAGAGGACCACAAATAAAACATATGTGACACCTACTTTAAAATTAATAGGACAACTGTCAAGTGTTATGTTGCATCTTTTTGATAGGCACCACCTTGTACGTTTGATGCCCTGAAAAAAGAAGAAAAAAGGACACAGGAAGACGAACATTGTACTATGCTGGATTATAACATAAGTAGGTCCATACAACCAGATCATGGTGGGACATACAGGAAAGCTGGTGTTAATAATTTTTGGTATAATTTACCACGGTCATTTAGCTGTCAGTCTCTCAAGGTTTGTACAAAGGCATAACGCAAACTGTTCATGGTAAATTCAAATTTAGTATTGTCCAAAGTTATTTACTTTGACTAGATTTTTTTTTAAAAATAACATGCACAATTTCAAATAAATACCTTATCAAGAATATTTCGCTATGTATTAATTAAACTACTTTGATATTATAGATATTGATGCATTTTTCTACAAATTTGTATTGGTTAAATTTAAAGAAATTTAACTAGGATAAAACCAAGTGAACTGTGGTATTTTTTTATGATGATGTGGATAAGAGATTTTCCCGCTAATTATTGATTGGATTAAAATAACTTAATTAATACAAGTATGATCGCTAGAGAAAACAAAATATATGAAACTATAAAAAATGCATGGGTCTTCCCGGGCCTTATCATGCATGACAAGACAAAGGACAAAGAGTGTCTGATTAGGAGCACACACAACATCATAATAATCAGCCCTAAATATAAGGAAAAAAAATAAAAATAGTTATATGGACCTAGCGAGTGACATTTGACACGCCATCTACTACCACGCCCCTCCTCGCTATCCAAGTTAGCACTAGATCTCCAAAAGAAAAATCTTAAAAGAAATATGGTACGACAGCGTTTTACCATTCCGTGGCATCTGAATTGCAGGTGGCAACAACAACTGCGCTCACACGAACACAGGATTTTTTTTAACATAACCTTGTTTAGTTCCTAAAAAATTTAACAAAATTTTTTAGATTTCTCATCACATCAAATCTTTAAACGCATGCATGGAGAAATATAGACGAAAATAAAAATTAATTGCACAGTTTGGTCGGAATTGACGAGACGAATCTTTTGAGCCTAGTTAGTCCATAATTGGACAATATTTGTTAAATACAAACAAAAATGCTACAGTGTCGATTTCCTAATTTTTTTTGAACTGGGCCTTGTTTAGATCTGAAAAGTTTTTAGATTTTAACACTGTAGCACTTTCATTTTTATTTGACAAACATTGTTCAATCATGGAGTAACTAGGCTTAAAAGATTTGTCTCGCAATTTACAGGCAGATTGTGCAACTAGTTTTTGTTTTTATCTATATTTAATGGTCCATGCATGTGCTGTAAAATTCGATGTGATAGAGAATCTTGAAAAGTTTTTGATTTTTAGGGTGAACTAAACAAGGCCTTAGACTTCTTATTTGACCATTCATTTTATTCAAAATTTTGTATAAATATTATTTATTTTGTTATGGCTTGTTTTGCCAATAAAATTACTTTAGCAATAATTTATTTATTTTACTATTTGTATAAAAAATGAATAAAACAAATGGTCAAACAAGAAAACTGAAAGTCAAAAACCGACATTTTTAGGCCTTGTTTACTTTTCAAAAATTTTACAAACTTTTTTTAAAATTTTTCGTCACACCGAATCTTGCAGCGCATGCATGGAGCATTAAATATAAATAAAAAATAACTAATTGTATATTTTACCTGTAATTTGTGAGATAAGTCTTTTAAGTCTAATTAGTCCATAATTGAATAATATTTATCAAATACAAACGAAAATGCTATAATATTCATTTTGCAAAAATTTTTGCAACTACACCAGGTCTTAATGGAATAGAGGCAGTATACGATATCCATGTGGAAAATCATTGCGCCAATGTGGCAGCAGTAACGCACCGCCGTCTCCCTGCTACACCGCTCCCTAATCCAATGAATGCATGCTTGCATTCAGTGGGTCATACAGCGTTTGAGACAAGAGCGAAAGTGGGGCACTACAAGCATTTGATCTCTCGAGAGGAAATCTATGCTGTCCCTGATATAAGTTTTACGGTCAGTTGGTTGGTACTACTATTCTTTATTGCCTGAAGAAGACCTAGTCTTTGCGAATGACGTAAAAAAGCAAGTGATTGAAGAATGAAGACCATCATTTCACGTCTTTTGAAGTTGATGTGACTGTAAAAAGCAAATTATATATAGCGCTATTTATCGAAAAATTGTCGTTCACTCTGAAAAATTCAGTACTAGCTAGCTCCTATCTGAACCCTGAACTCTGGATGGACTTGTATGAGCAAGAATTCCTAGTTCGTTCTACCACTCAATTCACTACATACGACCGCAAGCTGTCAATTCATCTAGCTAGCATATGTTGTCAAAAAAAAAAAACATCTACCATATCATACTGGTGCAAGACTGCAAGTGCAGTCGTGAGCAGAGCGTTAAAACGACTACAAACAAGATGAAACTATAACGACTGAAATATATATGTACCGCTGATTTGCGAAGCGCAGACGCTGGTGGTGTCCCGGGCAGAAGCTGCAACCGTGAGCAGGAGGGAGCAGCAGGCAGCAAGAAGAGGAAGCAACCCCATGCCCATGGCGTTCCCAGTTCAGAGTCGCCCGAGCTGCTGAAAGCTTCCTCTTGAGGCCGTGCGCTGAGGAGTGAGGACAGGGCCATTGCCCTTTTATATAAGAGAAAGGTTCTCTATGATGTTTGAGTATGTGTGGTAATCTTGCCGGTAGCTTTCATCGCTCTAATTAATTTACTGGTCATTTCGTTTTCCCAAACGATTAAATATATATGGTGATTTCGTAGAAGGCAACATGTCAGTTAGTAGTTTGTTTTCTTTGTGAGGGGTTGGGAGGGGGAGGGGGGCATTTAGAACTAATTATTAGGTGTAGAGGATGAGAATAAGCTTTTGGATAACCTTGCAAAAAAAAAGAATATTTGGATAAATATATGTAGGAGCAGTATATATACTCCTACCAGCTGGATATGTTTTCAGGATTAATAGCAAGAAACTGCCATCTTACCAACCACATGGCGCGTAGCGGGTACCATGGAAGGTAACCTTTATGTGTCACAAAGAAGGCAATGCTCGAACTTGTGCTGCATCAGGATACAGTGCTCTTCCGAATGCACGATTATCGTTGAAAATTAGGAATAGAGAAAACAGAGAAACAATAATATATATGTGCTAGTATTTTGAATCTTATTATGAATGGAGAAGCACATAAAAAAAAGGGCAAGATTGAATGGTTGAAATGCTCAAAGGTATTTATTGGACAAGGGAACCTTTACTAATTTCACGATCGTTACATCAATATGATACAACATAGTGATGAAAACAGAAAATGAATCTCAACGGTATCATTTGCCATATTCACTGACCGTATTTTCAAAAAAAGGGAGAACCTGATAAAATCCAAAAAGTCAGGGAAAAACAGAAACTTGAAAAATTCAGTGGATTAATGATGGAAAAAACGAAGCATTTTCCTTGAGCACATTTAGGGCACTCACAATGCAAGACTCTATCACAGAGTTTAAGACAATTAATTACATATTATTTATGGTATTTTGGTGATGTGGCAGCATATTTATTGAAGAAAGAGGTAGAAAAAAATAAGACACCAAGTCTTATTTAGACTTTAAGTCCACATTATTCGAGGTAATAAATAACTTTAGACTCTATGATAGAGTCTGCATTGTGAGTGCCCTTATGGTTCTCAAATTTTCCAGACATCTCTTTTCTTGTTCCCTAATCTTTCTTCTCCTCTCTTGTAATAAGACTTGTAAGACTGCCTTTTTCTTTTTAATAAACTAGGTAGTATGTCCGTGCGTTGCTATGGGATAGTTAACATTTTATAGAAAAACACACGGATCATATAATTAGATAAACAATATTGTAAAATTAAATACTAATATTTAAGTGACAATAAATACTATAGAAAAACACACGGATCACATAATAAGATAAACAATATTGTAAAATTAAATACTAATATTTAAGTGACAATAAATACAAAAAACAAAGTTTGTGAAATTAACACACACAAAAAAAGCGTTATTTCGCAGGCTCATAAACTCTACTTTATAGAGTTTTTCGTGATGCGACTAAGATACTTGGCTCCGTACTTTTTCTGCCAGCCAACTAAGTTTTTCTCTGACCAATATTTTCAGCCATGACTTTTTAGACCATCGATGTTTTATATCAGCCAAAAAAATCTCTGATATCCATTTCTTTTGTGCAGCACACACATTGCCTTACAAATTTTGTTATTGAACTATGGCTAACACAATTTAAAGGCAAATGCTACACTGCACACAACTTCAATACCACCTTGTTGCCACAAGATTGACATTGAGAACGCTTGAACTGATCCCATCTAAAATTTCAAAAGAATTAAAAAAACTTATTTAAACAATACATTTCTAATTAAATTATACCAAAATAAAGATTGCTAAATTGGAGGTGCACTATAATTTGTTCACTGATTAATATAATACTCCCTTCGTTCCAAATTATAAGTGATTTTGACTTTTTTAGTACATAGAATTACAATGTATCTGGACATATATTATATCAAATTGAATAACAAAATAGATGTATCAAAAAAGTCAAGGCGACTTATAATTTGGAGCCGAGGAAGTATATTTAAACAAAAGGAGTTTGATATGAAAAAAACAAAGATCAATTCAATTTTGGTCAAAACATATTGCTTTAAGTAGGGCTCGGTAAATAAATATCATTTGAATGGAATATCATTTGAAAAAAATGTGTGATTTGAATGTAATTGGTAACAACTACGGTTACTGATTAAGTGTATGATCACGTACAGTTACTAACTAAATGTAAGATGACTGCTCAAACTGATCTGATAATGGGATCAAGATAAAAATCAATTTCTCTTGGTTTTATTGTCTTTGCATTCCCACCAAACAGGTAGTGTTTGTGCCGACACTTCACTCTAAATGCTTGTGCCGACACCAAACAGGTAGTACTTGTGCCCCTATAAAGAATTGGTTGGTGAGTTGGATAGTATAATTCATCATAACATAGAACAACAATATCTCTAATCTACCTTTTCTCATTAAAAGAGGGAAGCCATATATTTTTTGAGTGGTATATTTTACCTGAAACAACATATAGGGAGGTTGTATTGTCAAATCCCAAGCCCCATAGCATCATGCCGACGACTCCAGTTTCTTCCGCGTCCAAAGGAGCATATGACACCATTTTTACTGGGAATTCGACATTGAGCCAAGTTGAAGCTCTGGATGAGTTATTTCCAGCGACCAACACGAGGGCAGGTAGAAATCTCTTCTCGGACACCGGAGTAGGATCACCTAGCCAGCAGCAAGGGTGCCCAGCTTCGTAGGTTGTAGCGCTGCTCTTAGCTGGGTTGTAGTCTTTTTATGTAATAGCGAAGCTTGGAGTGGTTTGCTAGGACGGTCCAGTCTATGGTTGTAAGACCTCCGAGGGCGCTGTTAGAGCACATCGCTTGTATGTTTAAACTCTTTTTCTTAAATATAATGTTACGCAAATCTTTTGTGTATTCAAGAAAAACTAATTGGAAAGAATAACTTTGAAATATTGACCACGTGATTTAGTGCATATGAAGAAACTGTTGACCAACATAAAAAAGCTATACTCCAATGAACTTATCTACTACCGCAGTATAGCAGACAAATACATACAAAAAAAAGAAATAGGAGTTCCTCACCTCTAGAGGAATAAGAGGACACTTTCCATCCCTTGTGTTTGCATTTGGGTTTATCACTCAACCATGCCGACGAAACTTCCCTCTCCAGCTCCTTTGACAAGCATTGTCCATTTCAGTGTTCTCCCTCGAACCCACCATGATACGTATAACATGAAAAGGCTACCATATCCTCAAGCATACAAGGTATTATTAGTAGGATGGGAAAAATGTGTCATAATTGTGAATGCATAAGGGAGACCCCACCAGTCAAGGAACTTCTTTTTGTCATTCGAACAACCATCATCTAAGAGAATTCTTATTGGTTCAGCAATCCTAAATGCAGCAGAAATCAGAATAATCAGAGTCTCATTCTTGTCCATTTATTACCTTTTTGCAACATGGCCGACCAATGATTAAACACATTCATGTCTCTAAATATATCTGAATAAATTTTAAAAACACAAAAATTAATTTCTTGGAAATAGTTTTGGGGTACGAATGACAAGTAGTAGAGTAACCGAATGATCCGGTTCAGCAATCCTAAATGCAACAGAAATCAGAATAATTAGAGTTTCATTCTTGCCCATTTATTACCTTTTTGCAACATGGCCGACCAATGATTAAATTCATGTCTCTAAATATACCTGAATAAATTTCAAAAACTCAAAAATCTATTTCTTGGGAATGGTTTTGGGGTACAAATGACAAAACAATTAGTAAAGTAACCGGATGATCTAGTTAAAATTGAAGGTTCACAAGGTTCACGTGGCTAAAAAAAATCCTTACTTCACTACATTCCCTCTTTTTCAAATTTCACCGAAATTTTCCATTCATTTCCTTCTCTGTCTGCGTCATATTGTTTAAAGAATAAACAAAGATCAATCCCAATTCAATAGCCAGTGTGCTGGAGGTGTAGAGGTCTGATGTCGACCTCTGCCTTGTCCATTGGGAGTTCTGTGCTAAGAACGCTTTAGTGTGAAGAAACATGCCTTTAACAATGTACTATAAAAACGATATCCTTCCAAAAAATATCATACTACTACACAAGCAGAATTTTACACGGAACTAATCTTTGAGCTGATCTAAAACCAAATGGTCCATATACTTACTCCAAAACAAGCAGGATTCAATAGTAATTTTTATTTTGGTTTCAAACAAAATTTACACAACCATAGATTAAAATATCTACGTTCTATATATGAAGTGAACCAAACTTGTAGTGAGACATAATGCTCAATTGAGTGGTAAAATTTCACTCCAAGCTCACAATTAAAATTGAATCCTGACCAGAGTAAAAACCTGTAAATTAGTTTTCATGTAATTAACTGGAGTTGCATACCTATTGCACTGACTTAGTTGATCATATAAAATGCCAAAAAATATATTCACATGAACCATATCATTTTTAGAATCCATAAGCAGAGTTGTGGAAGGTTGAAACTTACATCTACTGGTTATTTTCCCTATTGCACTGACTTACATTCATAATTTTTTTGATGCAATCTTACATTCATAATCATATAAGAAAAGCAGAGAGATAGGAATAAGTGGTATATAATCTAGATTTTGGAAGCACTAATTCATTTACCATGCACCAATATAGAAGTTGGTTGCATAAACTCCAAACAGCAAGAAGAAGAAACCCCAAACCCAATTTTGTTTGTTATTCCTGTCCGGATCCATTTAAAATGATGTCACTATCCATATGATGCTCACTGTATCATTTTCTATTTGGCTTGCCAGAATGACGTTTGCTGACGAAACTTAAGCAAAGGTTTAGAAAGAAATCCCAATGATTTCTGAAATCCAAATACTCAGGATTTATAAAGATTTGCATTGCATGCATATGTTCAGTGTGTATTTGCCAGTAACTGGTGTCGTACCTGATTGGAAATTAGCAAAGAGTGTATGCTACACCAAGCATTCGCTCAATCGAGAAGAGACGGCATACCTGCTTAGAAATCAAAATACGTACATAGTAGGAAGGAGAAGACATGGCATACCTTGTCACCAAACAAGGGCCAACCAAACATGGCATGTGGCCGTGACCCAAGAGACATAGAGCGAGATGGCTTGGGCGGAGGCGGCAAGCGCGATCTGCTTTGGTGCCAGGGAATGGTCCTTAAGTATCAAATATAATCATCAAATAAACAAAGAAAAGGATCCAAATGCAACCGACACCCAGACTTAGGGTTTTATCTGACAGAATTCCACGAGTTTTGGTGTTTCTCTATTTCTACAGGGGGTTATCAGGAATTATGGAAGAAAGGCCCACACGTCGGGTTTACATAGAGATATTAACGTGCCGTGCAATTATATAACATCTAGAAGAGTCCAGAAGCTATGGGAACGAACGGGAGACCAAACGGGGCTAGGGGCAGGGCGCCTGCCCTCCCCCCTTGGGCACCCGCCCTGGCCTAAGGGCCAATCAGGTTCAACTTCGTGGATCATGCTCCACTGACCTAAAGGATCAAAGAAAACCGTGCGATTAATGTCGGTTTGATCCGACGGCCCACATTCATTTGGAAGGACTATATAAGCAGACCCCCAGGCCCTGGAGGAGAGGACCTCTAAACCCTAATTCATTTATCCATCTAG
>Ga0182004_10004823_pt1 | contig 10923 bp, 7 predicted proteins | sample Sormic07211540_1_FD_120479 | JGI IMG/M metagenome (GOLD analysis project Ga0182004, IMG submission 120479) | Endophyte microbial communities from Sorghum bicolor roots, Mead, Nebraska, USA - 072115-40_1 MetaG | ecosystem: Host-associated > Plants > Roots > Unclassified | place: USA: Nebraska...
CTAGAATAGGATTGGAACTAGGTTGCAAAACTTTTATCCGGTAGCTCTCTAGTCACACTAGGCACAAGGGGTTGAATTGGAGCTTATAGGTTGCTTAATTTTTTAGAGAAGCCCAATTCACCCCCTCCCTCTTAGGCATCTTGATCCTTTCAAGGTAGACATAGGGTGCACCATGGACTCCTTCATCGTGGATTTGGCAAGCTAGGGTTAGGGGAGACTTGCACCATCGTCACAAAAGACTTGGTGAGGTGGGTGGGGCCACAGGGACAACTTGCTCCTCGATTGTGGACCCGCTCCTAAGGATGGAGTCACCATTTAGCCACTTCATCATTAAGAGAGGATCGCGCTCCAACCTTTAGGTATGGACCTACTCCAAACGTGTGGATGTGGGAGGGGCACGAGCTCAAAGCTAGGTGAGACAGGGGTGGTGGCTAAGAACCCTAGCTAGGAGACACAACATATAAGCCCAAAACATATATGGACCACACAATGTGTAGTTATTGGCTATATATATGCCAGTTTTCAAGAGGCCTCTTAAGAGATCTGTGCATCTGCAAATAATCCTTATTTATAGATGCAGTGTTTATTGGATTTTCATAATTCACTATTATTTTTAGAGATACAGATATTTTGAACCGTCTCTACACATAAATGAGAGGCTTTCTTCTAAAATTACTTTTTAGTACACATTCACTCATCACATGGACCTCTACACCTGTGAACCCATAATCTACACCCGCTCCACCATCCTCTCGTTGGCGTCACAGCTATCATATATTCATATAAACACTTTGACGATCGCTCCTAGTATATAGCTTCAAATTTACTAGAACGAAATAAATAAAAGTTGAGCTTTTAGTTGCCCAGACAGTTACAGTTAGGCCCGCCCAACCGAACAAACCGTATACCTAACCCAGGCCACTCACATACAATATACTATATAAGATGGTAGTAATTAACCTTTCTAGCTATAATGTCAAGGATTCAAAATAAAGAACATGTCAAAAAAAATATAACAAATTAAAGTGAAGAAGCATGCATGAGCATCCAAAGATGTTGAAACAAATGCATGCATGTGAATATAATGCATATGCACGCACTAGCTTATAGCAGGGATGCATGCATGATTCCACATAGGATGCCACTGATGATTAACCTTAATTTATAAACAAAACATTTGATGTCCATGAGTCCATCTGAAGAGAACAATGGAATCCCATGCATGCTTATGCACAAGCAGTGCTGCTGCATCGACTTAACCTGACTGCATGCTAGCTTGTGACTGGTCGGTTTCTGGCTAGTAGCTTAGGTATTTTTAATCTACTAGTAGATCGGTTGACATCATGTGGCGCCATGCGGGTTTTTAAACAAAGAGTGCCTTTAGCTTTGTCCCCTGCGGCGGGCGACGTGGCCGGAAATGGCGCCTCGCCAAACGTGGCCGCCTGTCGCAGAGGGATCCATTGCAGGTGGGAATGGTGACACTTCTTCGCCATGTTTCGCTGAGATTTCCATCCTGAAAAAGGAGTGCAAATTATACTGAAATTTCTTGAGATAAAGTTACGGATTTGATCCTCTCTTCGTGAGCTGAACTTGGCTGATTTGATAAATTAAAGCTCCGTCCATTGTAAATTCACAATGGTGATATATATATTCGCCATGTTTTGCCATCAAGCTCCATCTCAGCCAGCGAGAATCTGTGGGCAGTACGTTGGACACAACGCCGGCGAGCTACAGGTCATTGATGGGGCCAACGCCTGCGCGTACAAGGGTGGGTCCCAAGCGATTATGTTTGCTCGAATTTATATTATCAGCACTACTTTTGAGCCAAATAATATTTTCTCTTACAACAACATTTGCTTCCTTTTGTTTTTCTCTTTTTCTTTGTTAAATTAGCTGCCACATTATTAGATTTTTTTTTTGGCCTTATTAGGTGACAAGGTTGAATGACATGACAACTACTATAGGTGCAGGGTTGAGACTGCACTTTGTATTTGTATCATGAAACAGAGAAAGCAACAATTTAAACTTCTTTTCAATTATTTTGTGCTGCATATATATTTTTGTTTTGTTGAATTCATTGTAAATAATAGTGTCAGATACATATCAATTCGAGATAACTATTTCCTACATAGAAGCCCAATTGTTGATCCTTGGGCTAAGCGAGAATTCAAGCCCAGACAACTGCACACCGAGCATGGCCTGAAATGTGCGTGGGCTTTGGAGCTTTGGACCCATGATGCTAGTTCGGCCTAGGACACAAGGCAAATAATACACACACTATATGGTAATTTTTTTTTTTGCACTTGAGGGCACGTGCTCTCTCCTCTCTATCTATTGGATTCGTATTGAGAAGTATGTAAATACATATTTCAATATAAATATATATTTGTACATTTCTCAATGCGAATTTAATAAATAGAAAGATGAGAGCATATGCTCTTGAGAGAAAAAAATTGTGTTCCACCCTGTATATGAGTTCATATCTCCACTCTCTCAGCCTACACGGGGACCAAAAAAGGAGATCAATAAACACTCTCTCTTATAATGAACTAAAAGTGCAGGAATTATGAAGAATTTAGAATAAAATTAGGTGAAAATTATGTGTATGTGGAACAACTCTTGCAATTAAGAGGTTAAAAATTAGTGGGATAACATGGCCATTGTGGAAGATGATGTGGATAGTCATTGGGGGATGTTATGGATGGGCTTGCATGTTGAGTAGACTTAGTGAGTAGCTTTATAATAGATATAGATATAGATATAGATATAGATATGCGTTGTTTAATTGAGATATAATACCGATTTGATCTCTATATATGTAATACCCGATTTTAAGGACAAAATCAGATATGTACCATATGTGAGTCTTAGAGATCAAATCTCACATATAGCTACAAATAAAAGGTAATATCAAAAGACAATGCATAAATTATGCATGCACAGCTACGGTGGCTCCGATCCTTACGAGATATAAATATTGTTAATATTTTCTATAAATCTAATCAAAGTTGAGAAATATTGACCAAACACTTACCCCATAGTGACTTCTACTTTGGAACGGAGAGAGTAGAATACAATTGGCCAATTATATATGCATGTAAAATTGTATGATTTTTGCTACTGCGATACAAACTGTCTAATACGTTTAGACAAGTCTCATGGTCTAGATTGTCTAGACGCTAGGTGGAAGGTTGGCGACTGTCTTGCGTCTAATGTCTAGACTAATAATATTGATTCTAAGCTACACTAATTAAAATAGAGAAACAAACTAATAAATTGGGCCAACTAAGCCATCAAATCAAAAGAATAAAAAGCAACCTGATGAAGCAAACTAGCTACAGATTAAATGGGTCCATAGACATTAATCTTAAGTTACCAGTATCAAACGGTTTCACCATAACTCGGATGCCTAGCTTCAGGAAGAATTCTACGAGGAATGGTCTCTAAAATGGACCAGTGCTATCCGTCGAATCGGCTAGTCATTCACCAATGTTTTTCTCTTATAATAAATTAGTTATGACATGATTTATCAGCCAAACGAATCGAATCTATGTGCATTATTTCTCTATCTGGCAGTGGCAGTAATTAATATAACACATGAGTAGTTGAGGTCGGCAAGTGCTGCGAGCAAGACCGGTGCCAAGCTAAGTGAGTGAAGGGGAGCTGGAGCCTGCTGCTTGCTTTGTTTCGTTTGTCCCCGATCGGCTCCCCAGACGCGCTTGGGATTTGGGAGCTGAGAAACTGGACTGGGAGAGGCAGTGAGACGTGTCAGAGTGCGTTCATGCTACGTTTTCCTTCTAGAAAGTGCAGGGCGGACGACCGGATCGGATCAGCTCGTTCATCCTGGAACTTATTGACCAAGGTTTTTAATTTCGGTATCGCAAAAATTTCGGTCATCACCGAAATTCAAAATTCGACCGAATTTTTTTTAAAGACTAGCACATAAAGTATGTTTTTCTTAAAAAAAATTAGATCTAAACAAGTATAAGTATAATTTATGATTACACATCTATTAAATAGAAGAATATGCAATATAAACAATATAAAATATGAGTCTCAAGTTATATAACATATGTATTAGTATATAATGAAATTTCAGATTTTTTTTCGGCCGCCACCGAAATTACCGAAATTAAAATGGTAGATTGATCATATGAATATTCATGTAAGGAAAGAGAAAATAAAAGGCTGACATGCAATGATCATAGGTAAAAACGAGAAAGTTCAATCAGCTACATTTGAAGAAGTTCAAATAAGGCCTTGTTTAGTTTGCAAAATTTTTGGTTTTTGGCTACCGTAGCATTTTCGTTTTTATTTGACAAACATTGTCCAATCAAGGAGTAACTAGGCTCAAAAGATTTATCTCACAAATTACAGGTAAACTGTGCAATTAGTTTTTATTTTCGTCTATATTTAATGCTCTATGCATTCGACCAAAGATTCGATGTGACGGAGAATCTTGAAAATTTTTGCGAACTAGGCCTTGTTTAGTTCGCAAAAAATTTCATTTTTGGCTACTGTACGTTTTCGTTTTTATTTGATAAACATTGTCCAAACAAGGAGTAATTAAGCTCAAAAGATTCATCTCACAAATTACAGATAAACTGTGTAATTAGTTTTTATTTTTATCTATATTTAATGCTCCATGTATGCAACCAAAGATTCGATGTGACGGAAAATCTTGAAAATTTTTGCAAACTAAACAAGGCCTAAAACATGTGCGTTGGGAACTGAACCAAGCACACGAGCTCTATTTAAATAATAATAATAATAAAGAATGAAGGACCATGCATGTTCGTGATGACCGAATACGATTCAGTTTGCCATATAAAATCCGCACTCACCCGATTCATGCGTCCATAAACATGCATGATCGCTGGATCGACGCAAGAACTATCCAGTCGCCATGGCCATGGCCGATCTCCCTCAAGGGGCCGCCGGCGCCCGGGGCTTTGTTGCTCTCCGCCCCCCAGCGACCACGACCTGATCACGTTCGTCCTCCACCCCATGCATGCATGGTCGACGCCCGGCAGCAGCGCTCGACGTCGACGGCGGTGGCTTCGTCCACCTGGCCGACGTCTACTCCGTCGCTCCCGAGAGGCTGACCGAGCGGTACGCGCCGGCGCCGGCGCCGGGCAGGACCTGTTGGTACTTCATCTCTGCCCCGCACGCTGCCGCTACAGGGCCGCGGCCGGCGCCCTAGGCGAAGGGCGATGGAACTCGGAGACCGGCGAGAGGTCAGCCCCGTCGTCAGGGGTGCGGACGGCCGCTGCCTCGCGCACGTGGTTGTCCTACTCCTACGGCGGCGGCGGCGGCGCCAGGACGACGACGACGACGCCGCCGCCGCCGTGGACGACGGTCACCATCTGGTGTTTGCTATGGTGGAACTCGCGCTCGACGACGAGCACGGCGCCACGGCTACGGTGGTGGCGTGGGAGGAGGAGATTTCGTCCTGTGCAAGTTGTTCAGGTCGTCGCCTCACGATCGACGAGGTTGCCGTGCCCGCGCTCCTCTTCAACTGCATGCAACAGGAAGGCGGCCGGCCGGCGACCACACGGAGGCTCCACCGGCCCAGCGCGTGCGGCACAGCAACACTGATGCAGCACGTACTCGTTCTGAATAGCTACTCCTTACATATACTACTGGTAGCCGGCAGGTACACGAAAAGCACACACTCCATCACGAACACAGACCACAAAGGTACTTCGATATATTCGTAAGCTCTCTTACGTCTACGGATATATGCTCCAAAAACTGCGCTCGAGCATTCATATAATGTTCAAATTTCGTACTTCGAGATATTCACACATGATAAGAACGAATTATTTCAGATACGCTTTGAACTGTGACAGCTGAAGACAACTACATGCATGTGCTTCTACATTATTTCAGATATTCAAATTTTGGTTTCTAACACAAACATCTCTGTGCTCTTTATTCTTTTATTTTATTATAGCAGACTACATATGCTTCTACATTATATTATAGAGAAGACAAAAACCCTAAACTACAGCCGAATCAATATTTCTTGATCGGCCAATCCTTTTCTCAGTCTTGTATACCAATATATGATATGCGCCCCTCTCTGCATCATCTAAAGTTGATTATAACTACAATCAACAACTATTTTGTTCCTTATACCATGGTAGCCAAGAACAGCTATACCTCATCCAATAATATGCACTGCAACATCAATAATAGCTAAACCATCTTATACCTCCACTAGTTAACTGACCTACAAGATCACTTCCTTCATGTTTTGTTTTTGGTTTGATTTTTCAGCTGCATCACTTGGATCCTGAGGCCATCCTCCATCACCTACACAATCGAGGAATGCCTAACACTGTCAGTTCAACATAGCATGTAGGAAAATCTAAGCATTTCAACACATAGGATTTTGATAGAACAGAAGTTTACACAGATCAAAGTAATAGTTTATTTTTGGTGAAACCGCACCTGCATATCATGCGCTTGATGTAAGAGGTCAGTACACTCTTGAAGTAGCACTTGCTCTTCTGATACCACATTATTGAGTTCAGAAGCCACATCCTCAATTTCTTCAACCTTCATTGCAAGATCAATTAGTCCTAGAAAGTAAATATGAATAAAAATGACCATATATATAGACATGCAGGAGCCAATAAAGAATGACTTTAAAAAAAGAGTGCAATATACCCCTAAAGAATTATCCTTGGGTAGGAGCATCTGAGCATGTGTAATCCACATGTGCAAACCATGAGCTAGTTTATTGATCCTCTTTTACTTATGTTATTAGTAACGTAGTATTACTAATGTTTTTCTTTTATTTTCTTACTTCATATCCTCTTTGTTGATGGCTCTTGTTTGGTTTCATAGCCTACCTAACTTGGCTTGTACTAAAGGCCTTTTTATTATACTATATTGACATAAGCTACATCAATTTGTTCTAGCAGAGAACTCTAAATAAAAATGACCATAGAGCCATAGACCATGTCAGTTTGTTCCAGAAGATATAGACCAGATATTGCTTTTGCCATGTGTGAAACAGCATTCAAATAATGGGCAACAGTTTTAGCTCATGTTGATTTATGTGTACACTACGCATGCAGCAATGTAGTGAACTGAGGGTTTTCATTTTTATGAAAAGGAAAGCTGTAAATTCGAACAACTAAGTACAGTGTAGGAATCTGACTACATCGAAGTTACAAATTTCTGTACCTTTCTTGACAACTTCTCAGCAAAGGGAGACAACTGTTTCATAATTTCCATTGCACAGTTAAGAGCTAATTTGACTCTTCCAGTGTTGGTCTGAAATGTTGTCACAAGGATAAGCCGATAAACCATGTACAACACAAGAAAACAATTGAAGATATTATTATGAACCAAAATGGAAAAACTGGATCAAATTAAAATGCCATGTGGTTACTTTTAACAATTAAAACTAACCTTAATGTTCCCTCGGGTTGGTAGACGTGATGCAGCATTAAGGAGAGAAACTGTTCCTGATGCAAGGCAACTTATATGTTCTCTCTCAAGTTCACACCACTGTTCCAAGGAAGGCACCTGATGGTTTAGAAAGGACAAATTATTATGCTGTCGCAAATTAAGACTTTTTACCACTTGTTTGCAGAAGTCTTCAATTTATAGCCTTTCATGAGGCATTGATGTCAATTTTCTGGCATGGAGCTAGCAGTTAAAGTAAGTTTTGGTTTAGATTTAACTTTTAGTTTACAGTCAATGATAGGTGCATATAGGTTTATTGATTGGTTCTTATGTGAGGACCATCATGATGAGATCAGTGAGAAGAAGACTGACCAAAAATAGAGGTCTAAATACAAGCAAAGATAGTCAGATATTTTTTGATGGAGGAAGCTCCATGTTGAACAATGATTCTGTTTTGAAATGGTGAGTTGATGTCATTTACATAACGAGAGAGTAAGAAGATTGACGGTAGACAAACTGGCGGGAACTCTTGTTCAGTATCAGCCAAGTTTCTATAAAGGCTTGAATAGATAATAAAGTGCGAGTTTCGATAGAAAAAGAATTTAAAACAAGCGAGGGAGAAACTATAAAACTTTGTTCATTCTTGCTTTACTCACAAGCACATGAGCTCCACAATAAACAAACAAGTTCAGCATCTAACAATCTTGATCCCAAAGAATCAAGTAAACCAGAGCCCTGCCAACCAAAGAGCAACAATCAACATATTATCTCCTCAGCAAACCCTCTAGCTATGCTCCTAGAGTGCAAGGCCCACGGTGGGCTTCTCACATGCGCAACTACTGCTAATAAACCACAAAGATTTTAATTACAATCCTTGCATTTGGAAGATGTTATGTGTTATATACTTGAGGAAGCTGTGATTAACTAGGGATATAAGTGCATGCTCTCCCACTAGAACTCCTAAAAAAATTCAATAAAAATTCTTTGTAATATTAGTTGTTTTGGATCACTGTATGCTAAGCACGGATTTAAAAATCTAAACCATCTGTTCAAGACAAACATGTGTAACTAACTCTGTATTCTGAAAAACAAAAGTCCATTCCATGTCTTCTCCTCCATGATGAGCTAGGTAACTTCCAGGTTTTGAAGAAGCATATGAACACAACATTGTCATACCTGAGCATCAACAACAAAGTCGATCTTCTCCATCCTCTTAAGACACTCCAGTTCAGCCTTTTTTTGCGCAACAGATTTCTGCAGATTAGCAATCCTCTCCGAGAGCCCATATAGTGATTCCTGTATATACGAAAGACAAATAAAACGACATGATCACTGCAACTCGAACTTCCAATAAAAAGTGCGATGGTGAAACTGAACTAGTTAGATCTTAAATATTTCAAACACCTCAGCAACAGCTTTCTTGGTTATCGCCATAGCCTCTGCCTGGGCATTCAAAAATCTATACTGCATGTAGCGATTCTCCAGAATCCGCAGCTTGTGCACATCCTCCTGCTTCCCGGCAGCTTTGCCGCCTCCCATCACCGCTGCTCCCTTCTTAACCACTACAACCTTCCGTGCAGGCGGCGGCAGCAGCGCGTGCTTCACCACAGCTGCTGGTGTTTTTGCTTGGCGGCGATCTGGCAGCGCCAAGGCTAGGGCCTGAAAGCAGAATGGGTTTGGTGGTATGCCGGGCCCCTCTGTTGTCCCTGGCGGTGATGTCCTTGGCTCAAGGAACGGGACAGGCCGAGGGCAGGGAGTTGCTGCCCTGGAGTCGATGGCTGCGGCCGAGGTCTCAGGCGAAGCGCTATAGAAGCTGAAGCTGGTGCGCGCTGGCGTTGATGGTCGCACACAGCCCCGCCTACGGTGTTGGTGGTGGTGCCCCGCCGTGGTGATGTTAGGAGAGGCTCTGGACGACGGGCAGAGGATGCGCCTTGGGCCGGGACCGGGAGTGGCGGTGGCGCCGGGGACACCAGCGGCGGCGAGAGGCGTGGGCGGGTTCAGGCGCGGGCGGTGCATTTCCTCGAACAGATCCCGCGCCGCGCCGCGCTTGCGCGATCCTGGCGTAGGCGGGCGGTTTTCGTCGGTGAGGCCAGAGGAGGCGGTGGGGGCGGCGTGGGCGGGCATGAAGTGGTGGTGCGCGCGCGTGGACGGCGTGGAGGAATGGGACGGGGCTGGGAGCGGCGAGGCGGAGTGGAACGAGGATGTCGAGAGGCGAGGGGACGGTGCTGCTGCTGCAGGGAGCGGCGTGGCGGAGTGGAACGAGGAGGTCGAGACGCGAGGGGACGGGGCCGGGACGAGCGGCGTGGAGAGGTAGCGCGAGCTCACCTCGCGGATGCGGCGGCGAGGGCGCGCGGCGGGCGCGGCTGATGGGAGCGGCTCGGAGGTGGACGAGGCCGGTGCAGCAGGCATCTCGGCCACCGGCGGCGCGGTGGAGGACGAGGCGGAGGCCATTGATTGAAGGAGACGCCTGCTGGCGATGGACGTAGCCGCAGGCCGCAGCAGCCGTGGAGGGCTGAGGGGGATGCGTCCAAAAACTCAAATAGACGAGGGCTCAGGGATGGTCTGCGCCTCCGTGTTCGATCAGAGGCAACGGACACATGCAACTCGCTCAAGTCGTCCGTGGCCGGTTGCCCGGTTCATTCAAAGTTTCAAATGGTGAAAATTTTCTGACCCAACCGAAACTTTTTTTTGGTGATTGTAGATCAGGCTTGTTTAGGGGGTGTTTGGCACCGCTCTGCTCCACGTTTTTCAGCTCCGCTTCACGTTTTTTAGCCAAACGGTTTCAGCTCCAAGCACTCAGTTCGAGAAAAAAGAGTTGAGTAGAGGTACTCCACGAACTTCAGGTTTTTGTGGAGCTGCTCCATAGTGGAGTTTGTGGAGCAGAGTTTTTGGAGCAGTGCCAAACACCCCCTTAGTTTCAAAAAATTTTACAAAGTAAACACTATAGCACTTTTGTTTATATTTAACAAATATTGTTCAATTATAAACAGATAAACTACGTAATTAGTTGTTTTTTAATCTATATTTAATGCTCTATGCATGTGCCGTAAAATTCGATATGACGGGAAATTTAAAAAATTTTGTAAATTTTTTTGAGAACTAAACAAGGCCCAAGATTCACTTATTTTGACCGTCAAAATGTTCATGTTTAGTTAATGTTTATAAAAAATTCAGCTACAATTTGATCAAGAGACACAAAGAGAAAACAAATGGATTATAGTTTGGTAAATTTACACCTTTATATTCAAGGAGGAACTTGTGGGTTTGTTTGAACTCTAGATTATACTAAAATTTAAATTTAGTAATATTTTTTTACTAGTACAATGTTGTTTCAACTATCATCAAGGGTACTGCGCTAGTAGGCCTTTAGCGGTATCACTATACCTAACATGTATGGTATTTTTGTGTGGAAGACTGTGATTAATTCAGGGTCTCTTTGGTTGGGCTTTTGAACCTGCTTTTGCTTTTGTAAAAGCCAAAAGCCAACCAAAGGGCCCAAAA
>Ga0182004_10004824_pt1 | contig 10921 bp, 9 predicted proteins | sample Sormic07211540_1_FD_120479 | JGI IMG/M metagenome (GOLD analysis project Ga0182004, IMG submission 120479) | Endophyte microbial communities from Sorghum bicolor roots, Mead, Nebraska, USA - 072115-40_1 MetaG | ecosystem: Host-associated > Plants > Roots > Unclassified | place: USA: Nebraska...
ATACTAAGTACGTTATATATTTATGCATTGTCTTTTGATATTACCCCTTATTTGTAGCTATATGTGAGATTTGACTTCTAAAACTCATATATAGTGTATATCTGGTTTTGTCCTTAAAATCGGGTATTACAAAAATATGGATTTAACTCATGGCCACTACTACAAAAATGATTTCAAGAAAATTTATATTAACAATGTAGATGTCCCTGAGATTGAAAACTCTAACTGGAAACTTCTTTTTGACTTGGGATTGTTAACTTTGGTATTATTACACTATTTATTACCAAAATGTCAATGGGCGATCAAGGTTCAACATTATATATCAATTCACCTTTTCAATGTGAGCTTCAAGATTTTTACCAAGGTCACAAACTTGCAATGATAAAGTGGCACATAAGGTGTCACAATCCTTCGTGAATCGATCCACGAACTACACAGAGATGTTAAATGGGTCATATTTAAAATACTATATAGCAACCTCTATTTAAATGTAATAATAAAGTATTTATCAAAAATGGAAAATTGAAGGTCGGTACAGTTGAATCCACTAGAACATCAATATGATATTATCACTGCAGTTGAATCCACTGAACTGTCTGTGAACCAGCACAGTGATATGGTCGATAAAACCCATCACTGGTAAATGCCATCTACCAGATCTATTTCAGAAGTGACGTCGGGTTTAAACACACGACATTGATCCAACGTTGCTCTGGAGCATAAAATCAACAAGGATTAAATAAAAACTTTATGAGGTTTTCACATAGTGAGTCGAGGGTTCATATTTCTTTTATTTAAAGTTTGGTAACAGAAAATGCTGAATTTTTATAGCAAGAAATGGAGTTCTTTCTCCCTAAAGAGTTTAAAAACCTTACAATTGTGACATTTCTACAAAACAGAGCTGATGGTCCACCGGCATAGACATCTATACATGAATATCCTTTGGGTGCTTATGATGCCATGTCCATCTTCATGCATTTTGTTCATGGTGGAAGTTAGGCAAACTTCTACATTATTTGCCAAGTACTATAGTTAGAAAAGTTTGCTTGTTGGTGCATGCATGTAAGGTATTGAGTATGAGATGCTTGTGATGATTGGGCATACCTGTTTGGTTCCACTGTTTGACGCTGTCGTTTCCATTTTGTGCACTTTTTGAGCTCATAAATGGCTTAATTGTCCGCATAAATAAAGGGATGTGAGATCAATTTTGTTTATTCCACCATATTTTGCAGTATATATGTCTGTACCAAGTATATATTCTGAGGCAAATTATGTAATAGACTAATTTTTTGGTTCCAATACATTAAGGAAATAATGAAGCTCACCGATTTTGTTGTACATTTTTGAATTTTTACCAGTATAAATAATTAAATTCATTATTACTTTGTTTTCCAAGAAGAATATTTATGCTTGTGACCAAACTAAAGGTTGGGTGTCTGATATGTGTGTCCCATATCTAGCTTGTATATCTGAGACGATATAGAGCCATTGGTTCGTCCAAGGTACAAACTGAGACTAATTCTATTACAGTAGAAATGATATATAGCTAGTATATGTTACGGTCAATTAAAAATATATAACATGTCGATTTTACAACTGCCTTGTAAAGTACTCCATCGGTTCTAAATTGTAGATAATTTATATGAAAACTGTACCAGGATGAGACCTATGACTTGGTAATTGAAAACTTATCTGTTCAAGTTATTTGAAACCATGTTTGAAACACAAATATCTTCAGAATGAACTTGGTGTCGATACTTTATTGGAATCAGGCATTCGAGTTTATTCATGAATGTAAATGTAGATTGCTAGCAAAAATATGTGTTAAACAAATAGTATTTCCCTTTTTTGTAAAGAAATAGTAATCTCTAATATATAGAGTATTTGCATTAGGAAAAATGCTTCTGTTTGTAAATAACTGTTGTACTTAGTTAACAACATTGCACGAAAATATTCATATAGAGTCAGATAAAAGTTATTTGTCCAAAAATATGTCTCCTGATAAGATCAACAATTTTGGCGATGCAAAAAAATTGAATCTATTTAGATGATGAGCAATGTCCAACTCGGTGCCAACAAAGTTATAATGAATGTAAGAATCATTTTCTGAATAAACATGCATGCATATATATATATACAAGTGAAGTGGTCAGGATGTATAATATATGTTCAAGGGGTGATGTGTACCATGCACGCACAATTTCAGCTTGAAAAATGGTGAATTCGTGTGGTGGGGTGATGTGTCGCCGTCAAAGTTACTATATACTTTGAGATGCAATAATGTTTATGTAGATATATATATAGATACAGAAGACCAGGAGAGCGAGAGGCAGAGGGAACCCACGACCGCAATTGCATTGCCTACATCAAAAACGCCTTTGCGCGCATGGAGTGCTTACCATCTAGTGCTCCACAACGAGCGGGGGTAGCGGCGGCTAACCTGTCCCTGACGTTGGCACCGGCGGCCTGCGGCAGCTCCGGCGACGGCGACGACGACGACGACGTGGGAGGCAGGAACGTGCGTCGTCGTCTTTACCCCTGTCTTTTCTGCGACAAGACGTTCCTCAAGTCGCAGGCGCTCGGTGGCCACCAGAATGCCCACAAAAAGGAGCGAAGCACCAGCTGGAACCCCTACGTCTACGACGGCCAGCACGCCGGCACCATCGCTGAGCCGACGCCGGCCTTGTCGTCGTCGATCGTCGGCCGCAGCGTCAGCAGCGCTGCCACCTTGTCCATTCCATCGCAGTCTCACGGTGGCAGCGCCATGCGCGCGGAGCCTGTGCCTGCCGGTGGCCGTGACGGGACAGATGGCATTGGCACCGCCGTCGTCCCAAACTTTCGAGCGAGAATGCTGCAAAGGCGGCGGGCGGCGCTATTCGCACCGGTGAACATCAGGTCAGCAGAGATGGATACGGTGGTGGCTGATGGCACGATCGACATGCTCAATTGGGTCAGGGCCTCAGTTGCGCCTGAGGCCACCAGTGCTGGCACCACAGCTGACCTGCAGGGTGAGCATCTGGATCTCAACCTTGAGCTGAGACTCTAGGTAGCTGCAACTAAGTCACAGGGCCACTCTGGATGTGCACCTTTAATTTGTATAGTACCTGAGGTTCTGGTATCTCTTTTCTCAGTTCCTCGGTCGCATATGCATGGCTGAAATTTGGTTATTTTCTATACTTGTTACTTGTTAGAATCCCTAGCGGTTGTTTACATTAGTTATAGTTTAAGAAGTCTACAATGATCTCCGTGTCTTGCAGTTGTATAAAAGGATAGACGGATGATATACACTCTACGCATGTGTCTGATCTTTTATTTTATATACATATGTAAAGAGATATATAGATGTGTTATAAGTACCTTCAGAAAAAATTAAGAGAAACTAATTAAGGTCTTGCTTTTGATATATGTATCATTGTATCGTCATGGATTATTTATCATCAAGTTGTGCTTCTTTATGTTGCATTCTTGAGTATCTTGAGTTGGACTAATTATAAATAAAATATACCAATATTTATGTTAAGTATTGTCGTCAGATTTTTTTTATAGTATACCCATTTAATGTCATAAGCATTAATATTTTACCCATACATTTGGTCAAATTTTAGATACTTTAACAAAGAATGTGCCAAGAATTGTATTTTTTTTTGGGATGAGGTAGTACATCAAGATTTGAAATATTGAACACGATGAGGATCCATGGAAAAACTACCATTAAACAGCTTGATTAAATATAGAAAGCATCTTATTTGGTATGGATCTGACCCGAATTCAAAATGAAAACAGCCACCATGTGCAGCATGAAAATAATGGTCTATACTTCCAAATAAAGTCAATTAGGGGTGCTTAACCTCAAAACTCAAAATGAGGTCCTTCTAATGAAAGATGTACATAATTTCTTCAATTATGAGGATTTCCTTGAATTTATCTTATTTGGAAAAGTTAATATTATAGCAATGGAGCCAAGGGGTTCACGACGCAATGGCAAAGGTTCAAACCATGCTCTGATGAGGTGGAAGAGACTCTGTAACACCTCTTCCTTTTTGCTCTTTATCCAAAGTTCCAAATCATGTTGGGATATCATTCATGTTATTTAAATTAATGAGAGTCAATCAACACTCAAGGTTTTAGAACCTATTCAGCTGGAACTTTGAGTGCTAGAGCATTTTGACAACAAGGTATGGAAAAATCATAGTAATATAGCATTTTGACAACAAGGAATGGAAAAATCTTTATCAATCAGCAACTAACTTTGGCTTCATGTAGAGTTGTAAACTGAATTTCAATCAAGATTTCGCCATAGTTATCCATAGAAAAGCAAAGAGTAGATTCTTTTAACAAATTTAAATTGACTTCAATCCTTGTAACATATGTAATTTAGCCTCCTTTTGATTTGGGTGGGGGTGGCTGCTATGTTTTGGGCTATTTGGAGATGCCATAATGATGTTGTTTTTAATAGAATAAAATCTAACTCTATTATGCAGGTCATTTTCAGGGGAGCGTACTGGATACGCTTTTGGGCCCAACTGCAGCATGAAGAGCAAGCCAAGGACGCGCTGTCGATGATGAGCAAGAAATTAGAAGTCATTGCTTTAGAGATATCCATAAATGATGGAAACATTTATATTGTTTGAACTAGCGTCCTGGTCGATTATAAGACTGTGGCTTTCTCTTTTTTTTCATTTGATCCTAGTTTGTAATTTTGGGCTGCGTACATCCAAGGATGTAGAGGCCAGATTTTTATCCATTATCTAAAAAAAATGTAATTTAGCCTCCTGTTTACTTTAATGCAATTTTCAGTAATAATGAGGGAGGCCCTCCTGTCCCATAAAAAAACGGAGACTTCAAATGCTTGAATGAATGACACTATATGTGTGCATTAATATGGTCAAATCATGTTACATTTTCACGGTATTTGGGTTAAAATCTTTTCATAAGTTCATGGAGTTGTGTACCAGGGAAAGCCACACAGTTGGTTTAAATTTTCTCCCCATCACGACAATGGTGGATAATTTTCTATATGCTGCTAGCTTGTTTCATCCTCTCTCTTTTTTTCGATATTTAGATAATTTTCTATATGCTGCTAGCTCTTTGTTTAACAACACTCCGTATTTGGATCAGGTATGTCCTATGTACTTTTCAACATGCGTGTCGGCATACATCTATGGATTGGCCAACACTTTTCTCTGTGCCTATTATTGGACGTCCGCCGTCACTGTAACTGTATCGATCGGGATCAATAATCTTGTCGGTATGCTTATCAGTGGGCGTACGTTAGATGTCACTGGTTGTTTTCAGCTGATAGGCATCGTCCCTGCCTTTTCCCGTTCAGTGTACAGTTAGCGCTACTCCAAGACAAATATATAAGGGGTGCATAGGCGCATCTAGCGGTATTCCTTACTATTCGTGAAAATATCCAACTAATGGTATATATTTTTATGTAGATATGTATATATACTTATATATATAAATATACGATGCTATAATCTATAGTATTTTCACACATTTCAGCTCAAACAAATATTTTGTAGTGCTATTGGTTATATTTTAAGTATAAGGATTCGATTTTTTATGACGTGCAATTGAGAATACCCAAGTTTTAAATACTGGCTCCGCCACTCAACAGGTGCATCACCATATTTGCTCAATGCATATATATAGCCTATACGTATATGGAACAAAAGAAAACCCTCACCACTAAAGAAATATGTGACACTACTAAAGAAAGAACGCTTTTTGAATTGGGTTTCCAACTCTCTTTTCCGGGAGCAAGGTCGTGATACCCAAGGTACAGTCTCAGCTGAAAAAGGGAGTGAAAGTACGAATTATATTAATTAGCTCCAGTTTGTATTCCAAATCAATTGTGATGCTCCTTTTCCCCACACAGCTCGGAAGTTGCTTTCCATTTCTCTATCTCCACAAATTATGCCTCCAAAATTACTAAGTTAAGTTGGAAGGCTAGTTCAATCTGTGGAAGTGGAGGGAGAGATCGGCCTAAATTAGGCTCATCACTAATTTGCAAACAAACATATATTGTAACATCCACTTATCAATCAACACAAGCTTTTACATGTTTAATTTCATGATACCTTACTCGGAGGCATACACTAATGCAGAAACCATTTTCGCAACACTATTTTCACCTCGGGTTCTCTAGAGACCGTTGGTGATAATATTTCACTGTCAGTTCATAACACAGACCAGTAAAATGTAGGAGCTCTACAGATACTAGGGTACAGACTCGAAGTGTTTCCTGATTACATTGTTGGATTTTCCAAACATGGCTTTCACCAACGAAAGGATAGTACCATGCATGAGTCATCACAGAGTCTCACTACCATAACCTGGCTCTTCCGGTCCAGTGCCGGCCTAAGGGGAGGGCAGGAGGTGCGACGGCCGAGGGCCTTCACAGGATAGGGGCCCAATCCACATATTCTTTAGCTATAGTCCTTGTTTATTAGTACATGTATATATACGATGCAGCAGGCCTATCACTAAAAAAAGTCGTGAACCAAAGAGCCGAGCCACCAATGTCCGTACATACGCTACCACACATAGCGATCACGAGTCACGACTTTTAGACTTCTGGTGAGATGACGAGACCACGAGGAGAGACGTAGCGACATCGGCGACACGATCACTAGTTCATAACGCGATCACTAGCTGCAGTGGATAATACCGAAACCTTTGCGCCTGAGTTTTAGTCTTCCAAAATCCAAAGGACAACGGCGATGACCAGCTGGCAGGGCTCGACGAGGGCTATGACATGTGATCTGGTTCTTTCCTTCTACCCTTTTATTTTTTGTGTTTTGTGAATCTTGATTTTGATTCTGAATTAGTTCATGTCTCAATTGTTTAGGAACTAGGTTTTTTTTCTTGTTTAATTTTTGTGTAGTACTTTGTACTCATATAGCCATATGTTAGAATTTTAAAGTATTACCTCAGAAACATTTGCCAGGGGCTTTGAAAAAATGAAAAGACAAAAAGTGCAGTTTATCTATATATGATTGGATTTACTTTCCTCTTATGAACAAAATTAGCTTATATTATTATAAGATTTTATAGTTTAGAGGAGTCATCACGATAAATTCGCCAGAGGGCCCTTAAAATTATAGGACCGGCACTGTTCCGGTCAACTTGCACACTCTATGGACTTTCTCCACATGAGGCATGGGTCTCCTTGTCCCCCGCACAATGATACAACTCCACTCCACTCCACAAGAAGAATGGAGGATTGATAGCTACAAGACCACTATACATTCACCAAAATGTCACACAACCTTAGGCTAATCTCTCAAAGCTATTATAATTTGTATAACACACATCTTGGCACACATATAAGTCCTAGGCTTGTATTGTTATCTTAATCACCAAAACTAAGATATGATCATAGGAGCATGTTCCTTTGCAAACTCTCCCTTTTTGGTGAATTGATGAAAAAACAAGAAAAAAAATCATAAAAAGCATAGAGTGTAAACAAAGTGTATATACACTGGTATTACCACAAGTTACCTTGATTTGTTACTATAGTAGTAAAGAAAGAAATTTAGAAGACAGACACTCTAATTAGGAGAGTCAATCAAGCATGTATTTCATAGTGACACCTACGTTAATGGTCATGTGGGCCTTAGGAAATGCCTGTCGTTGTTAATCAATTTTAGAGGTGGCCCTTCTAAGTTGACTATCTTTGTTAATCAACTATTAATAGAGTCAGTCATCCTAAGGCGGCCTCCTATGCTAATTGATTAATACAGATGAACTTCTTAAGATGCCTATCTCTGAAATAATGATTAACATAGGTGGACAATTTTTACATGAACTCAAGTGAAGTCAAACTTTGTACGAGAATTGTAGAGCTCCATGTGATCTATTTTTTTTTGTATTTTCTAATTTTTTATTGGAAATTCTTTAGTCTCAAAAATTTGTTTAGGCTTTTAGATTTTGAAATTAAAATTAAAAATGTTAAACCAATCTCAGATGTTGGCATGATCTAAATAAAAGTTTTAGTTCTCAGTATGATCAACAATTTTTTAGATAATAAGTTTCTTATTCAAAGTCATTTAGATTCCCTAATATTCATATTGTGATTTAAGATTTTAAAATTTAATTTAGAAATTTCAAATGAGATGTTGACATGATCCATAATAAAGTGGTAGCTGTCAATGCAATACAGAACTTTGCTGTTGTAAAGTTTTCCATATGAAAAATATTTAGAGTCACAATTATTTATTTCAATGTTCTCATATTTCGATATTCAATTTTTTCAAAATTTCAAATTATCTTTCGAATCTTCAAAGTATCTCGGTTGGAACACACCCTTTATCAAATTTGAAGAGCTCGGCAAGATTTAAAACTTTATAGTTGAAACTTTATTCATTAATTTGAAACCGTTTAGGGTAATATTCAATTCACAATATTCCGAAATTTGATACAAAAAGAAAGCATCCTATATGCTCAGAAATGATTGTGCAATGTGGTGGTAGAAAGGTGGTATTTGAGTTGAAGGTCCTGGAAATGTTTCTTGCAATAGTGCTAATCATCCAACCTGTCCAAAATAGTTCCCATATTAATACAAAATTTGATGAATCGCTTGGGCTTTCATACATGATTGTACAGCCCCTATGTCCACAGGATCATCGAATTTTCAACCCTCCATCTTTAGACATATATAGTGATATGCACTCCCCCTTAATTGTTGATCTCATCATTTTCTTTACTTTATTTGCATATATTCTCTTCCCTTGTGCCATGTAGTCAACAAAAAGGCTTATTTAAAGAGAGATAGAAGTAGTAAAGGTATTCATTGTGCGGTGTATCGTACAATTGATCCACATAGGAGCACAAGATATAGGTGTGTGTTTCTCATTGAATTCCAAAAGTACTCCTTTGTCATCCATTTCCATGGGTTCATGACGTTGATCTTATCCTTCTCCCATATGGTCTTCTTAGGGACTACACAAGTTAGACTTAAGGACATGTTTGTCCCAAAACCACAAGCTATAGGCTGAGCACCTTCTAGCATTGATATCAATTGTGTGCAAAGGGGTCACTGCATCACTTAGGTGATACCAATTCAAGCATTGATACTGGTTGACAACCTTGCACATTGATTATGACACAAATTAGAGAGCAACTCCCATAGAATGGGGTAAGTATAGAAAGGAAATTTAAACATGCAATGCATTCCAGAAAAGTAAGATACCCATGGAAAGGTATTTGGTTAAGCACTCATTACACGCAGCAACACGTAGGGTATCTTTCAGTTTTTTATATGTGCTTGCATGGGCTTGTTCTCTTTTGTCTGTTTCATTCAGTTTGTGCCCACGCTGTATTTCGGTATTTGGATTCAGTATCACCTATAGGCCTTGTTTAGTTCCCGAAGAAAAAAAATTCGCGACACTGTAGCACTTTCATTTGTTTGTGGTAATTATTGTCTAACCATAGACTAACTAGCTTCAAATTAAAAGATTCGTCTTGTCAATTCCGATCAAACTGTGCAATTAGTTTTTATTTTCGTCTATATTTAATACTCTATACATGCGTCTAAAGATTCGATGTGACGGAAAATCTTAAAAAAGTTTGGTTTTTAGGTGGAAGTAAACAAGGCCATGTATTTCTGAACAGGCGTGTCGGCATACCTCTTTTGGATTGGCCTGCCGCCTGCCCGGCCATTTCGTCTGTGTCAATTATTGGAGGATCCCTGTCACAGTGACTATATTCTGGACCAATAATCATGTCGATATATATGCTGCAAATGTAGTACATATATCAGTGTGTACATTATTGATTGTTTTCTATTGGCCTGCAGGCCCTGCCTTTTGTTCCCTCCTTATTTGATGCTTTCTCCTTTTTCAGTGGACACTTAACGCTACATGTGGACAAATATATGTATCGTGGGTGCATCAGAATTCGCTGAATGCATGCAGAATGCATGCTGCCAATACGACGTACGGCACAAGAAAAAGCCACCACGACTTAACTAATTTGGACCGGAAAGGCCAATCACTAGTGCACGTCGGGCTTGCAGTCCCGGTTAGGAACCTCTCTAATGCCGGTTGTCCAACCATGACTGACAATCCAGGACTAAAGGATACCCTTTAATTACCGGCTGCCAACCGGGATTACATGAGGGTTTTTTAGTCCCAATTACATATACCAACCAGAATTAAAGGGACTTCCTGGACGAGCCCATCCAACCTAAAGAGGGTCCACTTTTAGTACCGGTTGGGGTAACCAACCGGGACTAAATATCGTCCTTTTCTTCTTTTCTATTTTTTGGTTTACAGTTTCTTTACATTCAATGTATCATCTTTCCAAATAGTTTCGTACTTGTATTATATGCTATATTATTGTATATTATCCATAAATAAGAATGGAACTAATTAATATCTTATATATTACAATGATCGTCCTCATTCATCAAGTTCATCCAAACCATAATAATTTAAACATGTCATTACAAATAAGATGCATGTGGTCCAAGTACACCCCAAAGTTCATCAACTACACACCAAGATGACTACTAATGGCGCGCCTGACTACATTGCATTATGATTGCGGTGTAGTGTAGATCACCAATGTGGTATGCACAAACATCATCGACGAAATCAAAGGCATGCACTAGTGCACTCTCCCTTGCTTCAAAAGAATGAGCACAACGTAGACTCAAAACGATCAATAGCGGTGGGTCAACCGATCGTTTCTTATTCATAAGCAACTTTACCTGAAATCCTTCGGAAATGAGCGTTGGTCATTCATGGGCATATTTCCATTCATAACCCAATGTTAACATTGTTTGGTTAAGAATGGCTTCAAAGCTACAACCTGCATAGGTTTTGTCATAGTCTTCAACTTGTAGTTAAGTGTTGGGAGAATAAATTGATATGAGAATCAAACTTTCCAATAACAACAAATCTACACACAC
>Ga0182004_10004825_pt1 | contig 10921 bp, 7 predicted proteins | sample Sormic07211540_1_FD_120479 | JGI IMG/M metagenome (GOLD analysis project Ga0182004, IMG submission 120479) | Endophyte microbial communities from Sorghum bicolor roots, Mead, Nebraska, USA - 072115-40_1 MetaG | ecosystem: Host-associated > Plants > Roots > Unclassified | place: USA: Nebraska...
CAGTGCGATAGATTTATTTTCCAATAGGCTGGCAACCACATAATTCAAATAATAGCGTTGTAATGTGCAGCATATAGATATGTGCATGCAAGACTGCTCATTGCACATATTGAAATGTGACTGCTAAGCGGGACCGATAAGTATTATTAGGATGTTTTGTTCCAGCATAGAAGCGATTATGCACAAAACATTCGGCGTTCAATTAGAAGCGAATAATAGGGAGGAATTAATGCCTAACTTAAAAAACCCAAACATTCGAGCGATCTACAGGCATGCAACTGTAGAGGAACGGCGAACAATATGATTCAAATAGTATTATGCTCATATGGCCGGCCGTAGCTACAGGGCAGAGGTCGTGGTAAGGGCGCGTGTAGACAGAGCAACGCGGGGCCGAGGAGAGGATGGCCGCGGGGCATGGCGGAGGAGGATTTTTTTGTTCTCTGTATGAGACAAGGCCGAAGGGAAGAGGTTGGACATGCATGGTTTGCCGAGGACTGGGATGTGCGCCGGCGCGCCGCTGGTTCGGGAAGGTCGACGTCAGACGCGTGGACGACATCGGATGGGAAGGCATCGAGAGGGCGTAGGATCGGACGGTGCTGGTGGTTGCACTGTTGTACGCACGGGAAGATGAGTGGAGGCAAGGTGAAGTAGGAGGCGTGGATGGCTTTGGTGCTAAGGCCAGGGATCCGACGGTGCTAGATTGGTTACTGTACTTACAACAGTGTTATGTGAGGAGGTCCTGTTGATCTGCAGTGATCTGTGAGAGGACTCTGCTTCTCCAGCTTTAGGAGTATAGTATAGATGTGGGTGGACATCACCGATCATGTAACGCCTTGTTTAGTTCCAAAAAGTTTTATAAAATGGGCATTGTAGCACTTTTATTTGTATTTGACAAATATTGTCCAATCATGGCTCAAAAGATTCGTCTCACAACTGTGTAATTAGTTATTTTCTTTTATCTATATTTAATGTTTCATGCATCTGCCGCAAGATTCGATGTGACACGGAATGTGAAAAATTTTACAAATTTTTTTGGCCACCCAAACATTTTTTAACTCATCCCATCAAATATTTGGACACATACATGACACATTAAATATAGATAAAAAAATAACTAATTACACAATGTGCATGGAAACTACGAGATAAATCTTTTAAACATAATTAGTCTATAATTACCCCTAATTGCTGCCGTAACACACATGTGCTAATGATGAATTAATTAAGTTTAATAAATTTGTCTTGAGGTTTCCATACAAGTTATGTAATTAGTTTTTTAATTAGTATAAAACATATGACGTGACACCCAAAAACTTTTTCACTCACAAACTAAACAAGGCCTAAAATGAATCTAATTCTAATAATTGAATTCTAATTCTAACTCCAAGTAGAATTGAAACGAATATGGTTCAATTCTAATTTTCTTGTTTGGGTGCACCTAGAATTATTTTCTGGTAATCAGATTGTAGGGTCCGCTTTGTTCGCTAATCATGATTGAAAATATTGTTCGCTGATTTATTATAAGAGAAAAATATTGTTAAATGACTGACAAATTCACCGAGATAAATCTGAAATTAGGCTAGCTGCTTGGGCACCTAGAGACGCCGGCGGTGGCAGCCTACGTAGCCTCCATAAGACCAGTCTCAATGCATAGTTTTATGGTACAATTATCAAGACTATAAACTAGGTAACCGAGCCACATGAGTTTTATGAGGATGAAACTCCTCTTTCATCTGATGAAACTCCTTCACTTAATGACCCTACCAAGTCAGTAATTTTTGCTTATGTGACACTCTATTAAATGTGCATCACACTCCCATGAAATATGCATTGAGACTAACCTAAGGCCTTATTTGACTGCTGTTATATTCACCTCAATCTACATAAATTTAATTTAAAAAATAACTAATTTCTATCATAATTCACTCCAAAGCATTGTTGGCTGATTTATTGTGAGAGAAAAATAATGCTGAATAACTGACAGATTGAGCGGATAAACCCGAACGAACCACGAGTCTTAGGTTCTTATCAAGCTGCTTTATTCCATTTGATCGCTCATGCTTATCCGAAAGCTTTATTGTTCTTAGGATCCGGATCCGTTATTCATTCAATGGAACCTCTTGTTGGATATTCACAGATAAAAGTCAGAATATGGTTCTTATGGGTGGTTTAAGAAAATACGTTCCAATTACAAGAACTATTTTTTTTATGTGTTACACTTTCTCTTTGCGGTATTCCACCTCTTGCTTGCTTCTGGTCCAAAGATGAAATACTTAGTAATAGTTGGTTGTATTCACCCTTTTTTTTTTGGAATAATAGCATCTTTTACTGCAGGATTAACTGCATTTTACATGTTTGGGATATATTTACATACTGAATTGTTGCTTACGTACGAAGCAAACACCAGCTAATTGCATACACTTGTCTTGTATAAGCTATTATGTATAGCTTTATGCTGGCAACCAATTGAACCTATGATCATGGCCTTGTTTGAATGTTGTAATGGGAACAAATTGCAGTTTTAAAGCCTATAGTCATGCAAAAACATGGTTTAGAAAAAAGGGGGGAAAAATTGGGTAGGCGATGGGTCCATCTCACCACTGGTGCACCCCTATGCTCGATGGTGGACGCGTGGCTGAGAAACAAATCAGACGCTGACAAGAACATGGCTCCTCACGAAGCATCTCTTGGCTCCTCGTGTTCGCGTACCGGTCAGCGGGGACAGCGGCTCGGCTTGGCTCCACGTTGAGTCCACGACGCACGCCGACTCAACGTCGCCGAGAGTGTCTGGCCGCACCACGTCGCCACCGACACGCGCTTCCGCAGCACCACGTCAAAGCCGCCCAGCTGCCGCTGCCCGTTGCATTGCCGTCGCACAGACCGGCAATCTCCTCGGCGTGGCAGCACCATGTACGTCTTCCCGAGTCGCAGCATGAACCGGCGGTTCGCAATGAGCAGCGGCGAGGATCCGGTGAAGTTCTCACCATGCGCCTTTAGCTGGATGCATGCCTGGATATGTTAGCTGTTGCGCCGCCGCACATATCGGCCACGACAAGGCACTCCGGAGCCAAGCCAAGCCACTGACCAATATGCTAACACGAATGTGAAAGAGCCGAGAGATACGTCGGGAGGAGCCAAGTTCCCTTGAGCGTCTGATTTGTGTCCACCATCTAGTGTAGGGGTATACCATAGGTGGAATGGACCCATCATCCACCCATTTTTTTTTCCGAAAAAAGAGGCATGAAGTTCATAGAGCTCAAGAGAAAACTACAATTTTGGCAGTACTATGAATTTCAAAACCATAAAGTTTGTTGCATCAAAACACTTCCTGGAACTCTAAAACCAAATCATTTCACAAAATCATAGTATTTTTCTAAAACTCCCCAAATACTCTGCAGCAGCGCACAGGAAACTGGTGTAACCGTTTTCCTGCAAGTTATCCTTCCTCCGTAACCGGTAACTCCATGACCACACAACGAAGGAGAACGCTTACATAACATAACTCATTTCTCCGCTATATTACCATTAACGGGTAACAGATAGATCACAAATTCACAGGATAGCATGGAAACAACCGAGAATGGCAAGGGAGAGGCCCAAGTGAACAGAAACTGAACAACATACGCACCATACCATACAAGTTACTGGTTAGAACGAACGCACAAACACAATGGTAAAGAGAAATCCTACAAATTAAGACTCCCGAAGCACCTCTGTTCATTACTATCACCTTTCTTCAATCTTCATTGATCCTCCTGGTCACTTGATGTAAGCTGATGTCTCTTGTCAAACCATCTACAGGAGTATGGGTTTCATAATCAGAATATATATAAAACATGATTGTATTTAAAAAATTATCCACAAAATGAATTTAGTACATTCATATGCTAAACAAACACAAAGGATTTTAACTCATATTCCTATCCATTGTAAATCGAACACACAATCTCTTGAGACGTACATGAATCCTTTACATTTCCATGAGGGAAAGCAATCCTCATTTGGGCCTTTTTATTGTGCGAATCTGGGCATGCAATAATGGATAAGAGCCAGACTAAAAATTAGGTTAAAAGTAAAACTATAATCATGAAATGCATCATTGAGCCACAATGAGAATGCAAGGTCCATAATAAGTTATGCTAACAAGCATTATGATGATAACACATCTAGAGCTAAAGAACAAAGATGGTAACAACAAAAACACTAGCTTCCTTGTGAAGAAAGCAACAGAATGAACATAGATGCTCTTCATAGTAACATTGCGGAAAAGCGAAAATGAGCCAACGGAGGTTCAATACTTGGCATTGCTGGGTGAGAAAAAACTAGACAACAACTGAAGTAAACCCAAAGAAGATCTCCAGTTGTAAGCAGAAAGATTCATGATAAAACCTATTAAATATTACTTTATGAAACTCACAATTCAGGCTACATGTTGTTCATGCGAGTCAGAGTTCTTGGCAAAAGTTTAACAAAAAAGTTTCATCTCCTGATAATAGTACTAGACTCATTAGTCATTTACATTCTTTCACAATAGGGACAAATTATAATATTTATCACCTCAACCATGAACAAAGTATACGCGGTCCAAAATAAGACGATGAAGAAGGGACTGAAACAACCATCTTATTCATATCGCATTTAAAGGGACATAAGATGTCCATTACCGGTCAAAAAAGAATTTATAGTTGTAAAATACCATGTTAAGGTGCCACTTACCTAGCCTACCTAATATAAGAGCCTCTTCAGAAATGCTACACACATAATCATCCTGTCCACAAAGTTATGAATCAGGGCATACAATAAACGGCAGAGTTAAAAAATAGGTGAAAAGGAACCAGGAGTGCACCAACTAAAGAAAGACAATTTTCCCTCATAGTTAAATTGCCCAGTTTGATTCCTTACCTATTGCTGTGAAATACAAGGCTCACAGATTCATCCTAACAAAGATTTACATGAATAACTTTCCTTGCAAGCGAATTACTCTCGCATGCATTGTAAAAGAGAAACTGTAAGCATGTAATCCATTGTCGAGACAATGAAGACATACAGGGTGAAAACACTGATACTAACATGCATTATGATGACAACACATCTAGAGGAAAGTAACATATTATATAATGAGAAAACTCTAGCTTCCTTATGAGAGGAACTGACAAAATACTAGCATAGGTGCTCTGGATGGTAACATTCATTGCAGAAGAGCAAAAACAAGCCAATAGATGTTCAAAATTTGATACTACCTCCGTCCCAAAATATGACAAAATACTAACATAGGTGCTCCGCGTGGTAACATTCATTGCAGAAGAGCAAAAACAAGCCAGGAGATGTTCAATATTTGGTACTACCTCCGTCTCAAAATAAATAAATTCCTAGAATCACGCTAAGTCCCAAAGTCAAACTATCTTAAGAATTGACCGACTTTATAGAAAAGGGTATGATACCAAATAAGTTAGTCAAAGCTAAAATAGTTTGACTTAGATAGCTCTAGAAGTTGATTTAATTTGGAACGGAGGGAGTATTGCTGAGTGAGAAAACTGTCCGAAAAAAAGACAGAAAACCCCTGAGACAACCAAAGTGAATTCAGAAAAGATCTCCAACAATTCGGAGGACGAAAACCAAACTAGTAGATGTTCAATACTCTAAGCATTGTTAGGTGAGAAAACTACCTTGTCCAAAAAGGAAAAAAATTAGGCGACAACTGAAATTAAATGAAAGGAGATCCTGATTAAGTCAGCAGAAAGATTCCAGAATAAAACCTATTAAATATGGCACCAGTCGGAGTTCTTCGCAAAAGTTCAACAACATGAAGTTTCATTACAAGTCGTCTGATTAATCACGATTAATCATCCTAATCAGTCCCTGGTGACTGATTAGGGGTACCGTCGACTTGTACAAGTCACCCGATTAATCGTCTTGGTCCCATGGCGACTAGGTTCGACTAGACAACTTGTAAACATTGTAACATATCTAAATAAACGCCCTAAACTCATTAGTCATTTACATTCCATCGAAACAGGGATAACAAAATTATAACCTAAACCATAAACAAATCAAATGTGGTCCTAGGGCCTGTCCAAAAAAGGGGGGAAGAATATGATGAGGGACTGAAACAATGATCTAACTCATACTCCATTTAAAAGGGACCAAAAAGAGTTCATTGAGGTATAAGAAAAAGGGACCCATAATTGTAAAAGACCATACTGCCCTAACCTAATACATGAGCCTTTTCAGAAACACTACATTCATAATGATTCTGACCACATGAGAGTTCGATATTGTATGAATCAGGGTATACGATAACAGCAGAGTAAAACTTTGGTGAAAATAAAACTGTAATCACGTAATGCATCGTGAGCCACAATGAGAAATGCAAGGTGTACAATAAGTTATCCTAACAAGCATTATGATTATAACACGTCTAGAGGAAATGAACAAAGATGATAACGACAAAAACACTAGCTTCCTTGCAAAGAAAGTCACAGAATGCACACAGATGCTCCCGGTGGTAACATTGTGTAAGAGCAAAAACAAGCCAACGGATGTTCCATAATTGGCATTTCTGGGTGAGAAAACCACCTTGGCCCAAAAAGGGAAAAACTAAACAGCAACTGAAGTCAACCCAAAGAAGATCTCCAGTCAAAGATTCATGATAAAACCTATTAAATATTACTTTATGAAACTCACTTATAAGTGCACCCTTCATTGAATTCAAGCTACATGTTGTTCATGGCAGTTCTAGGCAAAAGCTCAACAACAAGTTTCAATCTCTTGATGATAGCCCTAGATTCAATAGTCGTTTACATTCTATCACAATAGGGAAAGCAAATTATACTATTTATCACCTGAACCATGAATAAAGCATATGTGGTCTAAGTACTAGTCCAAAAAAGGATGATGAAGAAGGGGCTGAAACAACCATCTTATTCATATCACATTTAAAGCGCCAAAAGATGTCCATTACAGTGAAAAGTGAATTTATAGTTGTAAAAATACCATGTTAAGGTGCCACTTGCCTGGCCTAACCTAATACAAGAGCCACTTCAGAAATGCTACACACATAATCATCCTGTCCCCAAAGTTATGAATCAGGGTATACAATAACTGCAGAGTTAAAAACAGAAGCAAGGAACCAGAAGAGTGCACCAACTAAAGAAAGACAATATTCCCAGTTAAAATGTGCAGTTTGATTCCTTACCTAGCGTTGTGAAATATGAGGCTCACGTGTTCATCCTAACTAAGAAACTAACTTACGAGAATTTCCATAAAAGAGTGTAAGATACCCAAACTTACTAGACAATCGAGTTGACAAATTCATAACACCACAATTCACAACTAGGTTGGTTGGCTTGCCGAATGGTGCTGCATGGCCCAGTTGCAATCTAGCAGAGAGAATCAAGTCTCTCAATAGTCATAGCATCATAGCATAGTATATTTATATGCGTCATATCTTGAAATTTTGATATGCAATCTATGATTCAATCATTATCAGGATCAATCAAACTCAAAGCTGGATGCCTTTATTTTTAATTTTTGCAAGAAATACTATGACCGAATATACCTTTATTTTTAATTTTAGCAAGAAATACTATGACCGAATATTCCTAATTTGCAATTGCCAGTAGTCACACATATGTTATCATCATTTCAGGGTGTAATATACCCAAACTTACCTGAATCTTACACATTTGAGGATGACTTACTAGACAATCAAGTTGACAAATTCATAACATCACAATTCACAACTAGGTTGGTTGGCTTGCCGAATGGCACTGCATGGCCCAGTTGCAATCTAGCAGAGAGAATCAAGTCTCTCTATAGTCATAGCATCATAGCATAATATATTTATATGCATCATATCTCAGAATTTTGATATGCAATCTATGATTCAATCATTATCAGGATCAATCAAACTCAAAGCTGGATGCCTTTATTTTTAATTTTTGCAAGAAATACTATGACCGAATATTCCTAGTTTGCAATTGCCAGTAGTCACACATATCCTATGTTCTCATCGTTTCAGAGCTTGTTGCACCAAATAATCACATATAAAAAATCAAAGTGATAACAACGGCAGGAAGGCTGCCTTACCCAATTAGCCCTCACAACATTGCTATTGTCCGGCTGCCGCTGGTCCAGGCCAGTTGGAGCCACTAGCACCACCTCTGAGCTCCTCCATCCACTCCTTGAAGAACTCTGGATCATAACCACCCTCCTCATCCTCCTCCCGGTCAGGATTGCCTTCTTCAAATCCCCCTTCCTCCATAGCATCAATGGTGGACTCTGTAGGTCCTGTCACCACATCCTTGTTTGGCTTAGTGATTGCCGGCGTGTGGCCTTCAAAGAGCGCGAGATGACCGAAGAGCTTGTCCTTGCGGGAGAAGGTGGTGCCGCAGGAGCAGCGCCACTGTGCCTCCTCCCCACAGTGGCGGAGGTGGCTGCGGAGATCGGCCAGGACAGCGAAGCGCTTCTTGCCGCCACAGCGCTCGCAGGCGTAGAGCTTGGGGCAGTGGCTGCGGCGGAAGTGGTTCCGCGCGCACACCGCCGACTTGAGCGGGCGGAAGCGGCGGTGCGCGCGGTTCCTGTTGCAGCCGGCGAAGGGGCAGGAGAAGCGCACGTTGCTGCCCGCGGGCAGCTTGGGCGGCTGGCCGTGGCCGTGGCCAGGGCGGGAGAGCGCGTCGAGGGTCTTGAAGCGGTCGCCGTGGGCGCGCATGTGCATCCTGAGGTTGGCGTCGCGGCGGAAGCCCTTGCCGCAGATCTCGCAGAAGTGGACGTGCTCCGCTAGCAGCTCGGCGGCGTCGAGCTCCACGACCTCGTAGCCGCCGCCGTCGCCCTTGGCGGCCTCCAGGGGTTGCTGCTCTTGGACGGAGGCGGCCACAGCGGGGATCTCTCGGACGGGAGCGGGAGAAGGAGCGGCGGAGGGAGGAGGTGGAAGTGGGGCGGGGAAGGGGACGGAGCAAGCGAGGAGCTCCGCGGCGTTGAGGACGACGAGTTGCGCGGCGGAGGAGATCTCGGAGGAGACGGATTGGATGTCGGCGTAGGAGAGGGGCCGGGCCTCGCCCGAGATGGAGGCGGAGATACGGCCCCGGACGGCGGCCATGCGGTCCCCGAGGGCAGCCAGACGGAGGAGGGCGGCCCGCGGGTCCCCGTCCGCTCCGCCGCCGCCGCCGCCGCCCATGATGGCGTCAGCGAGTTCGCCGCCCGGCATGGTCAGCAAAGGCGGGGCCGTGGCAGCAGCCCTCGACGCGATGGTGCTGCTGCGCGTGCCGGCGACCTGGTTGCTCCTTGTGGAGTCCATCACCAGCCGCCACTGCCAGCGAGTAGGATTGGCACGACACGACGCGCTTTGCTGCTGCTGACTGCTGAGGTTGCTGCCTTTTGCGTGCAAGCCCTCCTCCACTTGTGAAATTCACGGTTCCGGTGGGCACTCGGGACACTTTCAGTTTCCATTTTTTTTAAAGGTGTCGCGTCACAAATGTGAACAAAAAGGATACGCTTTGGTTTGGCAAATTTGACTTTGGAGCCCATCCAGTCTATTTTTTATTATAGGAATAGGACTATAATGATTAGCAAGCTAATAATTAATACTTCCTTTGCTCTAAATTATAGTTGTTTTTTATTTTTTTAATACTCAAAATTTGCTATGTATCTAGACATATATTATATCTAGGTACATAGTAAAATATACGAACCAAAAAGTCAAAACAACTTATAATTTAGAACGGAGGGAGTAGTTGCTAATTTCTAGATAGCTAATTTTGAGCAAAGGACTGTTTGTATCCACTGCTAATAGGTGGTTGGACAATGAGTTGCGAGTATATATGAACTATTAGTACTTATTAGCAGCTTCAAACTTGCTAATGAAACTACTCACTCTGTTCCAAATTATAAATCGCTTTGACTTTTTTATACATAAAATTTGCTATGTATCTAGACATAGTCTCTCCATAACGGTAAGAAAGTTGTTTTGGATACTAACCCGGTTTTCAAAGTCTAATTTTAACTCCTTGTTTTTATAAAAATATTTATCAAAAAATGATATATGTATATTTTTATGAAAATATTTTTCAAGACAAATATATTAATATGGTTTTCACATTTTTAAACTCAAAAACTTAAAAGTTATTCTTGATTTATATTCTTAATATTTGATCTAAATTTTTTTCAAAACAATTTTCTTTATAGGTATATAGTAAAATAGCAGCCCTCCCGTTGATAATCAACATGTTTATTAAATATTAGTGGATCTGTTTGCATCCCTAGTATTAATTTTAGTTGCTAATTTTTGTGCTCATGAATGAATAAGCTCTTGTTATATGCGGGAAATGGAGCACTTTTTTTTGGTGGATAAGAGTATGGGTTGCCCCGAAAGGATAGTTTACAACATGAAAGTGTAGTTTACAAATTACAACATGTAATACCAACATGTCCGTGTTTTTTTTAACAATTTAATGTCCATGTTTTTTTAGTACCAACATGTACTTTACAAATTACAATATTTAGGGCACTCACAATGCAAGACTCTATCACATAGTCCAAGACAATTAATTACATAATATTTATGGTATTTTTGTTGATGTGGTAACATATTTATTGAAGAAAGATGTAGAAAAAATAAGACTTCAAGTCTTATTTAGACTCTAAGTCCACATTGTTCGAGATAGTAAATAACTTTAGACTTTATGATAGAGTCTGTATTGTGAGTACCCTTAATACCAACATGTATTACAACATGTAATACCAACATGCACTCACAACATGTCCGTGTTTTTTTTATAACAATTTAATACCTTATCTATATTGGGATTTCAAGCTCTTCGAGGTTATTATCTCATAGGAGTACATACAATCTGTACTATCGCGTGAACCAAGTTTTTTAAGCTCGTTTTTTTGAAAAAAAAAAGAGGGGGGGGGGGGGGGGGGA
>Ga0182004_10004826_pt1 | contig 10920 bp, 9 predicted proteins | sample Sormic07211540_1_FD_120479 | JGI IMG/M metagenome (GOLD analysis project Ga0182004, IMG submission 120479) | Endophyte microbial communities from Sorghum bicolor roots, Mead, Nebraska, USA - 072115-40_1 MetaG | ecosystem: Host-associated > Plants > Roots > Unclassified | place: USA: Nebraska...
ATGCTTACTTTATTGTGTATAATATAGTGTATATATAGAGGTATATATATAGGTCGACCAGCTGATATGCCTGGACGACCAGGGGGACGACCAGGGTCGATTAATCGACCTGGTCGCTGATTACTCGCGATTAATCGCCTGGTCGCTGATTAATCGCGATTAATCGCCTGGTCACTGATTAATCGCGATTAATCGCCTGGTCGGTCCCAGGTCGACCAGGATCGACCAGCCGACCAGAAAACATTGGACACAAGCCAAAGGTCCTCATGAGATACCACAGATCACTTTGGATCTATTGTCAAATTGAATCCACCAGAGAACTCAAAACTTAGGCGGCAGCAGCAGCAACAACAACAACAACAAAAACTTAAGAAACTTCCTAATAAAACAAGTAAACAATGGCGCTCAAGGAGCACTGGAGAAAAGTAAATAATGAGAGTAAGACAAATAGGCAACACTACTGCCATAACTTCCGTTTTCTTATTAGGCCTGTTTGGTAGAGCACTTGTTATGTGGCTGCTAGGGTTGAGGGAGCGGCGGCTGAAGGCGTGAACAGTACCCGCGGTACTGTTCACAGGGAGGTGGCTGTGAGATCAAGAGAGGCGGCTAGGGTTTTGGGCGCTAGGAACGCCGGCCGCGGGGCTCTGCCCACGGCCGGCAAGAGAGAAGGGATTTCTTTCTAATCTCTTGCTTGATTAGATTATATAGAGAGGTTTACTTGACTTACAAGCAAGACTGACTTGACCCCTAAGCAAGCGACTAATTAAATCTAATGGGCTAAGGCCCAATAAGTCCTTGACTCTTCTAACAGCACTAGAGCTCCTCTGGCTCCTGGTTCTGAGGACAGAGGGCGATTCTCTAAGAGAAGTGATTATGTTGGTGAAAGTGAATATTTTTTATTCTTTAGGATAAATTCTATGTAAAAGGTGATTCTGTTTGTGGGGTCAATCAAGAGAAGCTAATTTTTTCAGCTCCCAGCCTCCTAGTTCATTTCACAGAATCACTGCATGGAATCAGCATAGAATCACTTCTCTGTAATAAATAAATAAATAAAGCCTGCTTGGCAGAGCTCCTCCTTGATTCAGCCCAGAAGCTGTGCTCGAAGCTCTGCCAAACAGGCTCTTACATTGCTGCTACACTACACATAGTACCTTTTTTGTGTTGCTGGTATGAGACAACAGGGCGTGTATTTCATTGATGAAATCATCCCAACTTGCCTCAAATCTGCCAGTAAGCAGTCAGCTAGTTGAGGTTCAGCTCCTATACATTGGGGCACCAGCATTACTACCTAATTTAGTGTAGGAAAAAGCATTCCCCAATGACAGCACCTTAGCTCTTGTGAGCTAGAAGGGACAACCGAGATCAGCACTGGAATTTTCATGTCATTCAAAAGGAGTGCCTAACACACAGCACACAATATTCCATTGCCCAAAGGCATGTATAGTCTAAACTACAGCAGGAATGAAACAATATGTTAACACCTAAGCAAACAGAAGGAAAATGGACACGTCTAACTGGATGAATTGGTCTATTAGACCTCACTAGGGTATGCTCAGGTTAGATGGCTATTTGACACTGATGGAATACAACTGGGGCATATATCAAAGACGAATAAATCACCCTGGAAACTCAGTGCCACATTAAATGCCCCAGATGCTTGGAACATTTGGTTGATGTGGATATAAAGTGGGAAATGCTATTGAGGCATAAAAAGGGATGTACTAGACACAGGATGAAGATTATGAAGTTAGTTCAATGTATCTTCCGTTAAATTACCATTGTTTGTCCTTCAATGCATCACATCTTCCTTGCAACATTTCTATGAACAAGTGATTTGTTAACCACCTAAGACTTCTAAGTAAATAGTAAATACAGAACTCTATCTTATCTGTTTCTAGGAGCATTGGAGGGAGATTCATTGAATACTTACAGCTTCAATGAGCATCTGTACTTCTGATTCCGCAAGATGGGAACCAAGTTTCGCTATTCCGGTCTTCAGTTCTTCATAAGATACAATCCCATCATTGTCAGTATCCATAGTCTTGAACATCTCCTTTATGTCCTCAACTTCCTCAGCAGACAAATGATCAGCAATGACCTAGTCAGACACATACACCTAATCTTATCAGTCAATCCTGAATTGCTATGGCACAGATAAGGGAGAATAAAATATGAGACCAGGATGAAAAGGTTAAATAGAGCAAGATACAGACCCTTAGAGCCCTTCTTTTGAATCTATTCATCCTAGAAAATTGTTTGAGCCTTGACTTTACAATATCTCCAAGAGGGACGTTAGGAGCCTTCTTCGCATTTTGAAGCCAATGATGTTCTGTATTTTTTGGGGGGAAATGTCAATATTCCTCAATCAAAAAGGACAAAGTGAAAGAAGATTATACAGGGGATGGGGGGTGGTTTGACTTTTGGATAAAAAGAATTATGCTAAAGTATTATCCAAACATTTCTCGATGGAACCTCTATTTAAAAATAACAACAGTGCACAACATTGCTGCATTTGGCCTCCAATTATGTCACAAACTGCACTGTCTCAGAAATAGGTAGAGGTTGAAGCGAATTTCAGATTCTAAGCATGGTTCATCTTTTACATAGCTTGGCACCTAATTGAATTGAAATAGCTTTTTTCTTTTAGGGATAAAGCCAGATAGAATCATTCAATCATACTGTCTAATATTTATCGCTGCAAATATCCCAATCAGATGCTCCAGAACAATAGGACAACAGTGTTTATTAAGCAAAGTGACCACCCCACACGACAGAAATACAGCAGGAATGCCAAATAAAACTGGACACCATCACAGTTTTTTACTGTTGGAAGGAATGGAAAAAAATGGTTGAAAAGCTTTAAGCTGGACTGAAAGACTGATCAACTTGACAATTGAGTCCTCAAGGCATATTAAGGCCTACTTTTTCTAGCATCAGTGATGACATACCAAGAACCTGCTTTGCAGTTAACCTGAGCTTTGGATCAGGCTCCAACATGCGTCGAACTAAATCTTTTGCATTTTCTGAAACATTAGGCCAGGGTTCCCGCTTAAAATCGATATTTCCACGAAGAATAGCCTGTGCCACCCCTTGTTCAGTCTCTGCAGTTGTTTCCAGGTCAGGTTTCCTGAAGTAGAGTAAATTCAAAAAAATACAGGTTCAATAAAGAAGTTACCAGCCCAAAATGGAGGAACTCCACATAATAAAATATACAGGATAACTCCCGCACTCCATATGTCTATTTCTGGCCCATAGTTTCTCTTCAATACTTCAGGAGCCATGTAATAGGGGCTTCCCACAATTTCTGAAAACTTTTCACCTAAAAAGTAGAACAAAGGATGAGAAAATGCCAGATAAAACTAGAGTTTACTTGTGTAGTACGCATGCCTGTCCTGCAAGTATTGCAAATCAGCAATGTCACAATGCCAGTCCTGAGATTTAAACGCAATATTTTTTCATCGTTCTTAAGAAGGAAATTTTTTATCCTAGATACTAATCTTCCATGAAAACTTGATAAAACAAACAGTTTCTCTTGAATCTAGGTTAGTGATTTAGTGATTACACCCTAAAATCATAATTAATGGTCAAATGCTGAGATCCTCAACTTTCGCTGAGTGCTCAGGAAATAATTCTAGGACTTACAAAAGTTCCAGATACAGGAAAAAAACATTTGCATGGATGAGTAGTGCTGGTTACAGTTACTATAGTACATACATATATATAATTGGCTACATATATGAGAAATGGGAACATTTCCCTCGAGAAAAGAATACAGAGAACTAAGGTGGAAATGACTTCATGATGATGCATGCTGGATTCTGGGTGTCTCAGTTGCCTTGCCACAACATCCTTAAAAGAGAGTTGCGGAGGGAGAGGATAGGAAGAGTAGAAAGAGATGAAGAGTGGGAGGGGAGTTGGCCAGCAAGGCCAAGGGGCTGCAGCCGCTGCCGTCCCTGTTGGCTCTGGCTCTGGTCAGCTGCGGCACGGTCTGGAAGGGGGCAGTGGCAGTTGTCGATATGATGGCAGAGAGCAGTGAGGGAAGAGAAGCAGCTGAGGGAGGTGCCACTGGATGACTCATCAGGATAACCTCTATGCAGATGGTACACGTCATATGGGCTGGGCCGGCCCCTTTACTACTACTCTTTTTTCTCCCTACTCCACAACGTTGTTTTGCCATTATATAGATTTGAAATTTGTATGATGTCACCACATCTTAAGATCTAAGGGTATTCATGTTGGATAGCGTATAGAAAGCCAAGTAAAATCACGGCATAGAGCTAATGTAGAACAGTAGATTTTTGAACTAAAGGCTTTCCATTTTGAATTCTATTAGAAGAGAAGAATTAGTGGTTTAGAAGAATGAAGTCACCTGTCAAGAAAGAAAATATTGAACATGTTATAAAGTAGACTGCAATAAAGTTTTGCTACAAGTAAACTCTCATTATTTGACCAAACAGAAAGCAGCACTAAATGAATTATCATAGTACCAACTGCAAGTATACCAAGAGAACCTTAGCAAATTGATGAACAATTTAGTTCTTAAATAGAATATGAAAAACTTAATTCTGTAACAGCAAAAAGTAGCCAGACAGACAATAATAGCTATTCAAGCAAGGAAAATTTGGTCTGCAACTAGAAGATCGTCACTTTAGTTATATACTGCCGAAAGACATTTGCACACTTAACTATCAATAAAAAACCATTCTTTCCATTGTATACCATCAATTGTTCTTGCTATTATAGAAGTTAGGCAAACTGCATCTCTGGCAAGATCAAAGCAGTCTGTCCAAACCCCCTATATAAGTGAGCGATGCACACAATATACCGCTACCAATGCACAATAACAGACAGAAGGCCTTAACTGGACCCCAAAAGCACAACATGCCAACACGGAATCTCTAGAAATTAGAATACAACTTTTCTTGACCCATGCAACAGAAAACACCTACTCCCTCTGTCCCATATTAGGTGTCGTTTTAGGATCTCACACAGAAACCAATGCTGAAGCCAAAAGACCAAAATGGCCCTCAAGGAGTAGAGATAAAGATGTATTTGCGAAAAGAGAAATGTGCATTAGGAAGTGAGAATGTCAAGTATTTTGACAAAGTTTGAATGCTACAAGCCTATAAGGTTACCATAACTGGTGCCTCACAGGCCACAGCAGGGGACTACAAGCAGTCAAGCTGTGGGAGAGGATTGAGAGGGGGGGGGGGGATATTGTGTCTAGAGAGAATGGGCGCATGGAAGGGCAAAACCATCGGTGTTACCAGCATCCAGGCCAAACTTGACGTGAGTAATGAAGTATAGACTGAGTATTTGTAATCGCATAGCTGATTCTTTAGCTAAGATGGGTGCAGCCTTCAGGTCCAGTGCTGTGAGTCTATGGCCAGATTGTAACCCTGCTGATGTGAACTCTTTAGTGGCCGCCAATCAGGTTTTGGCCTCTGTTTAATGGAAGCTCATTCCTATCTCAAAAAAAAGAGTACAAACTGAGCAGGCTTTGGATGGTATTTGAGTTTGCCCAATGTCTTTCTATGGTATATAACTTAAGTGACAACTTTTCAGCAGCATAAGGCCATCTTTTCCGTAAAAAAAAGTCCGCATGGTGACAGATAAATCTGTTCCATGAGCTGAGTAAAGTGAGTCAGTAAGTTAAGTCAGAGTGGACTGTCCTTGTGTACACACTATTTCAGAAAGGAATCAACATTTAAGTTGCAAATCTAAATGATAAAATGGCACATGGACTATTCTTAGTTAGCTCTCTATGTGTGGGTGGGTGTGGGAAGTGGGGGTCCAAGACCAAAAACACACAGAGAATGGGCAAGAAAAGAAGCACATGACAGGAATCCTCTATAAAGAGTTTGCTGTCGCAAAAGAAAACATCCACAGTAGAGAACCACTTTATCTTACTTATCAGTATCACAAATCCTGACCACTAAGCTCACTTGATAAGTTGAAGCAAATCAAGTAACTACTGTATACTGTATTAGGGAACTCTGTCGAGAGTAAAAACAAGTAAATGTTTCATGAATTATAATTTTGCAAGTGTAAGAATGTACATAACATCTACTCCGGAATACTAACAATTCAGTGATATATAACTTCTACACAGTAGCGGAAACTGAGCTCACTGTCACATATTCACATACTAGTATCAAAGAAATAATGTATCGATAACAACGAATGTGATATTAAATGAATTTCACACTAATGCACCACTAATTGTTCATCATAATCCCAATAATAGTGTACCACACTACAAACATTCTAACACTTTGATGTACCAACCAGGCAACCACTTAGCCCACCACGATATGTTCACTCTTCATCAAACCAAAATGCTCTGTAAGAGGGAAGAAAGAGCCCGGTTGAACCAATGTCCTGAAAATTATCGTCATTACGGCTAGATATTATCCTGAAAAAAAGGGTGTTAACAGTATCCACTGGACCACTACCAAATACTGCCTTGCAGCTAGTAATAGCCAAGAAAGAACCACCCAGTTGTTTCCGGATTGCAGAGGTAGTAATAACCACATTTTTTATGGACTGCAAGGGAAAAAAAAAGAGTACATTTTGGTGCTCTACTGCCCATTTTTGTCCGGAACGCACTCACTAAAACCAGAAATCACGGAAGTGGGCAGAAAATTCTCCCAAATTGGGAAAGGATCTCGGTTTGGGGTGACTCACCAGGCTTGAAGAAGATGGAGAGGCCGAAGTCGATGGCCTTGAGCGGCGAGTTCTCCTTCTTATTGGCGAAGAGGAAGTTCTCCGGCTTGAGGTCGCGGTGGATCACGCCGTGGCGGTGGCAGAGCTGGACGACCTCGACTATGGTGCGGGTGACATTGGCGGCGGCGCGCTCGGTGTAGTGTCCCCGCGCGACGATGCGGTCGAAGAGCTCGCCGCCCTCGCAGAGCTCCATGACGAGGTGGACGGCGCCCTCGTCCTCGCACGCCTCCCGCAGGGACACGATGCTGGGGCTCTTGGGTAGGTGGCGCATGATGGCCACCTCCCGGCGCACGTCCTCGACGTCGACGGCCGTCCGCAGCTTGCGCTTGGAGATGGACTTGCAGGCGAGCAGCTCCTTGGTGTCCCGATCCATGCACAGGTACGTCACCCCGAACTCCCCGCGGCCGAGCTCCCTGTCCAGGACGTACTTGTCGTCGATCCCGACGACCTCGCACCCCTCGTCGCCCAGCACCGAGAGCCGCTTCTGCCCGCCGCCGCCGCCTCCTCCTCCTCCTCCTCCTCCGCCGGCGCCGTTCCGCGCTTGGTGCGGCTTCTTCTTCGCGTTGGATGCGGGGAAGTGCGAGGAGCTGACGTCCTCCCTCGCGACGGCGGCCGGCGAGCGGCAGCAGTTGCCCATGGCCGCCCGAGATCAGAAGACGGGGGCGGGAGGCTAGGGTTGGAGCGGCATTTGGGGCGCTGGGGTGGTGGGGGGAGAGGAGAGGAGAGGAACCGAGCAAGGAAGGATACGGCCTGCGGAGAGAGAGAAGGCGGAGAGGGGGAGGGCGGAGTAGAGGAGAATACAGAGTCTACACAGCCTACAGAGCAGTAAAAACAGCTGTGCGGGCTAACGGTATGGATGAGGTGCTGGGGACGACGAACTGGGGACGCGGAGCCGGCGGTCCGCGGGCGGTAGATTTTAGGCCGAGGAGGACGAGGCGGGGGATGGGCGGAGGGGAACATTCTCACGTGGCGTCTCGGCGTTTGCGTGACGGGTCACTGCCCTGTGGGGCTCTGGGTGCGATTTGGGGCTTTGCGACGCGGTGAGCGGCTGAGCCGTAGCAGGGTGACTGGTGGGTGGTGCCGTGGTGGTGGCTGGTGGGGACTGGGGAGTTTGACTACGCTCACTCTGGCCCCGGCTCGGACGGCGTGGCGATAGGTGAGAGGAAAATGGCGTGCCCACGAGAGTAAATGTTTTTCCGAGCACTTTCCCAAGTAACAGTCCCCTGAAATCAGGCTTCCGTTCAGATGACGACGTGTGTAGTTGTCAATCATACTTCAAGATTCGTGTCCATTGAGTGTGTTACTTGTTCCTTGTTTATATTATCGATTTAGATAAAAAAATTGTAATTGCGTGTTAATACAGAAAAAAAAATGTTTTTTGTTAATTGTCTTTGAATTGTATATTGTTAATTGTTTTTCTTTGTGTGAATTTAGATCATAATCTGGCACCGTTGGATCTTCATCTAAAAGCTTACCAATGTCGCCTAAATAGATGCTATTTTTCTGGCACCTAAAAAATAGCAAATTCCTTTTTCTAAATATACATCGATTTATATTGTTGTTGTATTTATTTGGAACTCAACATTTCCAAGTTAAGTTTGGAAATATTTTTTAAAAAAGTTAGCTCATGAAATAAGTGATTCATATAAAACACTTTACGAAAGAATTTTTTTAAACAAGAAGGCTTCTATAGTCGGTTGCTTTTTGTTAAATTGTGTTTTGGAAATATTTGTTTGGGTCAATTAGAGTGAAATCTAGTTTTAGGTTTATTCAATTTAGCTAGATATATAGATGTCCTTCTTCTCATGTAAAAGGAACTTCGTTTTTCTATGTTTTCCCTCTGCCTTTTTCTCCAATTTCCTCTCTTTGATTGCCATCAATTGTCCAATGGAAGAAGCAAAAGTACACAGGAGAGGCATGGCGTGGCGCTAGCGCTGGCACCACAGGGTGGTGGGCAGGGGCAGAGGTAGTAAATTTAGGCAATTGACCTTACTGCTGGATGGCTGATGATCGTCACTTGAAAAACTCACGCATCATCTCCTCTTAAAAATAAATAAATAAATAAATAAACATGGTGCTTGCGATAGGCGGATAAACATGGTATTTAAGCAGGTCAATTGCCTTGCAGAAGCTATCCTAGATGTCTTCCTAATTAGCGGTCTTATTCGAATACATAAGGGATAAATTTTCAACTCACGCCATAGTATTTCCAACTATGATATCAAAAAATAATTCATTACCGAAATGACGTGTGTGACTTGCACATCACACCTGAACCTGAACTTTGGCGTCCTCTAGTTTATCTACCGCTTGACTTTTGACTCCATCGGTGGATAGGAACACGATTTTATGCTATGCTATATATTCAAACTCCTTTGTTGAAATGACAAAATCCCAACAAATCCATGGACTTTCTCCAACTACCATTGGTATAGCGCTAATAGCTGATAGATTATTCGGCCTTGCGCCAAAATTCAATACCCATGGACTCCCCATGACAATTAGAGCTAGAGGAGGTACCTGGGGGATCCAGGTAAGCACAGCTGCAAGCTCCGGCAGAGAAGTAGCAGCCATGCCAAATTGCCAACTGCCATGCTCCCGACGCGAGGGGGCAAGGGCGACGAGACAGCGATTGCCCGATGAAAGCACGCCGCGCTTCAATATCAATGGAAGGCGACGCCACGCGTGAAACTTGCCGCGGTAAGGTCGGTCTCAACGGGGAGTTTCATGTCCTACTAGTTTTCAACCCATCTGATTTTGGAAACAGTACAAAAGAGTTTAATGGAGATGAAACTTTTCTTGCTCCTATAAAACTCTTGTCATCTCTTAGTTCATTAATATAATGTCATATCATAAAATTTTGATGAATTACATTGAGACTGGCCTAAGAAAGCACAGCAAGAAGATTAAGGCCTTGTTTAGTTCATCCCGAAATTCAAAAAGTTTTCAAGATTCCCTATCACATCGAATCTTGGGACACATGCATGAAGCATTAAATATAGACGAAAATAAAAATTAATTATACAGTTTGTCTGTAAATCAAGAGACGAATATTTTAATCCTAGTTAGTTCATGATTGGATAATATTTATTAAATAAAAACGAAAGTGCTACAGTAGCGAAATCCGAAATTTTTTCGGAACTAAACAGGGCCTAAAGAGACTTTGGCTGGCTACTCCTATTATCTCGGGAAGGCACAGTGAAATCCTCGAAAGCGGCAGGGAAACATCGCCGTCGGTCCCTGGTAGTAAAAATCAAAAGCTGGATCGGCTGCATCCGTAGGCAGATTCTGCGGGTCCGGACGGCGCGGCAACTGTTGTGGGTACGCGACGTACTGGCCTGACCGCCGGCCATGGCCTTGTTTACATTCAATTTTTTTTTTGATTTTGACACTGTAGCATTTTTATTTTTATTTGATAAACATTGTCCAATCATAGAGTAACTAGCCTTAAAAGATTCGTATCGTGATTTACATGTAAACTGTGCAATTAATTATCTTTTTTATCTATATTTAATGTTTCATGCGAGTGCCGCAAGATTTGATGTGATGGGTAATCTTGTAAAGTTTTGGATTTTTTGGTGCATCTAAACAAGGCCTTAGCTCAAAAAAAAATTCGGATTTCACTGTAGCACTTTCGTTTTTATTTGATAAATATTGTTCAATCATGAACTAACTAGGGCCTTGTTTAGTTCACCCCGAAATCCAAAAAGTTTTCAAGATTCACTGTCACATCGAATCTTGCGACAAGTATTAAATATAGACGAAAATAAAAACTAATTACACAGTTTGTCTGTAAATTGCGAGACGAATCTTTTGATCCTAGTTAGTTCATGATTGAACAATATTTGTCAAATAAAAACGAAAGTGCTGCAATAGCGAAATCCGAATTTTTTTCGGAACTAAACACGGCCTAGGATCAAAATATTCGTCTCACGATTTACAGATAAACTGTGTAATTAGTTTTTGTTTTTGTCTATATTTAATGCTTGATGTATATGAAGCAAGATTAGATGTGACGGAGAATCTTAAAAACTTTTTGGATTTAGGAGTAACAAGGCGCATGTATGCCTGGGCCTTGTTTAGTTCACCCTGAAATCCAAAAAGTTTTCAAGATTCCCTGTCACATCGAATCTTGCGGCACATGCATGAAGCATTAAATATAGACGAAAACAAAAACTAATCACACAGTTTGAC
>Ga0182004_10004827_pt1 | contig 10919 bp, 7 predicted proteins | sample Sormic07211540_1_FD_120479 | JGI IMG/M metagenome (GOLD analysis project Ga0182004, IMG submission 120479) | Endophyte microbial communities from Sorghum bicolor roots, Mead, Nebraska, USA - 072115-40_1 MetaG | ecosystem: Host-associated > Plants > Roots > Unclassified | place: USA: Nebraska...
AATTTTTTGCTGGGGTCGGCAGAAGACAAGATGGTTGTGGAGAATCATGGTAGATTGATTGGAGGATAAACAAGGACCGTGAACGCAAGATCAAATGGCTGAAATTTTTTTTGCTAACGTGTCCATGCTGGGTGCACGCCGTCGCGTTCCCCTTTGTATAGGTGAAACACCCAAAAGTACTCGAGCACCAATAGAAACAAACTCTTAGAGAAACAGATTGAACTGCACAAAACTAGAGATGGAGGACTGTCCACTACAATACTTTAGACTGTCCGCTACATACCGTGGACTGTCTGTAGTTCAAAAATCAGAAATGCAAACTTGTTGGACCGGTTCTGAGTCTTAATAAAAAATGAATGGCGGACTGTCCATGAATAATTCTCAGACTATCCACAGTTCAAACACCCAGAAACACCCAAAACCACGCATAACTGTCCCCAACACCCGGACTGTCCACGAATCATGAATCAGCAAGAAGAGAGAGAGCTCTAAAAATTGCCTCTAACCAAAAATCCGATTGTTGAGCTATCAAATCAGAACCAATTGCCACAAGATTTTAACCACGTGGTCACAAGGCAATAGGTGAGCTACCTCTAGGAGATCATCACCCAATTGAAGCCAATCAACAGGAAATCAAAAGGGAAGAGAAAAAAGGGTTTCTTGAAACCTAGCCACAAAATCAATCTGATCTATGAGCTCATGAGGAATTAGTTGATTTCCTTTGGTGGAAAGCCTCAAATCACGTCATAGCTCAAGCCAACGCAAAAATAATGAATCAAATCGGTCTAAAAACAGCAAATCGAGGCTACAATGAGAAGGGAAAAAACAAGAACGTGAAGAACACGAACGTGATTCATACAACCAACTCATAAATCCAATCCCGGAGGACATGAGGAGGTTAAGGCCTCCATTCCCACAACAAATCTTAGTAATTACATAAATTTTTGGATTTGTGGTCCACTCTCTCGCATAGAGGACTAAGGGGAGGGGGAAAACCTAGAAAAAGGATGACAGAAAATGAAAATGGAGGTGAGATGTGTGAGGGGCAGCCATCTCTTATTTATAGGCCTATTACATATTTTCCAATTGTCCATAGATATTTTTGAGCGAATTAGATGACCACAGGGATATTCTAGTCTAACTCGACATAATCTAGATCCGACGGTCACTGCGACCTTCATGAGGTAGCTTAGCCTCGACGCCACTCCTCAATGCCGCCACATGCCATCTGTTCCTCAGAACCTCCGTCCGAGTTTTGAGGCTCAAACCCGCAAAACCCACCGCAAGTAGCGTACTCCATCGACCGGTCGGTCCACCAAGTCCTCCTGAGCCTCGCTCGACTCGCACGTTCGCTGTCTTGACTTGTCAATACGGTCACTTCCATATACACTTGCACTTGTTGATGTCCTAGATGTCAGCCATTGCGGTTGGTCACCCGGCCTCCTGGTCCGTCAGTCCAAGCCTCACGTCAGCCCTTCACCGCTCCAGGTCCATCGGCACGGCACGTCCCTACTTGACCTTTCCCTCACCATCAATCACCGCTTCCGAGCTCCACACCTGCACACCATAAGCCAAGAGACATGTCACACGACCTAACTTACGCCAATGGTTAGTCACCAACTCAACCTAGGTCGTGGATCACGTTGACAATCACTCATCACAAATCGAACATCAAGGGCACATTTCAACTGTGTGTTCGCACATAGGTTGTACGACCATCTTTTTAGTTGTCTGTATGTCCAATTCGAGACTCTTATGGATGACCCCCTGTCTATAGGTTGTACATACCTTTAGAAGCTTGGGAAACACCTCGTACCCTTTGAGTTGTTGTGTGTATGTTAAAGTCAAGATGTGTTGTATTATTTGGTCCGCTTTGAAGTCATGTTTGTCCACCATAATCAAAATGACTACCTAAAATACCGAATCATTTGGGCTTGAGGAGCAAAGGATGAAATGGAAGACAAGCCTATGGCAGCTCTGAACTTCTCTGGAAGCAATCTTCTCATTCTTAAAGTTGGAGGGAAAGTTTTGCCAAATAGAATGAGACTTGAATTGAGTGTAAGGGTAATAATCAATTTTTATTTAATATAAGAACGGGGCGCTCTCAACTTTACCCATCACTTGCATTCTTTCATCTTTATTAAATTAAATTGACTGCAAGACAACAGGGTACACAGAGACACTGATGAAGCCACACTTTCCACAGCACACAAACACACAAACACTTGCGCTAGCTGCCGTTGCCGGCAGCTACAACACTTGACCTGACTGAAAGCTACTGCTACTGCATTAACCACGCCGGTGGTCTCCCTCTCCGTTCAACTTAAACTTCGGGAGGGAGCGCTCAGTCACGGCCTGGCTGGCCGTGGATGCTGACCAAGACGAGGTGAGCCTAGGCATTGCTCCGGAAGGAGCCGTACCCCCTGGCGCTGGCGCGGAGGACGATCTGGTGGTACAGCGCTGCGATTGCGGCGCCGATGAACGGACCAACCCAGAAGATCCACTGCAGCAAGAACAACCAACACAAATGTGTGAATTACTGCTGCAATCTTGGACAATGTGTGTAGGGACTAGGCAGATCGAGATATGTGATACCTGGTCGCTCCAGGCCTTGCTGTTGTTGTACACGACGGCGGCGCCGAGGCTCCTCGCCGGGTTGATCCCCGTGCCGGTGATTGGGATCGTCGCCAGGTGCACCATGAACACAGCGAATCCAATCGGAAGCGGTGCCAACACCTGGTGATCATCCCGTTCATCAATACAACAACAGGCAATGCAACCGCACAAGTTCTTGCAATGGGCAGAGGATCACAGCTCAAAGGAGTGTGCAGGTGCAGCAGTTACCGGAACGTGGGAATCGCGGGCGTTGCGCTTGGGGTCGGTGGCGGAGAAGACGGTGTACACCAGCACGAAGGTGCCGATGATCTCGGCGGCGAGCCCCGTGCCGGTGGAGTACCCGGGACTGACCTCGTTGGCGCCGCCGCCGTAGCGTGCGTAGAATCCGCTCTGGAACCCCTTGACAAGCGCGACGCCGCAGATGGCACCGAGGCTCTGCGCGGCCATGTACAGGATCGCGCGCACCAGGGACACCTTCCGCGCCAGGAAGAGGCCGAACGTGACTGCCGGATTAATGTGGCCACCGGAGATGCCGGCGGTGCAGTAGACGAGGATGAAGATCATGCCGCCGAACGCCCACGCGATGCCGAGGATGCCCACGCCGCCGCACGCCGCGTCGGCGCCCGACGCCGTCGCGTCAGTCTGGTGCTTGTACCCGATCACTGTGGCCACCGTAATGTACAGAAACAGCAGCGTGGCCACGAACTCGGCGATCACGGCGCGGTACAGGGACCACTTGCCGAGCTCGTCGATGTCAATCAGCGGCGCCGGCGGAGGGTCCGCATAGTCACGGACACCGCCGGCCTCCAGAGTGGACACGTCCACCTCCTTGCCCATCTGACTGAGCTGCTGCACAAGCTTTGGAGTTATGAGCTGCTTGCAAGAGATCAAGAGGTGGTTGAGAAGCTCTGATTGCTTGCTTGTGTTGTTGTTTTAGGGCTGCCATGGAGGGTATTTATAGGGGTTTATGGAGGAGGGCATCCATGAAGGTTTAATAAGTTCTAATGCATAAAAAAGGGATTTTTTTTGGTGCTCATGGGTAGCTGTTCTGCTTGGGGCAGAGAAGGTTTCCTTGTTTAGCTATTTTCATGTGCATGTCTTGCAAGTTCAAATTTCCCGCTAGACATGTGAATGAGGTAAGGACCCATCTCAAAACTCATTGTTTGAGCTTCAGCGCAGTATATGGAATATAAAGTATGTGAACTATGCATATATATACAGTATAGTGTGAAAATAATGAATCTCTCATTTTTGTTTTCCCACAACTTTCCATAAAAACAACAGGAATTTGGATTCTACTGTTTTTTATGGAGGAAGGATTTTATTAATTCATCATTATTACATCGAGATGATACAATAAAAAAGAATTCACTTCTGGATTTTTTACTGTTGAGCTTGAGCGCAGTATATGGAATATAAAGTATGTGAACTATGCATATATATAAGTCATATAATGTGAACATAATGGATCTCTCATTTTTGTTTTCCCACAACTTTCCATAAAAAACAACAGGAATTTGGATTCCACTGTTTTTTTATGAAGGATTTTATTAATTCATCATTATTACATCAAGATGATACAATAAAAAAAATAATTCACTTCTGGATTTTTTTACTGTATAGCGGAGGGAAAGCATTCCCATATTGATGGTTCATTTACTATGAAACTCTAATCCCCCATTTTGAATGTAACACTATTATTTTCTTTTACATGATGTACATGGGATTGTACAGTGTTTTACATTTATATGGAGAATGTTAAGTAGGCTATATATTTGCAGTTTATACCAATTCAATATAGCAAGTCAGACATGATTTAGAGTCTAAAAAACAGAGCACTCGATCAGAATATTAAAAATACGGCGTCAAATAATACCATACTGTGCCAAATAATCCGCATAGTATTCCATTCCATTGTTAGGTTGTAAACTCTTGTAACTATACTGAATTCTTTTTTCTTGTTTCTAGAAAAAAAAAGAAATTATGTTTCAAACCCATGACATTGAGGGTCTGGATACCAAGAGATATTGTTAGCTAGCTAAAATTAGTTTTAGCCCATCCAAACAAAAGGGCTAATGGATAGACTATTCAGACTAGTTAACTAGCTGGCCAACTCTAACTAATTTTTACTTTGAACTACGTCTAGCTCATCCAAATATGTCATAACTTGGGTTGGTAGGTACCCACGGCCACGAAATTACTCAGGTAGTAGCAAAGGATGCTATAGATTTGCTAATTGCTAGCGGTTGATTCTACGAAATGCATGTTACAATTTCAACCTCAAACTTCACATGTGTTTAATTCTTTCTCACTAACTTAAATCCTGTTTTTTTTTTTTGTTCTTCTCTACTATAATCATTGCAACATCCTCGGTGAAAGATTATTGACAAGGCCGAACATAATTTGTTAGTTATTATGTGGTCGTATTATTCAAGAATATCCCTCTCATATGTTCCATGCCTGGATAAGGTTATGGCATCCTAACAAAATAAACGAATAAAGAAGCAGTATAGTAATTCATGGATGAGCTCTCAGCTGGCTCCGTGCTAATAAATGGACCAAAACAAAAAATAAATACTAAAAAAAGGTAGCATGATTGCTTGTGTTTTTGGCGCATAGAGCCGCCCTCCACCGACCTCCACTCCCACCCTGCACACTGACGACACCACCAGCCGCCATTTCGGCTCATCCTGTGGCCCTGCTGCAGCCTCCCGATGGAATACGCAGAATTAGGTCACAATCACAGACAGAGTGTACGTAGTAATAAATAAACAAGGACAAAGAAAAGCTTAGCCACACTAGCTAATGACGCTAGCTGCTGGTTGGGCAGTGCTGTCGATCGTATTCGTCGTGCCGGTGGTTGAATCCCGTCCACGAAAGTGATCACGCTGGCCGGACAAATTAAACAAAACGCTTGCGTCGTCACCACTATAAATGAATAATAACGCACTTGTGCTGGGAAATCGATCATGGTCGTGGTGCCAATGTTACCTATATATATTAGTATATACGTGCGTGTGGCTACGGATTCTTAATTTCTTGTCAGGAAATGTTTGGCCGAACTAGCTAGCTAGATCCATGACGATCGAGTTTGTGGGGTGAAAAAGGCAGGCGTGCGTGCGCCGACCAAAAAGGATGAGAATCTGAGGCGAATTCACATGACATGACCGGCAACTGAACAAAAGTTGCAGCGAGGCCGTCTCGATCCAATATTCCACGCATGTATGTATATCCAACGACGGGGGTCATCGTCGTTGGGTTAATTGAACAGCCCATGGTTTCATGCATGTATCCTTCTTTGCCAAATCCGTGGATGGCCGGGATGGGAATTCCTACGTTTCTTGCTTGTGTCCTGGACCTGGATATGCCAGATGCTTGCTCCATGTGGCATGTGCATCTACGTGGCAAATCCATGCTCTTACGTGCTTGCTTGCATTGCGCTACAGTAGTGTGCCGCCCAATCGCTGCAATATGCGCGCGCCTGATGAGGCCTGATTATTAATTTCTAGCAACTTAGCTAATTATAAGCGATCCTTGCAATTGCCAATTTCTGAGGAATTCGTATAATATATATCCATCCGTTCAAAATTAAAGTTCACTTTATCCTAACTCAAACTTCTCTAGTTTTTATGGACAATTTAAGCAAGGTACTATCTCTCTCTCTGTTGTTATTATACATATATAGTTTAGCTTTTCAATGGAACCTAAGGCCTTGTTTAGTTTCCAAAAGTTTTTGGTTCGGGGCACTGTAGCACTTTCGTTTTGTTTGTGACAAATATTGTCCAATTATGGACTAACTAGGCTGAAAAGATTCATCTCGTGATTTACAGACAAACTGTGTAATTAGTTTTTATTTTTGGCTATATTTAATGCTTCATGCATGTGCCGCAAGATTCGATGTGACGAGAAATCTTGAAAAGTTTTTGGTTTTTGGTGTGAACTAAACAAGGCCTAAGAAATAATAGCCTCAAGTTAGGGGGTGTTTGGTTGGGGTTGGTAAAGTTTAACAGGTACTGCAGCATTTTCGTCTTATTTGAGAATTATTGTCCAGTCATAGACTATAGCAAAAGATTCGTCTCACAAATTACTCTCTAGGTGTGTTTTTAGTTTCATAAATAGTCTATATTTAATACTCCATGCATGTGTCTAAATATTTGATGTAACGGACCATACAGAGGAAACCAAACAGCCCCTTGCTAGCAAACTAGTCCTAGGCTTCTCGTCAAAAATGGTTCTTGCAACGTCCCAAAACGAAAGAATCAGACGACCCCAGCCGGCTTTTGTGTAGGATTCTTATGAGGAGTTAGCGGAGCAGTTGAAGCTTGTGAAGTGTAGCGTGATGCATGGCTCTGATCTTTGTGTGTTTCCTGATCGTCTTCACCCGCTCTGTCTCGTCATGCTAGTAATTCGTAATATATGCCACTCGGCCGCTGGTTAGCTCTGTACTAGCAATGCAGTTAGTTTCCATGGATCACTACCAAATAAAGAAGGTACAGTGAAGATGATATATATTGGAGGGCATTTGCTGACGAACGTCTTACTGGAAAAGGGTCAACTTCACAAATTGCCTTGCAGCCTAATCGCCCTCATGGATAAAGCTTAGATGTCGCATATATCTCCTCCGTTTCAAATTAACTCAAAGCGACTTATAATTCCTTCATAGATGCCTGAAAATCTCGTAAACGTTGCTATAAAGAAAACTTTTACAACTTCACAAACTGGAGAAAACGTTTACAACAAATTCTAGCTCAATTGAACACCTGTACTGAATAGGAGACTTTGCATGGACAAGTTCGAGTTTCTCTTGTCAGCTAACAGTGGCGAGGCGGTGGACGTGGACCCAAACTAGTATGGCACATGCCTTGCCTGGTGTCCACGTCAGACGCCACCATCCGCGGTCGGTGCATTCATGTTACAGCAAACGACAAATTTGTGCTACATCCGGGCTCTTTTTACATCGAAACATACCAGGGTTTGGTAAAGAAAGCAAAAAGTTTTCCGAAAACTCCAATGTGTTCTACTATATGTTGTAAAAGGGAAAGGCAAATGTAAAGCCATATTAGGCTCGGCAGGATCCCTCATATACAGAGATATAATAAATGTTAAGATAAGGCACAGACAAAGAACAGCGAATGTGTAACTCAAATCAAGGTGAAAACGTTAATGAAAAATCGATAGGTTCTCTTTGGCAAATTCATGGCCTCACATCACAGCAAGCCTCCTGATCTTATTCGGGTAACTCAAATATTATTCTCAAGTAAAGACCAGCCTCACCAGCACGCACGCATATTCTTAATCAGATAGCTGGTATAAACACGAAAAAATCATCTTAGGAGAAAAGCCACTGGAACCTCCATTGTCCTTCCAGACTACAAAGTCTGTGTAAACAGGTATATTTCTGTACGATACTCGTGCCACGCTTGACCGGGGCAAGCAAGACACCATGCGAAGCTCACAGAATGATAAATGTCCCTATGTTCACTGCTGCACGAATTTGTTCAGTGCCGTCACATCCAGTGCTGAAAATTCATTCACAGCAGCAAGAACCGCAAGCCCCAGTTTAATCGCATCATCTTTACTTGGTGCCTGTAGTATCAGCACATCACATGACTCTCAATTGCCTTCATTATTCGGATTGAGAGAGAGGAGGGGAAGAGAACTACCTCAATGTTTAGGGGAAGAACAGGGTCATGGAGAGAGAGCCTCAGCAGGAACCACCCACCATATCCTGAAACCCTTACCTGTGTATAGTAGTATCCATAAAATAAGCAGAAATCCAGATTTCTTGCAGAATAAAAGTTATACATCAAGATCTATATTAATGTTCCGGAAAACAAAGGAAAGAATATGGACATACGCCTTCATAGTTCTTGGGGGCTATATGGAGATTTGGATCTTTGCTGATTGCATTCTCTAAATGCCTCAAGACTGATTCTCCATAGTCACGGAAGGACCTGTAGAGATATCAAATCACAAATCTTTAAAATCTTCACAGGACTTCTTTAGTCATATCTCAATCCTGTATGACCCACAGTGATAACGTGTCAAACAAAAGGGGTAAAGCATTTAACTGAGTTACTGTCACCCCAATCTCTTTTTACCTATGATGACCCATTGTTTTAGTCTTGTAATAAAGCTAAACATTGTTGTACAATAGCCACTCCAACATCCAAAAAAGGAATCTATGTTACCAGGACTAAACTGATGCCCCCGATCCTATTTCACATTACAGCTTATTTCCCTAACTAAACTTGGATGTTTCCATGAGCCAGAAACGATGCATTCGCAGTCAGAGAATTGCAGTATTGATTTGCTTAGATAAAATCACAAGGATTACCCGGGGTTTTTTTAACGGAAAATACAGCCGGGGAAGCCCATACTGAAGGATTGCCCATTTGATTATGGAAAATTCAAAAATGATACCTATCATATTTCTTTTTTTTTCTGAGTCTCCAGGGGGAAAAAACACTGACGGCAGTCAATAAGAATGTCTCATGTTATCTGATCTAACTTACAATTCATTCACATAGATCGTTTCTGTTTAAGTGCACAATACTAGAAAACTACTAGTGCACATATGATGTCTCCTTGAGAAATAACCAAAAAAACATTTCAGAGTTAACATACCCTCCTTTCAAATCTGAATGATTCTGATCAATCTTCAGTCTTATCTCAACTGACACAGCAGCTTCCTCAAGACCCTCAACCAAATCAGTCAAAACTTTACTACCAATACTTGAACCCAGTGTTCTAGCAGCAGCAAGTTTATTCAGAAGTTTGACCTGAGGGAAAAGGAGAAATTTAAGTCTCATATTTGCAAAAGAAGATACAGTCCTCGTTTTTTAAGAAACCATGAAAAATAGCACGCCACAAATTTTAAAAGTATTATGAGTCATGCTAACAAGGAGGGACTAGCCTCATACATCTATAGAACATATATCATTTATAGATTGAATGAGTGAAGAACATAATTTCATGGACAAACTCCTTTACCGGGTAATACAAAAAGACAACTTTCCTTATGCATGAAATGTCGATGTGATTATCCATTTTTCATATTATTCCCCCTTGCATTGTTCGCAAAGTTCAATGAATAGTAGAACAACAGTCCTTACCATAAGGTATGCTCCATCATCAAGCCAGTGGTTCTCTTTCAGTGCTCCATGGCCACTTGTTTCCATGGCTAAATGTGAATCCTCACCAATAGAATTCTGAAAATTTTCCATATTCTAAATCATCCTACTGCTAGTTAACTAGGGGGAGGGGGGATCCAGAGACTAACTCAAACTCAATTACATAGAAAGTATAAACTAACCAGACGAATAGCCTCATCTATTACATTCTTGTACCCTCGTTTGAAACGGTGATGCTTCCCTCCTTAAGAAAAAAAATAGATAAGTAAATGATTATTTACTCAAACAAAGCACAGCATTGTGAACAGTACATACCAAGTTTATTTTCAATAAATACAGTCAATCCATCTGAAGTCACACTATCTGTCACAACTGTAGTTCCTGGATGCTAGCACCAGAGCAACGGATTAGTCAGTGGCAACCAATAAAATAGTACAAAATAAAACATTAAAACTGCAGAAAATAATCTTACTTCCTCAAGAACTATGGCAGCCATCAAAGCAATCAATCGGTTACGGTTCAACTCACGACCACTCGAATCAACAGCAGCAGACCTGCAAAAGGTAAGGTTTAGTCTCCATCCTGTTAGACGTCAGCAGAACCTCAAAGACTAGCTATACTGTACCTGTCGACATCAGTATCAAATATGATGCCTAAGTCTGCCTTGTTATCAAGAACTGCTTGTGTAATAGACTTCATTGCAGTTTTGTCCTCAGGATTGGGAATGTGATTGGGAAACAAACCTAAATATGTGGTGTATAAGAAATGGGAGAAAGGCAATTGCATGAAGAAAGCAATAAGCTATTACCATCAGGCTCAAGGAATTGACTTCCAGTAGTAACAGCTCCTAATGGTTTGAGTACCTTATCCTGATACAAAAACCACAAACATAAAACCATTCTTTTATCAATAGCTAGTTGTTTCAGGAGTATCACTCCTAATGTATTCAGTGGAGAGTTTGGCACTGTAAAAGGAATCAAGCAAAGAAAATTGTGGAACTTTTAATTGGCAAATTACTCTAGGATGGAGTTTTAGAAATGGATCGATACTGACTTGCTCTATAAAGAGCAGACTGAAATTATCGACTGAACATTGGAAAGTAGATTGAATGTTAATGTTATCTGTCCTATATGGTTCAAATTTGCGTGTTCTTGGTTGTGTGTGTGTGTG
>Ga0182004_10004828_pt1 | contig 10917 bp, 5 predicted proteins | sample Sormic07211540_1_FD_120479 | JGI IMG/M metagenome (GOLD analysis project Ga0182004, IMG submission 120479) | Endophyte microbial communities from Sorghum bicolor roots, Mead, Nebraska, USA - 072115-40_1 MetaG | ecosystem: Host-associated > Plants > Roots > Unclassified | place: USA: Nebraska...
GGTATTGAAATGTCGTCCTGGGAAACTAACCATATGATTGCCCGAAGAATGCAAAAGGATTCGTAATTACTTCCCATCTATATGTCATTGTCTATATATATATATATATATATATATTTGATTAAAAAGTTTGAGAAAATGTAAAGATGTCTTTATATACTCATGATTCATAAAATGTATATAGACTTAAAAACAATTACCCAAAATTAAAACTCTAAAAAAATTACTATAGCATTCTCTATAAAAAACCGTGGCGTTAGCACGGGCATTATACTAGTTAAATATAGTCAAAAACCAAAACTAATTACATAGTTTGCGTGTAAATCGTAAGATGAATCTTTTGAGCCTAGTTAATCTATAATTAGATAATAATAATTATCAAATAAAAATGTTAAATACCCAAAACCAAAAAATTTAGGAACTAAACAAGGCCTCGCGTTTGAATTGGTGAGCGGTATCAGTGTAATATGGAGTTCCTCGCTACCACCATTAGCAATCCTGTGTAACTTTGTTTTATCCTACCTTCTTAATGAAAACGGGTGCAATGCCTGATCACGAAAAAAAATTGTGCTAGTTTTGGATTAGAAACGTAATCACATGTTGGATTTGGATCATGCGGATAGCAAGGGAGAGATGCAGACTGGAGATAGTGGAGTGCCGTGGGATGGGATGACAGATGCAATTCGAAGAAAAAAAATACCATGAAAAAGCAAAAAAAAAAAATTAGCTTTAGTGTGATCTTCACATATATATATCTGAGTATATTTACTTTTTATTGTAGAAAAAACGGTGAGCAAATTATATTAGAAAAAAACCATGAAACCTACAATCGGAAAAGAAATTTTGCTGGTGGAAAGAAAATCAGTAAATATGCGTGTGGCTATGTTTAAGATACATACAGGTCGGTCGCTTATAGTTTTATTCTGGCATTGTTTAGTTCTAAAAAACTTTTTAATTTATTGTCACATCAAATTTTGCGGCACATGCATAGAGCGTTAAATATAGATAAAATAATAACCAATTGCACAGTTTGCTTGTAATTTGCGAGATGAATTTTTTAAACATAATTAATTTATGATTAAATAATATTTTTTAAATGCAAACGAAAATACTACAGTTAGACCCATCTCATAAGAGAGTGCGAGGCCCATGGTGTTGAGAGCTCATGAATATACCTCTCTATACTACATGTATTAAGGCTCATATAATCTGTTTATTGTGCTCGCTTGGTATCTGTCGCGATCCTTCTTAGGGCACTCACAATGCAGACTCTATCATGGAGTCTAAAATTATTTATTACCTCGAACAATGTGGACTTGGAGTCTAGAAATCATCATAAATACACCACTTGGAGTCTTATTTTTTCTACCTCTTTCTTCAATAAATACAGTGCCACATCAGCAAAATACCATAAATAATATGTAATTAATTATCTTGGAGTCGAGTCTTTGGGAGCTCTTATATATTCGCGATAGCAATTTTGTTTGTGGGGACAGCGTGTTTGGTGGCCTCGCGGGAATCATCGATTAGGCGATGACGGTTTGAGGACCGATTTTGATACGGCCCATGAAAGAAAAGCAGCCTAGCTTACCTCCCCACTTGTTGTGATCTATTCCCGCACAGCCCAGGTGCCAGGTTTGCCCCACGCGAGTGGCGACTCCGAACGGCGGCCGGTTGCGGGACAGTTCCCGGCCGGCGGCGACCCTCCCAGCTCCCGCCGCCCTACCGCTGCACCTCTGCGCCCCTGTCCTCGGTGGCTCACTGTTGAATCGGCAGGCGGTGCCCCCTCCCTGCTTAAGGCGGCCCGCCCCGCTACAGCACAAGCCTTTGCGCCCCTAATCCAAGCATCCCTAGGCGGGCTCACCGTCGAATTGGCCGGCCGGCTTTCTGCATCCCAGCAAGATTCAATCGTCGGTGAAGGTAATTAGTCAGTTCCTTGTCTCCTTCGGTCTTCCCTATGCTCAGTCTCACTCTAACCACGTCCGGTGCCCGCCTGCCCGTGTGTTCATTCTGTATTCATGTGCTCTGAGTGTGTTCATTCTGTATTCATGTGTTTTGATCTCAAATTTTCTTCTGTTATGCAGTACTAGTATTACTATGCGTGTGAACTCAATTATGTATAATTGTGGACCTGTGGATGTGACCTTATTAAGTTGTGGACTTAAATTATGTGTTATGCCATATGTCACTCGGCTATGGCCTTATTAAGTTGTTATGCACTCAACTTATTATAATGTGGCTGTGGTTTTCATATTAAATCATGTGTAGTTATTATATATTATTAAAAAAATCCTAGGCATATCCCCATGCCACTCTATCCAATACGCGTATCTGGGAAACATAGATGACTAGATAGCCACCCGACAGTCAGGGAGCAAGTACCATGCTGGCAACCTCCCCAGTTCACACGGTTTATATACTGACCTACACAATCATTTTTTGAGTAATTTTGTACTTGTTTGTATCCAATGGCCGTTGCTTGGCTGATTTTGTTTTGCTTTGCTTTGCTTTGCTTTGGACCACTGGATCAGCATTGCTTTCCTGCTAGTACTTTTCCAAGAAGTGCAGTCTTTCGCTTTATTTGCTTAGACATTAGTACACTACATGCCTTTTTGGTGAATCAATGGCTTCTGTTTTCGTTAAGTCGCACCATTAGCCCCCTGCTCTGTTGAGGTTGGATGCAGGGAAAAATGCGAGAAAAGGGTATCTATGGGTGCAAGATTAATGGACCAGGCAGGGGCTCTATACCTCTGTGGAAACCAGCGATTTTCCTCAGGGTCATATCTTCTGCCCACATGATCATCTTGCTGCTGTTTTCTTTGATGTACTACTCACTCAGTTATGTTTGCTGCTTTCACTTAAGGCCCTGTTTAGTTTCAAAAAATTTCTTTTCATCCTATCACATCGAATCTTTGGACGCATGCATGGAGCTTTAAATATAGATAAAAAATATATCTAATTGCACAGTTTGCATGTAATTTGCGAGACAAATCTTTTGATCCTAATTAGTCCATGATTGGACACTAATTTCCAAATAAAACGAAAGTGCTACAGTAGCCAAATCCAAAAAATTCACGAACTAAACAAGGCCTAATCTGTTTAGTCACGCTCTGAATTCTGTTAGGAAGCAAAATATGGAGACTGAAACATCTGAATGGTCTTCAAAGTTCTCTGATTGCTTCATGTTCAAACTTTTCTTCTCTCACATTCTTTCATGTGAATTAAATCAACATATAGTGATTGCAAAGCCAATGAGGCAGCTTTACCATCTGAAACTGTGCTGTTGACAATTCTTCGGATGGTCTTCAAAGTTCTCTGATTGCTTTCTCTGTGTACCCTGTACCTGTCATATCTGATTGATGTTTGTCTAGTGCAGTAGTATTCTATTTTTTTTTCTCGAACACACCGGAGAGTTGTGTATTGTTGTATTATAGGGAAAGAGAGTGATCCATACAAGATACCCTCTTACTAGGACCAATATTCTATTTTCTTTTACTTTGCCATCTGAATAGTGGTTGCTTGAGTCTGAACTGTAGTGTTTAGTCACTGAGAAGCGACATTAAGAGCTCTTGTAATTTGAAGATATCTGATGTTGATACATACATTCATGGTCTTCAAAGTTCTCTCATTGCTTTCTTTACCTGTGTCTCCTTATCTAAATGATGCTGGGTTATGTTCAGTTTCTTTTCTGCCTGAAGGTATAGATTTAGATATTTCTTAATTAAGAGTATGAAGTTGTATGTCAAGAAGCAAAATGAGGAGGCGTATGATCTGAAGTGACTGATGTTGATGCACCCATCCGTGATCTAATCCAATTACAAGTGTAGTATACATGTATTATACCTACAAACTTTTTTTTGTTTCATTTTCTAAAAAAAGGGTGTATGGGTGTACACGTGTGCACCCATGTCCTTTACTGGGTTCGCCCCTTAGCTCGAAATTGAGCACTCAAACCCTAACTTAAACTATCTGTATTCAGATCCGGTCAAATTTATACATACATGTATTATGCCTATTAGCTTCTATATATATTTTAAAAAATTATCAGTTGGACATGTTGCTTGGCTTTGTTGAGCTCACTTTGTTGGATCTCTTTGTTAGAGCGCGATGTCGGAATACCAGAACGTTGTTGGGGGGAGGCTGAAGCTGAAGGGTAAAGCGCTGGACGTGAAGGAAGGTGGAGTCAAGAAAAAGAAAAAGAAGAAGCATCAGCTTGAGGAGTCGTCTCAGATTGAGCATGATGAGCTCCAGAAAGGTTTTTTTTTTCTTCTCATTATTACACTGACCAATTTTAGACTTTAGCATCTGCTGTTCAATTTATGCACAATTGGATGTGTTGATAAGCATTACTATGTTTGTTAGAGGTGGTACCCATGAACTGCTTGGTTGTGTGCATTCAACCTTTTTGCAATTTCTCGGTTTCCATGCACTGAATAACCAATTAGTTTTTTTGTTACATAATTGTTGATGATTACCTCTGTTTAGGTGCCTTCTGTTTGTTATTTGTCCGTGCCGTAACAAATAGGAAGTACATTACTAATGCTTCTAACAAATTTTTTTTTTGCCGCATTTCTTTCTCTCTGTCTATGCTTGATGCTCATCTAATCTGTATTTGGATACACCGGTTTGTAGTTTTATACGGCCACTGCATATATGTTTGTTTTTTGTATTCATGCTTTGATATAGGGTCTTGGAGTCATTACTGAGGAATTTGTTATTTAGTTTGTGCTAATAAGTGTTATTAGCTTATTACACTCACTAAATATCTAATCCAGTGGTTATTCACTTATTCTTCAGGCAGAAACTCTGATTTACCAACTGATCCCAACAATGAGCTGGTTGAAGCTGACAAGATGGGAGATGAAGAAGGGAATCCACATCCTGACTATGACCATCTCACACCAGCAGAGCGACGCTACATGGAACAGAAGCAGAAGATTGACATGCACAAGATGGCCAAAGTTGCCAACAAGTCGCACAGGGACCGCATCCAGGACTTCAACCAGTATCTGGCAAACCTCAGCGAGCACTACGACATCCCCAAAGTTGGCCCTGGCTAACATAACCAACGCACGGTCCATCCAGCTTTATGTTATTACGTTATGTATGATTATTATATGTGGTAAAATGAGCTGTTGCCACCGGAAGACGGTATTTTTATTTCAAAAGCTTTATTTTAGCTATGTTTTGCTTGCCCCTTTCTGTTACAATCCTTTAGCCAAACTTGAGATGCTATGACTCTCGTCGTCTAAATTTCGTTTGGGCCTGCTGGGCCAGGGCCGGCTTCTAAAAAGAGCACATACTGGTCTCCGGCCGCCACATTCCATGCCAGTAAACGTCCCAACAACACATCCTTGTTTTGTGTTGCTCCCCTGTTCTGCAGTCGGCCCACAACTCTCTAATCAAACAGCGTTTAAATTTGTGCAATATATTTTCAAAATTTTCGATAGATGTTTGCAGTTTATATAGAGCTCCTGATTCATGCCGTCATAGCGTCAACTGTTGCAAAATATATGTACTAGTATGTTTCCCTTTTTTTTAAAAAAAAAATATATAGCCCGATCCTGTGTTGATTAGTTTGGTAACACATGACTGAAATTGTCTGCTTGCTTATTCAATGCTTCATGATGCTATCACTGTCCTAAACAACAATTGTCTGTGGCCAAAGAGAAGAGCATATAAGGCCTTGTTTAGTTGACGATTTTTTTGGTTTTAGCTACTGTAGCACTTTCGTTTGTATTTAATAATTATTATTCAACCATAAATTAACTAGGGTTAAAAGATTTATCTCACAAATTATAAATAAATTGTACAATTGGTTATTTCTTTTATCTATATTTAATACTCCATACATGTGCTATAAAATTCGATATAATAGGGAGTCTTGAAAATTTTTGAAAAACTAATCTAGGCTTAATTAAAGAAGTTCTTTTTTTTAATCATAGCCCCTGTACGGCTACGGTACGGCTGCACCAGCTGACTGCGGAAGGCGACTTTTATCAGACGCATTTATTGGTCGATCTGCTCAAGTCAAAGAGGCGGCTCAACATTTACAAAATACAAACAACTACAATAGCTTATATTTGGCGCCAACGAATATTCGGACCTCTGAATATTTTGAAACTGAAGCATCGAGAATCAAGAAAAGGTGAAGGTATTGTATGCACGTCATCCCATGTGCTTTTCTATCTTCACGATAGCTTATCGTGTGCATGCATGATAGGGTGAGACCCCAACAAGATAATTAGGCCTTGTTTAGTTCTCAAAAAATTTTACAAAATTTTTCAGATTCCCCGTCACATCGAATCTTTAAACACAAGCATGAAGTACTAAATATAGACAAAAATAAAAACTAATTGCACAGTTTGGTCGGAATTGACGAGACAAATCTTTTGAGTCTAGTTAGTCCATGATTGGACAATATTTGTCAAATACAAACGAAAAAGCTACAGTGTCCATTTTGCAAAATATTTTGAAACTAAACAGGGCCTTAACTTATCTTTGTATACAGTATGTTCTTCCATTCCATCGAGGAGACAGGAACGAAGCACGTACCTGGAAAGGGTGAAAAACATACCGGAAGAAACAAAAGCTTTATTGTACAGAACAAACCATGGTTTAATTACACATGAAGTTTATCCTTTTATACAGTACATACATGATTTCTATCTTTCAAGAAACTAAGGTTGCATCAATAAAACTAATAATACACTAGTACACAAACCTCAATAGTGGCAGTTGTAAACACATTTCCGCTGTCGTTTTTCAGAACCACCAATAGGAGAGGCCAGCGGAAATGGTTCTCCACTAGCGGTTAACCGATTTTCACTTGCGGTTTCATAACTTTAAATTGGATTTTAAAAATAGAAAAAAATTAATCCTCGGATGATTTCAAATAAAAAGATTATCAACTATAAAGTTTCGTAACTTTTCGAGATCTACAACTTTTATTTTAATGGTTTTTCCATACGAGGTCATTTAAAAAACTCAAAAAAAAAATTAATTTCAAATTATTTCTACAGACATTTTTTCTTAAGAAACCGCCACTAAAAATATGATTTTTAGTTCCGATTTCTTAAGAAAACTGCCACTAGAAATACATGCTTTCTAGTAGCGGTTTTTGTAGAAAAACCATTTCAGTGACGGTTAAGAACTGTTTAATTTCTACTTGCCAACGTCAAGAAAAACCGTTCGTACAAATAAAAGGTCACTGCCAAGAGAAATCATCCGTGTACTAGTGATATATCCATCAAATGATAAGAGAGCATGCATATGCAACGGAAGCCACGGCATTGATTCCTCGTCTTGTGGTTTAATTAGTTCCCACGCGTGAAACGTCTTTGCATTGCATGCAAGGTGAAGAAAGGCTGCAAAAGTCAAAAGGGAAAGGATCCTGACTTCAAACCATCAATCAGAACTTCAAACCCCCGCGTTAAATGTCAACTCTCCATGTGCTCTCCGCTTATCATCAGATCGATCAGATGATCAGGGTGTGGCCCTTGCTGGCCGTCGCGATCGAGTCAATATTTGGTATGAAAAAAGATGGAATGAGTATTACACTAGTATATAAGTGGGCTTCAATCTCTGTTGGGAAACCTCCTTTAATCATGGTTTTCCAACCAGGATTACGGATCAGATCAGATGATCAGGGTGCGGCCCTTGCTGGGCATGGCAAGTCAGTTTTGATATGAAAAAAATTTAAATGAGTATTGCTCTTTCTGTCCTAAAATACAGTGTGTTCTATAAATTTTAAGTCAATTTAAGGAAATAATGAAATGACACATGTACCCATATTTGTTTCACTTATAGAGTTTCTCTTCAAATCGTGGCTTTCTTTTTTAATAAATCTTGCCAAATCAAAATATAGTTATTATGTAGAAAGCATTATATATCAATACAAATTTTAGAAGTCACAATACACTCTATTTCAGGATGGAGGGAGTACATTAGTACATAGGTGGGCTTTAATCTCGGTCTGGAAACCCATTTAATCCCCGGTTTCCCAACTGAAATTGCGGATCAGATCAGATGATCAGGGTGCGGCCCTTGTTGGGCGTGGTGAGTCAGTTTTGGTATAAAAAAATTGAATGAGTATTACTTGCCACCGGAAGACGCCGTGCGTGAGATTTATCTTGGATTTATGACATATGTATGTGATTAAGCATATATCTATCTATCGTAAGAGCCATACTCTTGTACATTTGGAAGTTCTGCATATGAGAACACGCGCCGTAAATTTGTGGCAGGTCCTGGTGATGCTTTGTCTTCGTGGGAACGTGGGGTATATGATGTCCCATACTTCATCTAATTTCATTTTTCCAGTGTGATTGGTTTTTCTAGTATTTGGTATCATTGGGCTTGCCTTCGCTTTGCTTTTGGTTAGGCTAGCCTGATCATTTTACCAAAGTTGGAACAGTGAAATTAGTTTGTCCTAGATGCTAAACATGAAAAATGCATGTTTTCAACATCGGGGATGAGCTAGGAAGCTTCCTATAGAGATGTACTATCTCCATCCCACAAAGACTGTTATTATAATTTTGTCCTAAGTTTACAAAAACAGACCAAAATTTATAATACTTAATAAATATCATTTGATTTATCATACAAATATATTGTTAAAGTAAACATATTTGGTGTTATGTATATTGAAAGTTTTCTTTTATAAACTAGGTCAAATTTAAATTTTTTTGACTTAGAACAAAACCAAATAAAACACCACTCTTTGTGAGACGAAAGTACTAATAATAAAACAATGATCAACCATATATATAGTAGTATTATATATGTAATAGTAGTAGTTATAGTTCTCTTAGCAAGTTGAGGTGTGGTAAGGCTTGATAATGACAAGAGAGTCTCTAAACATGCATGTCTTGTATATATAATATAATTCGTTAATTAGGCCAGTCTCAATGCATGTTTTATGAGAGTGTCATGCACATTAAATAGGGTGCCACATAAGCAAAATTGCTGACTTGGCAGGGTCATTAAATGAAAGAGTTTCATTAGATGAGAGAGGAGTTTTATCCCCATGAAACTTCTATGGCTCGGTTATCTAGTTTATAGTCTTGGTAACTGTGCCATGATGTATAGAGATTGCCCTTACCACCGGGCCGCAGATTGCTACCGCTGGGCATCAATTTGACTTACGGTTTTTCTGGGCGGACGGCACATGCGTGGAGTGCACCGGCCATGCAGCGGTTGCCGTCGTCCGGCAGACTGACGTGCCAAACGTGTAATTGACTCATTGAGTAGTCAGCTGGTAGAGAGAGCACTATTGTCATCAATATGACTCGACACAAGACAGTATTAATAATGGCTGCATTACATGACTAACAGTTGCAACTTGCAAGTTAAGTAGTAGAACAAACCTTATGGTATTAGTACGATTTAATTATTTATTTATACACGCATAGCCAGTCACTCCCAATCTCTGACCTGCCGTTAATTAATTAGGAACCTAAACAGGATGCTTAAATTAGTTTATAACTAGGCTTAAGCTGAATGATTTTTCTTTTCCTTTGCGAAGATAGGATATGAATGTATCGACAAAGCTCATCAAATTGGTTGGCCATTCATTAGAGATCGATCATGTGCATCATTACTACGTGCAGCCTTATTTAAGACGATAGTACTAGTATAAAAACGCAAGTCAAAGGCACACAATCTTTCTTAATTCATGGTAATCCCAAGAAGCTTTAAAGTTCTTCTCAAGGTGGCGCTGATGACTAAATCATTTTTAGCCCAAAACTTTATCCAATTAAATCTATTTCTAATGAATATTATTATTCATTACCCCTTTCAATTCCTTCTTGGTGGAATTCTAGCGTGTTAACAGTGCTCACATTTGTATTTGTGTCTTCCTTATAATTTCACTAACCCTCAAGTGTGCATTAACATATTTAATTTATTCTTATATACCAAATGATACCACTAGTCAAACTCGCTAGCAATAATTACGATCTAACGTCTTAATGAAGGTTAACATGGTTATTTTATCATGTTTGCTAATTTCTTTCCTGGATTTTCTAGAAATCAATTGAATATATCGGGCAAAGGACGCGGAAGTATATTCTTTATTTTGATTCCATATGTTTCTAACCAGAGATAAAGGAGGAGAGCGGCTCGACCAAGAATGAGGCCAGTCAAGTGCCTTAGAGAGACAAACATCGATGCAAGCCATTGCATGCACATGCTAATAAGAAGACCAAGTGTGCCCTATATATAACTCAATGCTTGAGACATATACTAGAAACACACGCGCGGCTTTGCAGTGGTGCGTGGTGGACCTGAACGTCGTGGAGAGCTGAGGCTCTGCTACAGATCGAGGGTCGAGCGCTACGTCACCGACGCCGGTGGATACTGCATGATAGGTAGCCGGCGACGCTCGGAACGAAGGCTCTGGATATGTGTAGGTATGATACAACATGTACAGGATACGAGGTGACGTGGCTGGATGAGGGGTCAGATCCGATGGTGCAAAATTCGTCTAGTAGAGATTTGGGCTCTGGAACTGAGACACCCTAACGAGGCCTTGATTTTAGCACGTTCCAGATCGAAGCTTCAAAACGCTCTGTTTGCTTGGCTGAAAAGTCACGGCTAAAAATACTACTATTCGTTCATTTGTTATGAAAGAAAAAAACACTGTTGAATGGCTGATATATTCAACAGATAAGCTAGCGAAGACATTTTATTATTTGATGAAGAAATAGAGGGAGTATGTAATAAGTATCAAAGTCTATAGAATCAACCGTGATTCCATGAACACCCGCCACCGACCATTCCATGAACGCCACACACACACCGCCTCTGAATTTTTATTTCTTGTTGCAATCATATATATATATATATATATATATATATATATATATATATATATATATATATATATATATATATATATATATATTATTTTATATA
>Ga0182004_10004829_pt1 | contig 10917 bp, 6 predicted proteins | sample Sormic07211540_1_FD_120479 | JGI IMG/M metagenome (GOLD analysis project Ga0182004, IMG submission 120479) | Endophyte microbial communities from Sorghum bicolor roots, Mead, Nebraska, USA - 072115-40_1 MetaG | ecosystem: Host-associated > Plants > Roots > Unclassified | place: USA: Nebraska...
CCGTCCGTCCATCGTCCGTGTTCCGCCAGACCTGCCTGCCAGTACCAAACCAAAAGGAATCGCGGTACTAGCATGCAAGGAGATGCAAATCGTAGTACTATAAAAAAAAAGCATTTGATGGGAAAGACAGCTTTACCAAGTTGAGTGCATAGTTAAATCCTGGTCATATCAAAGCATACAGTAGGTCCGTAGTAGCTCCTACTTGATTGCCATTGCCTAACTAGGCGGCAAACTCCAAATTCGATGGTTCCTCAATCTTGTGGGAATGCAATGCATACGGGGGAGGCCGCAAAATCCAAACACCAACAGACTTCCAGAGACAATGATGGCCTCATTTCCTAATGTTGATTACTAGCCTACTCTACGGCCTCACTTCAAGTGACGCTGGATAGACGACGAACACCAGTTCAGAGTCCAACTCTTCGATTTTGTAGAACTAGTAGTATATTACTTTGCCGCATCCATCCATATTGCAAGATGCTTCTGCAGGCTGAGCTGTCAGCCTCATGACAGTCTAACAAGGGCCCACTAATCAGTTAGAGGAAAATGTATTGTGCAAGGTTTCTTACGACACAGACAGGAACAGAAAACAAAAATGAAGTCCTGAATAGGCCTGCAATCATAATCTGTTCATACTTATCAGTCATCATTTGTTTGGACACGAACGGTTTTGGCTGGCTGCGACGTACATCACGATCCAGACAGACGATATGAGAAATTTTATGCTGTGAATCATGAGGTGACAAATAATAACTAAATTAAAGGACAGTTGGTAGCTAGGCGTCCATTTCGGCACGCCTACATAACTTAGCTGCTCGTGAAGGGGTGCTTGTCTTGTGGAATGAGAGCGAGGCCGAGGCTGTGCTCGGATTAAGTACACGAACGTTGACATCACAATCAAAGTAACTAGACTATGGAATTGTCTGCCTGTGAAAAGGTCGCACAAGGTGGCCTACCTTAATTTGATTTTCTGAATGCAAACTTGTCTCCATTTGTGCATGTATGGCCCAACAGATCACGGGTTGCCTACTTGGCTTGGAATCGGGCAAAGGATAAATAACAGCTGCTGCTAGTTTGTTCCTCATAAGCAAAGATTAAGCCTTTTTTTTACTGAATGAAAGAGACAGAACAGAAAAAAGATGTACTCTACATTCCTGTTCACAGATTCAAATTTCACTAAATAGTTTGAGCTTATTACCAAAACAGGACAAGATCTAAATGTTAGGTTATCACGCTTCACAACCATTGAGCTCATTTCACCACCACTCTAGTTCAACTTGATTAACTAACTTTTCAGTTTCAGCTAGACAAACTGGAGAATTAGTTAAATATAAGTTGTAAATTGAATTCATGAAAAAAAATCCATGCCCATTCTTAGAAAAAGGGTTTACAGAAGAAGAAAAGGCACAGATTTTTTAGAAGAAATGCAGCTTAAAAGATGGTGAATCACGCATCCCGCAGGCCGCAGCAATATCTTAAAGCAGAGCTTCACAGTAAGCCCACTGCCCACCGCTTGCCTTTGTGAAAGAACCCAAACGGAAAAGTCCATATTACCTCAACTTTCGCAAAAATCCGCTTTTTCTCCCTAAACTTCAAAACCAGGGAAAACACATCCCTCAACTTTTAAAATCATTCATCTTACATCCCTGGCCCTATTATAAGCAGTTTTGAAGTTGGTTTTGTCTTTTCTTTTTTTATTTATTTCAGCTGAATCTTTGAAAAATCATAAAATAGGAAATTTAATTTTGTTGGATTTTACATGAGTAGATCTACACAGTGAACAAATAATATGGTATATTTAGTATAGAGTTTTTGTTGTGACTTTAGATCTATGCTTTTTGTAATTAATTGGAATAATTCATAGCTACAGTTCTATGGTCCAACTGTGATGAAATTTTTATGGTAAGTTAATTATTGCATGATTGAATTGTAGTAAAAATTTCATACTCATTGGATCATATGTAGGTTAGTTATAGATTTATTCATACTTAACAAGCATAAATATAAATAAAATCTATAACTAAGTTATACATGATCCAATGAGTATGAAATTTTTACTACAGTTTAAGAATATAATAATTAGCCTAGTATAAAAAATTCACCACAATTAGACCATAAAAACTGCAACTATAAATTATTCCATTTAACTAAAAAAACATAGATCTAAAGGTACAACAAAAAACTTTATAAAGTATATCATGTTATATATTCACTGTGTAGATCTACTGGAGTCCAATGAAAGTGAATTTGCTATTTTATGATTTTTCTATGATTTATTATAATTTTTTTGAAGATTCAACTAAAATAAATAAATAAATAAATAAAAGACAAAACCGCCTTTAAGATCGGTTATAACAGAGCCACGATATGAGATGAATGGTTTTAAAAGTTGAGGGAGTTACGTGAAAATTGAGGGTTCCAATGCCTTGTTTAGTTCCTCAAGTATTTTGCAAAAAATCCAAAAACCCAAAACCTTAAGCAGCCCACCAAAACTCTAACACCAAAATTTTTTGGTTTTGATGTTTACTTCCCAAACAATTTTGCAAAATTTTTTAGATTCTCTATCACATCAAATCTTGCGGCACATGTATAAAGCATTAAATACAGATAAAAAATAACTAATTGCATAGTTTATATGTAATTTGTGAGATGAATCTTTTGAGCCTAATTATTCTATTATTGGACAATTTTTGTCAAATACAAACGAAAGTGCTACAATGTCCATTTTGCAAAAAAAAATTGGAACTAAACAAGACCAATGTCCCTATTTAATTTTGCAAAAAGTTTAGGGCCAAAATAAAGGGCATGTTTACTTCCAAAATGCAAAATAGCAAAAAATTTTATATTTTGTCCAAAATATTTTGGAACTAAACAAGGCCCAAACCCAAACGACAAGAGAAACACTCATGGCAAATTCTAATGGGCTTTCCTTGTGGTTCAGGATCTCTAGAAGACCCTAATAGACAAATGATGGGCCTAGCATGGGCCTGCCAAATTCCGGTGTCGTACAAAGCAGCCACACTCAGACTACAGACGTGAACCCCCATGTTCAAGATCCTACATCGCACTTCCATTTTCTTTCTTCGGAACATGGTCTCAAATTTTGTAAGGAACGCTTTGACTAAACGATTGGATGCTCCATAGCAGCTAAAGTTATTGGTGCCCCACTAAGTAGCTGGTCAAACAAAGATACATGAGCAGAGAAATGGAGAGCCACTTACGTGATCTACAGCTGCAATCGGGCATAGTGGACCAATGTGCCCCCCTCTAGTTCAGCACCTACAAGGAAAATCAGGATGCGAAATGCTCTTTGTTAGACTAAAAATAACAATATGATCTTGTACAGGCAGATGGGCAATAACTTGGGTTGCACGTTTTGCTGGAACAAGACATGTCTGCATGATAAGAAAATGAAAGGTGGTAGTCTTATTCAAGGCGTTGCACAGGATGACAGGAAGCTTAAGTATGTGATTCCTGAACAGACAGACTACAAAAGGTTCTGAGATCAAACCAGATCCATTTTAGGGAAAAGATATACTACAAACATAATAACCGAGATAGTTATGTTGATTACATCAATAAGTGGGGCACTGGAATCTAAGATAATGATGGTCATCCCTCATAACCGTGTTTGACAAACTAACCTCCTTTTCAAACTCAGTTTGGTTACAATTACTTAAGCCATTTGCTGGTAAACAGCAAAGAACCAACTGGTAATTAGATTGATTAGTTCCTCCATCAATATCATACAACAAACCATTGCAAGAAAAGAGCTCTCAGATTCCAAATCTCAACCTACCGGAATAAACCAACATGATACAGCTATCCTTTTTTCTTTTATGAAAAAGATACCAAAGTGCAACACCTAGATAGCTATGCTTAAATTATTCAAGCCTGACTATTGTACTCCAGCTATTGGCCTGCAAGCTCCCTTATTTGACGTCCACACGTCAGCAGTACAGGAGCTCGGAAAAGAAATATTTGACGATAATGGCCAGTTAATAATTAGACATGATATTTAAGTTGCAACCTGATCTCATCTGGACGTGCACTCAACCAATACCTTATATCTCTGTAATCAATCCATTCCCTCCAAAAGGGAACCACAGACCTCATCCATCCCTGCACCCTTTCCCTCTTCTTCAAACCCTGAGACCACTTTCCTCCCCATGAGAAACCACCAGTAAGTTTTGCTACATACTGGTGCTTCTGATGCCAACATCAACAAAGATGGCTAGAAGCATGCTTGAGTGGAAGAGAGTACCAATGTTTATCATCCTCTCCATCCTTGGTATCACTAGTGTAACCAGCACCAATGCAATTGCATCACAGAAGGGTCCGTTTGTACCTCAAGACAACTACCTCATTAGCTGCGGAGCTTCTGGTTCTGTGCAGCTTGATGATGGCAGGACATTCCGCTCTGATCCAGAGTCAGTATCTTTTCTGTCCACCCCAGTGGACATCAAGATCACAGCTAACAATTCTCCAACTGCTGCTTCACCATTATCCCCACTCTACCTATCTGCAAGAGTTTTCTCTGATGTTTCAACTTATAGCTTCTTTGTCTCGCAGCCTGGCCGCCATTGGATCCGTCTCTACTTCTTACCTATTCCTGACAAAAAATACAACCTCACTTCAGCAACATTCTCTGTGTTCACTGACAATATGGTTCTTCTCCATGACTTCTCCTTCATAGCCAGTCCTCTTAACCCCATCCTTAAGGAGTATATTGTTGTAACACAGGGAGAAACCTTGAAGATCATTTTCACCCCAAAGAAGGACTCAATAGCATTCATCAATGCTATTGAAATTGTCTCGGTGCCACCCACCCTAATTCCAAATACCACCAATGGCCTGCCTCGTCAAGAACAATTTGATATCTCCAACAATGCATTGCAGGTAGTCTACCGGCTGAACATGGGGGGTGCACTTGTGACAGCCTTCAATGACACACTAGGGAGGACCTGGTTACCAGATGCACCTTTTTTGAAGCTTGAGACAGCAGCACAGGCGGCTTGGGTTCCTCCTAGAACCATCAAGTACCCTGATGACAAGGCAGTCACACCACTCATTGCTCCAGCAAACATATACTCAACAGCACAGCAGACAGCATCGACAAATACCTCACAAGCAAGATTCAACATAACCTGGGAAATGGAAGCAGAGCCAGGATTCAAGTACCTCATCCGCCTACATTTCTGTGATATTATAAGCAAGGCACTCAATAGCCTCTACTTCAATGTGTACATAAATGGCATGATGGGTGTATCCAACCTTGACCTCTCAAGCTTGACAATGGGCCTTGCAGTAGCCTACTACCAGGACTTCACCGTGGACTCATCCAGCATCATCAACTCCACCCTTCTAGTGCAGGTTGGCCCAAGCACAACCGACTCCAGCAATACTGATGCCATCCTTAATGGTCTTGAAGTCATGAAAATAAGCAACCAAGCAAACAGCTTAGATGGCCTATTTTCACCAAAAACAAGCTCACATCTTGGTAAGAGGATACTAACTGGCATAGGTCTTTCTTTGGCAGTGATTGCAGCTGCATTGGTCATAGTTATGTGCTGCAGGCGAAACCAAAGGCCAGAGTGGCAGAAGACAGACAGCTTTTGGTTCCTTCGACTCAACTCCAACCAGTCCAGCTTCATGAACAGCTGCAGCAGGCTCTCCAGAAGTCGCTTTGGCTCCACAAGGACCAAGAGTGGTTTTTCTAGCCTGTTTGCATCTAGTGCTTATGGACTGGGCCGCTATTTCACCTTCGCTGAAATTCAGAAAGCCACAAAAAACTTTGAAGAAAAGGATGTCATTGGTGTCGGTGGCTTTGGGAAGGTTTATCTTGGTGTTCTTGAGGATGGTACAAAGCTAGCTATCAAGAGAGGCAATCCATCTTCTGATCAAGGTATGAACGAATTCCTGACTGAAATTCAAATGTTGTCAAAGCTTCGTCACCGCCACCTGGTTTCACTCATTGGTTGCTGTGATGAGAATAATGAGATGATCCTGGTTTATGAGTTCATGTCAAACGGTCCACTCAGGGATCATCTATATGGTGCTACAAACCTGAAGCCTCTATCTTGGAAGCAACGCTTAGAAATTAGCATTGGGGCAGCAAAAGGCCTGCATTATCTTCATACAGGTGCAGCTCAGGGTATAATTCACCGTGATGTCAAGACTACTAACATTCTCCTTGATGAAAATTTTGTGGCCAAGGTTGCTGATTTTGGCCTATCAAAAGCTGCTCCATCCCTAGAGCAAACTCATGTCAGCACTGCTGTCAAAGGAAGTTTTGGCTACCTTGATCCAGAGTACTTCAGACGTCAACAACTAACAGAGAAATCAGATGTATACTCATTCGGGGTGGTACTCTTTGAGGTACTGTGTGCAAGGCCAGCCATCAATCCAGCACTTCCAAGAGACCAGGTGAACCTCGCAGAATGGGCCCTTACATGGTACCGCAAGGGAGAGCTCAGCAAAATAATTGATCCTCACATTGCAGGTCAAATCAGGCCTGATTCACTTGAGATGTTTGCTGAGGCTGCTGAAAAATGCCTTGCTGACTATGGAGTCGACCGTCCATCAATGGGAGATGTTTTGTGGAAACTTGAATTTGCCTTGCAACTTCAAGAAAAGGGTGATGTTGTTGATGGAACCAGCAGCGGGATACCAATGAAGCACTTCAATGACTCAGTGTATGATGACATGGAGAAATCTAGAAGTGCAGGGCCACCTGTTCAAGGAAGATAACAATATGATCACATCACCAAGATTTGCAACTGTAGTAATCCAGTATTACATTTTTGTTGTCCAGTCATGGAAAATGATATGGGCTCCAGATATAAAGATGTACATTATTTTGTTTCTACTTCAAAGATCTAGTTATTGTTTTGTATGATTGAGGTTACATTCAATGAACTAGAGAGCATTCTCAAACTATTTGTAAACTAAACTGTAGTGTCGAATTCTTAAATTTAATTATTTGATTTGACTCTTGGAGGTAAAGTAATTGCTTGGTCTACTGAACTTAATTCTTGTTCCAAATATTTGAAGTGTACAAACTAGAAAGTGATAACAAGTAATAGTGAAATACAATTGCTAGGATAATTGTGAAACAGGTACTATGGAAGTGTATACATGTTGTACTGTTGTACAAATATGCTATGTGTAACTAACCGACAATAGAACAAGGCACATCAGTTGTTAACCTATGCATTATAAATTATCACTTATATTTGTTATCACAAATGTTCTATTGTAGCACATATACTATCACTCACTCAAAGTTATACTTGTTATTACCAAAATATCAGGTAATCATGGATCATAAAAATGATTGTGAATTTGTGATATATAGGATCCAATGAATTTTTCATAACAATGTGAAAAATATGTGTAGGATATGCATTTCAAATTATATTTTGCTAGAGAGAATGACTTACAAGGAAAGGAACATTACTTGTCTGTACCAGTTAACTTGAATGGCACCCGCGAAGGGAGATGAGGGAAGTGTTGCTTTTGATAGCTATATTGAATGTCACACACACACTATTTTTTCCTTGAACTACACATGAGAGCTGTGTGTCATTTGATTAAATAGGAGAAACACAAAACAAAACAGAGGCAAGGTAGAAGAGCCCCACCTGAACTCATAGCCCAAACACCAAACAAGAAAAACTAAATAAACAAAAGGAAGAAAACAGACGCCCAGCTAGGGGACTAAAAAAGGTGCGCATGACATCCCAAGTCAATGACTCATCTAGAGAGAAGGTCCTAGAACTTGGAAGCTCCGCCAAACACCAAAGGCCACATTCATCTTCAACTGTCCATAGGAGGCCCTGAATATTGTAAAGAGCTCCTTTTGAACACACATGCATTTCTGAAAACTTACACCTTCAAATAACACAATAAGCTGTCAAGAAAGAGGTAATTTGGAGTACTGTTTATTTGATCTCTCACTTAATTATATAAAAAAATCATACAATTGTGGATGCAGTAAAACTGTAAAAGTGGCTCAATTGACTGATGAAGCAGTCAAGACTGGTGTAAGAGTGTGACATATGACTTCCAGTTTCTATGATGATATGAATTTTCCTATTTAAGTGGCTAGTGGCATAATATCAAGTAAAGCATAGACAAGGGCATTCTAGTCCCAAAGAATAAAATGCATTCATAAGGTTTAATCAGCTGCCAGAGGCAATACCTCAACAGCTCAACGCTATGTTAAATTTTTAAGGGTTCTATACCAATACCACTGGAAGTTCAAATGGTGAGATCAGGCAGAGGATGATTGTGAAAGGAATAATTACTTAATACAGATCAATATGACAATATTGGACTTGGACAAAGTGGCGCTGATCTTTTCAGATAGATTTATGGTACCACTATGCCACACAAAAAAAAAGAGGTTGAACTGATGGCGTTACATGAATTGTGAAGAAAAGAACATCTAGTAATCTAACCAAACATTGCTTGATTCAGATGCTAATGGTTCTTTGCTTTCTGAAGCACGAGCTGAGACATTTCAATAGAGCTCAGAATGTTAAGTTGCCACTATATCCAGGGTTGGATAGTACTAATTGCCTGACTGAGAAACAAGATGAAAGAAGTCAAGAAAACTGAAGAGGATGGAGCATATAGCAATTGCTTTATCCCTTGATGCCCTACCATGGAACTAGACAGATCAGATACCAATATAGTCTAAAACCAACAACAGCTGTTACAGCCTAGGTAAGGCTGCAAAGGCTATCTTCTGTATATATACTTCGAGAGGGGGAAACTAACACTCCTGGCAACCTGTAAATAATATGATAAAGAAATCACAAAATGATCATAATACAGCCACAGTGTCTTACAGGTGAATGTTACAAGGTGCTCACCTTGAGTGCTAAATCTTCATCAATGTTAGATCGATATCTAGCTGAGCCTTCTAACGGGCAGCTCCGGCTTTTGGAGAGGAAATTAGAATTGCAAAGTGTTGAAAGTTGCAAAAGAACATCTGACATCAAACCAGTCATTCCACTTCCATTCATCATACTATCAGGACATTCAACATCACCGAGATAATCTTCTGACACTGACGTGATGCACTGAAATATAGCCAAGAGCCTCTCAAGAGGAAATGTGCCAGGACCTTTCAAAAGCATCTCTTCAGCCATGGTGTCCTTCATATTCATCGACGCCTGAGAGCTCCTACATCAAAGAACAATGATGTAAGCATCTAATAAGATGATTAGGGTGTTGGCAAGTCAAGAGATGGCATTAGGTGGCATACTTTCTCTTACGCCTATTGTTATCTGACCCTCCAGTTGAATCAAACAAAGCTGCATCAAGAGTAGCCGGGTTCCTTGAAGCCAGGAAAGCTGACAATAGTAAGTATTTCGCAGACACAGACATGTGGAACTCCAATTCAGTCGGCAAACCATCCCTACTGCCAAACTGTCTTTTACTACTAGCCTTCCCACCAGAACTGCTGCCCTTGCATTCATCCAAAGAAATCCTCGTGGGAACACTGAATGTCTCGTTCAAGGCAACAGCCAAATGTGGCTGTATATGTTCAAACAACCTCCTTTTGATGCTCTCATCCGGAACTGCCTTCAAATCCCCCAGTGGCTCGCAGTACCTCCTGAAAAGTGGCTCCAGGGCAGCCACCAGTTCATCTACCCTCCTTGTTACTCGGAACAATGGCTTCAGCACCACACTGCCAAACAACAAGAGGAATGAAAAAGAAGAAATAGCACGATTGAGTAATCGCAGTCCAACAATGCTCCCAAGGCACTAGCATACCCATGTCAAATATACTGCTTGGTATTTGGTTCGACCCGTACCCAGGATCAAATTAGCACAAAAGCCAGAATCACTGATGAATGCCTTACCTAAGGAACGACGAGTACAGCTTCGGATTGGGATGGCCTCGCATCAGGATGTCTCGGACCTCGTCCACTGTGTAATCAGGGAAGTAAATGTGATTCGGCTCGACAGAGCCAGTCATGGAGTAGTACGCATCAGGTGTAGCAATGCTCACGTAGACGAGCACGATCTGCGGCAAACGGAGGAGATCGTAGAGGCGGAGGAGGAGCGCCAGAAGTTGGCCACCCTTGTCCCAGCTCCTAACCACCTCCAAATTATCAAACACCAGATACACGGCCTCGCCCTGCGCGGAGAGGCCAGCAAGCGCGTCGCGGAGCGCAGCGACAAAGTCCGAGGGCTTGTCGGGGATGCGCAGGCGAGAGGAGGCGGAGGACGACGAAGACGGACTGAGCTGGGTGAGGAGGGAGGCGTATAGGGCGCGAGGAGACGGGAGGGAGCGCAAGGCGGCGTAGGCGACGCGCAGCGGGCGGGGGCGCACGTGGCGGAGAGCGAGGAGGAGCGCGCGCGTCTTCCCCGTGGCGGCGCCCCCGTGGAGCAGAATCGGGAGCGCCGGCGCGGGTGCCAGGAGCCGGAGGAGGTCCGTCGCCTGCGCGCGGCGGCCGGGCAACGCCTCGAGGAGCGCGTCGACGGTGCTCCGCTCATGCTCCCCTTCCTCCTCCTTCGCTGCGGCGGCGGTGGGGATGGGTTGGCGCCTGGGCGTCGATTTGGGCCTGGATCCGGACGGGGAGGTCGGGGAGGCGGGATCGACCGTAGAGGAGCGGGTGGAGCGGCGCGGGGTGACGGGCTGCGACATCGCGGAGGGTGTCGGCGGTGGTCGACGTCGGCGAGGATGCCGTCGGAACCCTAGGCGGCAGGAGGCGGGGACCGGGTGGGACTTGGGAGGGGATCAGGGAATGGCGAGCCGCGGGCGGGACTTTGGGGAAATTTTGGGCGCGCGCCGCGCCGCGGCGTGGGCGGGCGGGAAGATGACGGACGGTTGGGCCCTTGTCGATTCCATTGGCCTTTGGCAGTTCCGTTCCGAACAGAAATGGATCCACGGGCGGTCAG
>Ga0182004_10004830_pt1 | contig 10917 bp, 15 predicted proteins | sample Sormic07211540_1_FD_120479 | JGI IMG/M metagenome (GOLD analysis project Ga0182004, IMG submission 120479) | Endophyte microbial communities from Sorghum bicolor roots, Mead, Nebraska, USA - 072115-40_1 MetaG | ecosystem: Host-associated > Plants > Roots > Unclassified | place: USA: Nebraska...
GATGATGATGATGATGATGATGATGATGATGATGATGATGATGATGATGATGATGATGATGATGATGATGATGATGATGATGATGATGATGATGATGATGATGATGATGATGATGATGATGATTTGCTAGTTCGGTTGTTGCCAATTACTTAGACAGAAATATATATATGCATATGGGTGTCAAAATGTTATTATACTTAGTGATCACAAGGTATTCTCGTAGGTTTTTGCTCTATTCACATCTAGCCAAGTACAAGTACTCTAAAGTGGAGTTCCGATGGACCATCACATATATATTTATCAAAGTTAGTAGAAGAAGCCCTACCTACATTTAGAGGGTGTTTGGTTGCTCGCATGCGCCCTGGCCAGGCCTATCTGATGCAGGTGGAGCGTGTTTGGTTGCCTGGATGTGCTACCAGGACACGCTGAGCTCATGCAAATAAGCCGTACGAGCTAGGCTCAAGAGAAACACCAGGATCAAGCGTATCTGCCGAGCCAGGCTCGTGCCATGTAGGATGAATATTAAGTGACTTTAAAATAAATTAAGGTTGTATAACGTAAATTAAATTTTATTATGACATATCATAAAAATTAATATTTTAGTATTTATTTTGATATATTTATGTTATATGATTTATACTCATGCGGGCAACCAAACAACGTCTCTTCTACAGGTTGCCTGCATGCAAGGAATCAAACAAGAGAGTCTGCATGCACTTAGCCTAGCTAGGGTGAGCCAAGCCCATGGATACGAACCAGGCTAGATCCATACGGGCAACCAAACAGGGGTGAAGCCAGGAATGGAAACGATCAGAGCTAGCTCCACTGATCATCACATCTACTAACAAACAGTGAATTTATAATGAATTTGCTAAAATTTCTAGGGGTCAACCGATCCTAGTAGCTACACATAGCTTTGCCCCTACTTATACCTTTTTAATTATATGAACAAAAAAGAGTATATGCACAGTTTACAAGGTCAGAGGTCGAATAAGCAAAAAATAAGAAGAAGAAAGAAACCTTAATGCATGGTAATTACATAAAAAGGATCCTAACAGAGTTCCTTGGTAGTAGAGAAAGCTTCACCTTAAACGACTTCTTTGAAGACTATCATTTACATGTACTATATGTAAAATACTTCATAAGTTGAAAGGAAACAACTCTTGGAGATTTTGGCTGTCCATGGACCGACAAATGACACATCCAATACCCGATTTCCCTCTTGTTTGGTTCATGTCTAAATCAATCTCTATTTCATCAATTCAGGGCAGCGAGATTGTCTCGTCCAACCCCAGTGGCTGCTCTGATGAGGTTAGGGTTGAGGTTCGAGAGTTTAGGTATTCTAGCAGGCTTAGAAAAAAAGATGAATCTAGAGGCAGAAGGTTGAACTGGTGGTGGTGAGTGCAGGGGGCCGATGATGCACGCCAAGGAGAGGTGGAGGTGGCACCGTTAGCCTAGGCACAGAGGACATTGGTTGGGGTGGTGCTAGTGTGGGGCATCATGATGATACAGTTAGATTTAGCATGGTAGTGGGCAATAGATACGAGGGACGTTGAGGGGGTTGTCAAGACCATTAGTAGAGAAACGACTTTACATTCACACCTTAGTCTCGGCTGTATTGGAACCTAGGACTTATATGAGCATTAGTCACGAGTGTAAATTTTATAGGCATCCAAGACCCTTTTGTTCCGGTTGGTACAAACCGAGACAAAAAGCTAGCCATACTTTAGTCTCGGTTGGTATTACCACCTGGACTAAAGGTTACATGACCTTTTATCCTAGTTGGTGTTACCAACCTGGACTAAAGGATGAGTGACCTTTTAGTCTCGATTGGTGTCACTAATCGGGACTAAAGGTCTTCCACCCGGAACTAAAGGTCCTCCATGGGTCAATTTAAAAAAAGAGCGCCTAGGACTTTGTCATTTATGGCATATGCAGTTGAGTTAGTAAGAAAGCTATGCATAAGATGTGCACCGCAAGAGAGGTCTGTTGTGGGGGTATAAACCCCTATACCCTTACAGCTAGACTTGGGCTAGGAGATTTGGCCCATTACGAGACAGTTCGAGGCTTGTTCCAACTATTTGGAGTTTCACGCAAGGAAATAAGACGTGGAGATCAAGCAGGATTCTGGTCTGTTAGAATAGGAATTGATATCGTATTATCTATGGCAATTGTAACCGATCGACTAGGATTAGTTTCTAGATTTGTAACCCTGCCGTCTAGACTATATAAGGAGAGGCAAGGGACCCCCTTAGTCAATTCGAATCATCTTAGATCAATACAATCAGACGCATGACGTAGGTATTACGCCCATACGGCGGCCGAACCTGGATAAAAACCTTGTCTGTGTCTTGCATCACCATCAAGTTCGTAGCTTACGCACCTGTCTGCCGATAAACTACTACCGTGGGTATACCCCAAGGTAGACTGCCGACTAGCTTTCATCGACAGTGGCACGCCAGGTAGGGGGTGTGCGTACAGCTCTCCAGACGAACAAGATGGTCATCATCCCTGCTTCCGCTGCCATGGCTGAAGGCCTCACATTTACCGTCGGTCAGATCACCTGGACAATTCACGCTGGTGGCCTCACGACCACGACTTTGGAAGAAAACCAGATCCGATCTAGAGCGGCAAGGGTGGTGGTCCCGACAACATCGACTACGACCACCTCTGCTCCGACAACATTGACGGCCACACCTACGACTCGTCCTCTGCTTCCCTGCTACAAGGGGAAACGAGTCGACGACTCCGACCTGCTCGTGGCCATTGATCGCACCAACCACAGGCTCTCTGAGGCTTCTGATCTGGTGAATTCAATCACAAGCCAGATCACCTAGACGGCGCCACCTGATTGTCGCAAATCCGCTCGGCCAACTCGTGTCACCACACACGAACGGCTGGGGACGTCTTTGGCGATCATAGCCACCCCCGAAGAACGGACTATTCGGTTCAAGGCAATCCCTCCGAACGGGGGCTTTTCTCATGGCCTAAGTAATGCGACCGACCAGGTTTCACGCTATACTCAGCAGCTATTCAAGGCGATAGATCTGTCACCGAGACAACCCGTGTGACCGGCACATTACTTCGTCAACATGATCTCTGTCCATACTCTGCCGGAGGACAATACTGCCAGCACAAATTCAAGCACAGGCTCCGTCCCCACCGAGGTCCTACACCCCGAGGACGAAGACTAGGACTTGGATCTTCCCCCATACCCCCAGGCTTCTCCCGCTTCCTGGTTTTTCCCCTCATTGAGGAGATCTGGTCCTCAATGTCAGCAACGACGAACCAGTCCTCGATGGAGAAACCGATGATCAAAGACAGCAGTGCGAGTAGCGTAACGTCGATCGTGCCCAGCGATGGGCAGAAGAACAACAACGACAGCTGGTCCCGAACAACCTCGACGACGCCTTCGACATGGTGGGAGACCAGCAAGTGTTCAAGACCCTGAGTGCTAATGTAGCCGTCACCATGGCGAATCTCGATCAACTCCTGGACACGCCAGAATGCCAGGGTATCCGGACCAGCATACGGGCATACCTGATTGTGGCCATGGGACAGACGACAGATCTTCTCAGAAGGACACAAGCCATCTCCTACATGGAGGTCACTTCCGACCAGACCCACCGAAGTCGGGCTTCACCATGGCCCAGCGCACATCACCGCAGTCGCTCGCCCAACGACGACCGTGGTAAGGCGGCTCGTCGCGACGGTCGTGGTCGAGACACTGGCCGCAACCGCAAACCAAGGCACAGTCATGACTAGGAGGTAGACCAGGGAAGAAACTGTGATCTTAGACACATCCTCTCCCACAAAGACGCCCGTGAATGCATCAACAGGCGCATCAACGATAGAGTTGCACACGAAAACATGCGCCGTATCAAATACAATGCAGCGCACGGTCCCCCCGGCCTAAAGCAATTCTCCTCACACCTCCGGCAGGTCGTCTGGCCACACAATTTCAAACTTGAGAAGCTCAAAAAGTACGACGGCAAAGAGAACCCCAGAAACTGGATCACTCTCTACAAGATCACGGTCCGGTCACCAACAGGGACGAACACGTAATGGCAAATTATTTCCCAATCGTGCTCGATCAAGCAGGTCACCAGTGGCTCCTCGGCTTGCCCAAAAATTTATTCGATTCATGGGAAGAACTACGACAGGCGTTCATCGACAATTTCATCGCCACCTGTGAGCAGCCAGGAAATAAATATGATCTCGAGAGGATACGGGACCGCAAGAACGAGCCACTGCACGATTACATCCGACGTTTCTCAGATATGCGTCTCAAGATCCCGAAGATTTCTGCCTTCATCAAAGGTCTTCGTTTTCACGAAGCCCTGTGGAGTAAGCTACTGCGCAAGAGGCCAAACACGGTTGCTGAGCTCCTCGTCGCGGCCAAAAATTATGCCGATGCCGATGACGTAGAAAAACTCATCAGAGAAGACGTCAGAGGAACCCAACAAAACGAACAGCCTCCTCGACGGGACAACACCCGAGACAACTGCGGATGTTTCGATAACCATAGCCTTTAGCGCACCGATAACCGTGACCATCGAGAAGGGTGGGACAGGCGCCACGACCACCGTGATGATTTCAGGGGTAAACGACCTCGTGACAACGACCATGAAGTCAACACAGTCAAGCAGTTCACTGGTCGACACGATTATCAAGAGGACTACAATAAAAATTTAAAGGGACCATGCCAACTTCATCCCAAGTCCAACCACACAATGGAGGAATGCCGCATCCTCAAAAGCATCTATACACAGCAGGTCGTCCAAGGTGACACCGGTAAAACAGCGGGGAAGCGCAACAGGCGTAACCAAGAGGACGAGGACGAAGACCAAGACAGAGACTTGCGCCACCAATATGTCAACCCAACCGACGTCGTCCACTCCATCTTTGGAGGAAAAGTCTCAATTGAATCCAAGAGAGAGAGGAAACTCCTCAAGAGAGCCTGTCTAAACATAGAGAGCTCCGACGGCCTGGTCGCCGACCCAAAGTTTCCCCCCTGGTCTCACCAGGAGATATCCTTCAGCAGATAGGATCAATGGGCGGCTATCCCTGAGCCAGGACGTTTTCCACTAATCTTGGACCCATGCATTAACAGCGTCAGGTTCGAATGCGTGCTTATAGACGGCGCCAGCTCCATCGACATCCTGTTCCGCAATAGCCTGCCCGCCCTTAAACTAACCCAAGCACTGCTGAAGCCGTATGAAGCTTAATTCTGGGGCGTCCTATCGGGTCAAAGTTTAATCCCCCTCGACCAGATAACATTGCCCGTACAATTCAGAACTCCAGACCACTTTCGCACAGAGTTTGTGAACTTCGTGGTCGCCGACTTCGATGGAACATACCACGCCATTCTGGGTCGTCCCTCACTCACCAAGTTTATGGCAGTTCCACACTATTTGTATTTGGTCCTCAAGATGCCAACCGAGAAGGGAGTCCTAACCATCAGGGGCAACGTCTACACGGCATACACTTGTGAGGAGGAAAGCTTCAAGGTCACCGAAGCCATCGACCTCTCAATTCGAATGGCAGCAACTGTGTCCCAAGCAGCACAAGCCCCATCCGACCAGCTCAAAGTACCCGAACAGCAGACCTCAAGGAAGAACATCAAGTCCAGAGAACACAAGGAAGTCGGACTAGTCGACGGCAATTCTGAGAAGACAGCTCTCATCGGAGCCAACCTGGACCCTAAATAGGAAGACGCGCTCGTCAGGTTTCTGAGGGACAACGTAAGCATTTTCGCATGGAAACCCGTAGACATGCCCGATGTCCCCCCGGAACCTGATCGAGCACTCCTTAAATGTCTCGAAGACCGCAAGACCGATCAATCAGAAATTACGACGGTTCGCTCGTGATAAAAAGGAGGCTATTAGGACAGAAGTTACACGGCTCCTAGCAGCTGAGTTTATTAAAGAAGTGTATCATCCCGATTAGCTAGCCAATCCGGTTCTTGTAAGAAAAAAGAATAATGAATGGAGAATGTGCATTGATTACACTGATCTTAATAAACACTGTCCTAAGGACCCCTTTGGTCTCCCTCGCATAGACGAGGTGGTCAACTCTCTTTTCTCGACTGCTACTCTGGTTATCACCAGATTTCTTTAAAGGAAGACGATCAGATTAAAACATCCTTCATTACTCCCTTTGAGGCATACTGCTACACGACCATGTCCTTTGGACTAACAAACGCCAGAGCTACGTATCAACGTGCCATTCAGCAATGTCTCCACGATGAAATAAGCGATGACTTGGTTGAAGCCTATGTCGATGACATTGTCGTGAAAACCACAGACGCCAGCACTCTGATCGACAACCTTGACCAAACCTTCAAAGCGCTAAACAAGTATAAATGGAAGCTTAACCCCAAAAAATGCATCTTTGGGTTCCCCTCCGGCATACTGCTCGATAACATCTTCAGTCGCGATGGCATAAGCCCAAATCCCTCTAAAGTCAGGGCAGTTCTTAACATGCGACCACCAAAAAACGTCAAATACGTACAGAAACTCACAGGATGCATGGCTGCTCTTAGCCGATTCATATCTCGACTAGGAGAGAAAGGGCTCCCCTTCTTCAAGCTGCTCAAAGCATCCGAAAAATTCACCTCTATAGAAGAAGCCGACGCTGCATTCACGCAGCTCAAGATTTTCCTCACATCTCCCCTAGTCCTTACTGCGCCTCAACCCAACGAGGTCCTACTCCTCTACATCATGGTGCTCGTAGTAGAACGAGAAGAACCAGGCCATGTCTACAAGGTCCAGCGACTAGTGTACTTTATAAGCGAAGTCTTGAACGAATCCAAGACCAGGTATCCCTAGATATAGAAGTTGATTTACGCTATCATAATCACTTCTAGAAAATTAAAACATTATTTCAACGGCCACCACATCATGATAACTACAAGCTTCCCATTGGGGGACATCCTGCGCAACAAGGACACCAATGGAAGAATTGTAAAATGGGCTATGGAGTTGTGTCCTTTCTCGATGGATTTCCAGAGTCGTACAACCGTCAAATCATAGGCCCTGGCAGATTTCATTGCAGAATGGACCGACCTCAACGCAGCCCAGCTCCGGATATCACCGACCACTGGCAAATGTTTTTTGACGGTTTGTTAAATATCAACGACGCTAGTGCAGGAATCCTTTTCGTCTCACCCAACAAGGACAAACTCCGCTATGTCCTTAGAATCCTTTTCCCTGTGTCCAACAACGTGGCCGAGTACGAAGCATGCTTACATGGCATACGGCTGGCCGTGGAGTTAGGAGTCAAGCGCCTCTACGTCCACGGTGACTCCGCACTGGTCATCAATCAGCTTAATAAGGAGTGGGACATAACTCACGAGAAAATGGATTCGTATTGCAAGGAGATTCGCAAATAGGAAGCGATTTTTTACAGAATCGAGTACATACACGTGGTCCAGGATAAGAATCAAAGAGCAGATGCGCTGTCAAAGATCGGATCATCTCGGGCTCAGAATCCGCAAGGCGTTTTCGTCCAAGACATTGTCAAGCCGAGCGTTGGGAGCGACCTGGTCGAGAAGGAGAACAGCGATGCACTGCTCGTCCATAACGTCCAGAACGCCACGCCGACAACCAACAACGCCGATTAGCGCGCGCCTTTCATTAAATACCTCACAGACGGTACCGGTCTCCAGGACAAGACAGAGAACGAACCTCTTATCCGGTGATCTAGAAGTTACGTACTAGTCGATGGTCGGCTTATGCGCAAGAACGCCAATACAGAAATCTTGCTAAAATGCATCACCGAGGACTATGGCGTCAAACTCTTGGAAGACATACATGTTGGATCCTGTGATAACCATGCGGCCTCTCGGACGCTGGTCGGAAAGGCTTTCCGAACAAGATTTTATTGGTTGTCCGCAGTGGCCGACGCCGAGAAGCTAGTTCGACATTGTGAGGGCTGCCAATTCTTCGCCAAAAGAACTCACATCCTGGCCCATAAAATAGAGACAATACCGTCATCATGGTTATTCGCTTAGTGGGGCCTAGATATGATCGGGCCATTCAAGCCTGCTCCTGGTAATTTCAAGTTTGTGTTTGTACTGGTTGACAAGTTCTCTAAGTGGATCGAGTACATGTCGTTGGTAAAAGCAACTTCAGAAAAGGCTGTAGAATTCTCAATTAGATCATATATCATTTTGGGATTTCTAACAGCATAATTACTGATTTGGGTACTTAGTTTACCGGTACTGTATTCTGGGACTTCTACGATGACAAAGACATAGCTGTAAAGTACGTGTCGGTAGCTCATCCCCGATCCAATGGACAAGTCGAGCGAGCCAACGGCATGATCGTAGACGCTTTAAAAATGAGGTTGTACAAAGAAAATGACAAAGCAGCTGGAAGATGGATGAAAGAACTGCCAGCCGTGGTCTGGGGCCTTCGAACACAGCCTAGTTGGAATACTGGTGTATCCCCTTACTTCATGATATACGGGGCCGAGGCAGTCCTCCCCACCGACATAAAGTTCGGATCTCCAAGAGTTGAGCGTTTCGATCAGTTTTCAGCAGACAATACTAGAGAAGTTGAAATCAATTGCACAGAGGAAAAACGGCTAGACTCCTGTGTCCGAACAACAAAGTACCTTGAAGTCTTACGATGATATTACAATAGGAACGCCAAGGAGCGTTCTTTTGTGGTCGGCGATCTGATACTAAAGTGGAAGACAAGCCAGAAAGTGGTACTAACCGAGACAAAAAGCTAGCCATACTTTAGTCTCGGTTGGTATTACCACCTGGACTAAAGGTTGGATGACCTTTTGTCCTAGCTGGTGTTACCAACCTAGACTAAAGGATAAATGACCTTTTAGTCTCGGTTGGTGTCACTAATCGGGACTAAAGGTCTTCCACCCGGAACTAAAGGTCCTTCATGGGTGAATTTAAAAAAAAGCGCCTAGGACTTTGTCATTTATGGCATATGAAGTTAGTAAGAAAGCTATGCATGAGGTATGCACCGCAAGAGAGGTCTGCCGGATTTAATTATCCGCAGTCTAGAACTAAAAGTCACTTCTCAACCGAGACTGCAATCCACCTGTCTACTAGTGAACCTAGGTGAGCTCATCAGAGAGCAGATCTGAAAGATCATTTTTTAATCACAGAAAGAGTTTTTTTATAAGATGGAAAGAGGTGGTTGGACCAAGAAAGCAATTTTTTCACCCCTCATCAGAAGACGAAACACAAGAGTACTGTACTGCGTAGACAGGTTCTTCTTTTTAAGTCTTATTATAAATTTATCATCATGCATGTAATTTAATCGCCTCTTTCTTCAGATTAGTTTTTCTCAACTACAGTAGAGTACAAAAATGCAACATGACTGGCGTATAGCACCAGCGTTCTGATAGATCGATGGGGTTCATCGTGTGTTGTTGCTTCCAGCTGACCATTTCTTTAGCTAACGGCACAGCAGAAGAACCCCTGCTGGAATGCATGAGGCGTTTAGTTTACACTACAGATGCGATGCGATGCCCTCTAGTTGACCACCACCTACACAAGCGCTACAACAGATACATATATATATACCATCGTATACATGTGCATGGGCCAGATTTGTTGCGATCTGCCATTGATTCTTCTACGTTATCTCTAGATCACAATCGTGAGCAATAAAGAGACAGGAGCTTGTAAACGTTGTGCATGTTCAACTTGCAAACTCAGAATCACTTCTGCCGCAAATAAAGTATTGTGCTCGCGCCCCATGCTTATGAATTTAAATCAATTAAACAAAGAGGAGCAACCTAGCTGCATGATTGAGCGACCACTTGCAGTTTCATATATTATATATGTAGTCCTTGAAAGCTGGAGAGTTCATATGTGATTATGTGTCTACACTCTACAGACAGCCTGTTTGTTAATGTCCATTCTGTTTGTCTTGTTTCTATGCAGAAACCCATGGAAGGCCTGCTGTATATAATAGAGGAACAGATAGAGGCTGCACATGGCGCCCAGCCAGGCGTCTGATTTGAAGATCTCCATTCGTTGATAGCCAGGCGTCTAGTTTGAATGTGTGAATCTCTAGTCGATAGGGATGGACTGACCCTGTTTGGATCCAATATACTGCTCGCTCGGTCCTATAACTATAAGATGTTTTAGCTGTTTTAGATACATTATTTTTATTAAACATCTAGATATATATATAGTGTATATCTAAGCGTATAGAAAAAACTATCTATCTAAAAAAGTCAAAACATCTTATAATTTAAAATAGGAGAGACTAACTAGGGAAAAAAATAGCAATGTTAGATCTAAATAGATAAGTATAGGTATATATACCATAAAAGAGACTCCATATGTTTCCTAACATGCTAAAATAATAGTTTAGCGAGTTAAAAATAAGTAGCAATATCAAACCCTCTCCAATAGTTTTCTACATTAGCTTTCTAAAGAGATTTTGTATTGGAAACTCCCAATTATGTGTACTAACCAACCAAACGTCTTTAATAGTTTCTTTGCTTGTTACTGTTTTCTCACTTGGAATCTTTTATTTTCTTAATTCACTCATGCACCCAATTTACTTGGACCTCTTGAGAAAAACAATAGATGAGGAGGATATGGAGTTCCTCTCGACTGCAAAAACTTATGAGTTTGAGAGGATATTTGATAATTTGTTATTTTAATAGTTTTTTTACTAAACTATTAGAGGAGACTTTTTTTTTATTTTCCTAAAAAAATCAAAACAGAGACTTTTTTTACAACACTCCTGTGGATGCTCTAAGAGCATCTCCAACAGTTATGCAATTGGACTTTGCATTCTTTAAATTTGTCAAAAACCTTAAAAATTGCTCTCCAACAGTTTTGCATTTGACTTATGCATTTTGGCAAACTTGGCATTTGATGGACCAAACTTGGCATTTTTGCATAAGCACAATGACTTGGCAATTTTGATA
>Ga0182004_10004831_pt1 | contig 10917 bp, 11 predicted proteins | sample Sormic07211540_1_FD_120479 | JGI IMG/M metagenome (GOLD analysis project Ga0182004, IMG submission 120479) | Endophyte microbial communities from Sorghum bicolor roots, Mead, Nebraska, USA - 072115-40_1 MetaG | ecosystem: Host-associated > Plants > Roots > Unclassified | place: USA: Nebraska...
AAGGTCATGATGTTATAATAGCAAAGTGTCAATGTTTCGAGAGTCGTTATAGCGAAGCAGATGTTTGGAATCCTATTATAGCGAAACCCACACGTTTGGCATCCTATAATAGCAAATTTCTCCAAATTCAGCTTCCATTGTCCTTATGGTTGCCCATAACATGCTGAATTGACATCTAAATGCAGGTTCATATTTTTATTATAGACTTTATTACGAGTGAATTAGGATGCAAATGGTTAAAATTTGTCGTCTTCTCAAATGCAACTTCAGCTTTCATCAGCCTTTTGGTTGCCATGACATACTGAATTGGCATCTAGGTACAGCTTAATATTATTATTATTGTGACTTTACGGGTGAATTAGCATGCATATTGTTGAAATTTGTTGTCCTCTCGAATGCAACTTCAGTTTTCATCAGATTTTCAGTTGCCTGTGACATGCTGAATTGACATCTAGGTGCACCTTGACATTATGACTTTAGAGTTTAGACACTCGTATGTAAGCTAAGATGCTCCATGTGACCATGTATTAGCTCTTCAGATTGATTTATCTCCACTGCCTTATTGTCTTCCCACTGTACCTCTATTACCCTTTGCACTTTGCTCACATGTTTTTTGTGAATTTTTCAGAATGGGGTCCTTTACACTGGAGGCGAGGACCGTTGTGTTACTGCTTGGGATCTGTCCAGCGGCAAGGTCTCCTCACGCATTGAGGGTGCTCATGCAACTCGTGTAAAAGGGGTTGTTGTTTTCGATAATCGGAAGGGTGGATCGGAGTTCTGCAATCTAATTGCTTCTGCTTCGTCCGACGGTATCATAAGGATATGGGACGTCCGGGCAATTGGAAATGGAAAGCCTACTCCATTAGCAGAGGCAAATACAAAAGCAAGGCTAACCTGTCTTTCTGGAACTTCATTGAAATGTAAGTAACGGGAAACTTCATAATATAATGAGTATATTATACAGTCTCTTAACAAGTCCATGTAGCATACATTAGATGCAAATAATCATGTCATATAAACATGCCTTGAGTTAGTTTTCACAGAAAGTAGACAATACTGAATCTGGATTTTCAAATCCTGATCTTTACTGAGAAAATATTTTTAGTTGATCTGTGAATATCCTCATTTGTATTCACTGGCTCACTGCTGCTCTTTCCATTATGTTAACAGTATTCTTTTGCTTGTGTATTGCAAGAATAATATGATATATTGCTGTCTTATCGGATTTTGTAATTTATCATTGTGGATCTATTTTATATGTTAAGAAGCATCAGTTCGCATGTATTAGTGGTTTTTTCATTCAAGATTATTATGAGAATAAAAGTTTCTTCTCCATTTCATAACATGTTACCTACTATTGTTGCCTAAAAATGTTTGGAGCCTATTTGAGATCTTAAGAGGTACACAAAGTCCATGATCCTTTTTATTCAACAAACTTTTGTTTTCCATGTATAATAGTTGTTCTTTAGCTTGACCTACGTGTTAACTTTGTTAAATACCCTGTTGATCCTCTGCACATAATATCGCTCTTATGATTTACAGGAGGCCAAGGAACCTACAAGTGGAGTGGATGGTTGAAGCAATTTGTTGACAAGGCGTCTGATTTTGCGCTGTTTAGGTTAGCTGAATGAGAAAACCTGGACATCAAAGAAGAATTGAAGATGAAAGATCTGCCACACAAGCATTACCTAGGTGCATTTGAAATGTATGATAGTCGCCAATTATATACACCAACATAGTTTGGCTTGAGTGTGTGAGCTGCATAACTCATTATGAGATTGTGTTATTTGATTGTACAACAAGTTTTGCAGTGAGAACCATTTTCAGTACTAACTGTGCAATTCTTACGGGATGAGTTCTCTGCTGAAAAGTGTCATTGAAGCTACGACAAGTTTTGCAGTGACTATCATTTCTAATTAGCATTACGTACCATGAGTTCTTTGTCAAAAGGGTCATCGAAGCTACAAGTTTTGCAGTGATATCATTTCCAGTATGAGATCTCTGTCAAAAAAGAAGGTCATCGAAGCACACCTACTACCGAAAAGAATCCCCACGTGCCATTGCAAAATTTCTTCACGCATTAGGAAAGCTCTGTCACAGTATTCCTCCAAAGATAGAAATCAGCATAAGAGATCGTTAACACCCACAAAGTGGTTCACAGCATCACAAAAAGTTGGAAGCATTGTAAACCTGATCGGAGTCGGCAGCAATTCGTAGAGTTCTCTCACAATACGCGAGAACTCACAAACTCAATCAAACAACACCTAAATTTTGTACAACCAACCTAAAAAAACACCTAAATTTTCACAGACTTATTTTAAGAATAGCGCTGCTGCGATCTCCTGGTCAGAAGTTGTTCCTGAGGCTCGTCCCGGTGTTCCACCCCCGCTCCTTGTCCCTGTTCTGCTGCACCCTCTGCCCACCGCCGCTCGGCACTCGACGTGCAACCCTGCGTGCGTTGTCAGTCCCCTGGGCAGCTGCAGCACCGGCTTTCTTCCCTGCCTGCGCCGCCAAAGACGGCCTGATGACTACCTTCTTCTGCAGGCTTCGCCGCAGGATGCTGTTGATCCTCTTACTCCTGCTTCCCTTGTCGATGGAGACAACCGGAGGAGAGCACAGTGGGGGCGAGGACAGGTTCTCTGTGATCTTGTCAAGCGGCGATGGCGCTGCTGCTGCTGCTGCTGCTGCTGCAGGCTTTGCTGTGGGCATTGGCAGCAGCGAGCTGCGCCGTGGAGGCGGTATCAGAGACTTCCGGCGCATAGCCGGGTTCAGCGGCTGCTGGTAAGCTCCATCGTTGCAGAGTGAGACTCGTCTCGCTTTCATTGTCGGCGGCAGCTGCGCAGCTTTAGGGTTGTTCTCCTTCTCGTCCCCTAGTGACATCAGCTGCTTGAAGCTGTAAGTGTCAACGTTGCTGTCGGAGAACATCTGCTTGGAGATGCCCAAGTCTTTAGCTGCTGCTGCTGCTTTCTCTGCTGTGGAGTTGAGGTTCCTCTCGGCCATTGGGCTTCTCAGGTACGAGTTGTCTTCTTTCATGCCGTGCTGCTTCTGCAGATGGTCTTGAGCAATCTTGTTGTCGACATGCTGCCGTGCTATCTTTCTTTCAACTAGAAGCTGTGATTCCAGCTCTTTGATCTACAAAAGGTTTGGAAATAGCAATAAGCATGTCAATTTTTTATTCTGATTCCAATTTTCCCATGCACACTCTATCATTCACCACATCACATTTTGCAAAAGCATGATATATAAGAAGACAAAATCATATCATCCATTTTCTTGATTAACCAGTCTAATTGATATTTTAATTAACATTTAATTGGTTGTAACAGGAAAGTTAATTGCATGATCTGGTTGGTCTAGTCAATCAATTTAGTGGACAAGGTGCAACACTCACAATTGAAAAAAAAAATGTGTACATGACATGTTCCATATGACACGAATTGAACTTAAATTGTGTGCACTAGTGCCAACTATCGTCGTTCGTTGTCACATATTCCACATTTACGTTACATATGAAAATGATAAGTTCTGCTAATTTGCATCTGAGAAAAGTTTGCAACATAAATTGTGTATGCTTTGCATGAGATGTTGAATCCGTGCTTAAAATTAGCTACTAGGCAATAATTCATTAGAAATCGTAGACATGTGACATTGGCAAAAGCATCAGGATCAAATACATGTGTACCCATTCAAGATACATTGTTCCCTTTTTTGCTAAGTTTCCAAATTGAAAAACAAGAAATAAACACGTTAATTGTCATGGATGACTTGATACTTTCCAAGATAATATATTATCTACTTTAGTCTAGCCATTTAATCAAATAGAATGAACGATCTTTATTAGTCTCCCTAAAGTACCTTAACATTTGCCTATAACGAACAAGTATACCATCACTGAAAGAACTAGAGTCCTGAACCATACTAGTTTCAAGGTGACATCCAAGCAATTGGCATTATAAATCACAGCAAAAGCAAGTCCTAGCCATACTTCTTTGGCATCCAAGCATTGGCACTATTAATATCCAGAACACTATACATAATAGTGACAACTATCACACACAGAGCATGTGTGTATTAACAAGAATTCTATAATATGTAGAAAATTGTTGTTCTTGGTCAATGATTATATATAGGGAAAAGTTAATAACAAGAATAATTTAATGTCAATAAACAACCAAATATATCCAGATATACCTTCTCTTGGAGATTCAGAGTGAGCAAATCTTTGGTCTTATTCTTTGCTTCAAGTGTTTGTATCCTTTCTTCCATACTCTTAATCTGAGCATCTTTGTTCTTGCTATCCTGTTTGGCTCTCCCAACCTAGCAGAACCAATAGCGAGTTATATTTGAGCAAACTTCAAATTTTACAACACATCTGCACATACATATATTGACATAATGCTATAATACCATGAGCTTGTATCTTAACAATTCTCCAACATCGACTTGCTTTTTAGCTTGACCAAGCTCTATGCCTCGTACTCTACTTGCAAAGTTCAACGAACAAAGAGTTTCACCCACGTCATTCTCATTAGGACTGATTTGAACAAACATCAAAGTTTTGGAATCTCCACCTGTATTGTTTAAACATTGCATTATAAAACTAAAAGTTAAAAGTATAAGATTTTACCATTTCATAAAAGAAAAAAGACTACATACTTAATGAGTCTTGCAGCAAGTGTGTTAGCTTCGAATTCCTGTAATTTGAAACAACAATTGTCGATAAGTGGTCATAATTTAAGTTACAAGACTAAAATTTAAATAAAGAATTCAAATTTAAATACCTAAAGGGTATATGCGGGGTCTTCGTTGCAAGAGCAGATATGACATCACCAAGTGCAGAAAGTGATTTGTTTATGTTCTGTGCTTCTTTCAATCTTTCTCCTTGTGCATCTGTCTTTGCTACCCTTTCACTTCCAGCAAGGTCAATTAGCCATAATTTGCTCTTTGTGCATTCTCCATTCATCAAGTTTTCTCCTTTGACCATTACACAATGTATACTGAAATTAAAAATCAATTAGCACATATATGATAACATAAGTGAACAAAATATCTTTGGGAAAAGGTACCAACCAGTGAGATCGACTACTATGCTCATTAGCATTTGTGGAACCCACGACTCTAGCTTTGCTGCCAGTTTGTAGCACCTCCCAAGCCTCGTTCATGTTAGTCACCCGTGCTTCAACAAGTCCTGGTACATGGTGAACCCCTTCTGCAACTTGTCTTACTTCCAGTCTGCAAAAAAGGTATAATCTCATAACGACATTTATATATTAGTAATACAATAATATAGCTCATGAGTTAAATCGAACCTTTTTGTTGTTGCGCCTGGTTGAGATCCTGTAAGTAGCAAATCATGAATCTGCTCATTGTACACCTCCAAAACACTGACAGTAATCTCATATTGGAATGTGCCCTCTCTTTCTTTAATTATTCGAAAGAGTTCTTCTAGGGTCCGGTAGTTAACACCACGAGCACCTTCAATTCCTTCCATAGTAAATGTTTTACCAGTACCGGTTTGCCCATAAGCAAAGATGCAAACATTAAATCCATCCAACACCGAAATTGCATATGGCGCAGTTTTCTCAAAAACCTTTTCTGTATACATAAGTTGAATAAAAAATTATTATTAAAAGCATGAATAATCACGTCAATACAAAACATGAGCCATAATGCGATACAAGGTAAGTGAATGCATTTGTATGAGTTACCTTGGTCTTCTTCAGGGCTAAAGACAGAATCAAATTTGTATACTTTCTTAGAAGATACATGACCCCTAACAATAAGCTCTCCATCTTTTGCAGAGTCAAAATCAATGGCTGACGAAGCTCCTTCTGCTATTTCTTCTGCATTAAGTGGCCGGCACCGACAAAATACTCTTATATTACCTAAGCAACATGCAAGTCACTGTTAGTTTTGTCACCAATATAATCTGCAATAAAAATTTGCAAGATGAAAATAAAATAAAACAACGAACCCTTTAGCTCTATAATCTTGTTGTATAAATCCTTTCGCTCCTTTGCCTCCTCATTAAACTTTTCTTTAAGATCTTTGAACTCACAGTCCAAACTTACATATTGATTCACTGTTAAAATAATCATATCATGCTTACAGTCATTTAGTTCATAAGGAAGCAAATACAAACAAGAATATTAATAATGAAGATATTTCAAGGCTTAACCATCACAAACATACCATATTGCTGAATTGTTGCGGACATTTGTGAAGCATCTAACACACATTTTTTGTACTCCAGTGACTCTTGTCTTAGATTCTGGTGCTCTGACTTTAATACCTTCATATGATTGTAATTAATGTCAGACCACATACGATAAAGTTATCAGACCTCTTATATATGACATAAAGTTCAAGGCAAGTGTGTAAAATGTTTTTTGAGCCGAATACCATAAATTTTTCGCCCAATTCTTTCAATAATTGACACAAACGACTCTTCTCCTTCACTTGCCCTTCCACTGCAGAGGCTGCATGAACAACGAAAAGTGTAAACAAAACCGCTTCCGATAAAAACAAGGAAGCCTAAGCATGCGCGACATTATTTGATGACAAATCCAGTGAACTGAACATGTGCGCTTAGCTACAAGACTATTAAATTCTGAACTGAACCAGTACACGAGCCAGCGGCGGTCAAATTTTCCACAACCTATAAAGTGTGTAACTGTGACAAATTCAGTGAACTGACTACTGAGCATGTGCGCTTAGTTACAAGACTATCAAATTCTGAACTGAACCCGCTGCACAAGCCAGAGGCGGTCAAATTTTCTGCAACCTAGAGTGTATAATTGTGATTAAATGTCAGAATCCTTTACCTAGTGAGCCAACGTGCATGGACTTTCTCATCAGCTCCATCTGCAGATCATGGAGCGACTCCTGGGCTTCACGGCATTGCCTGGTCTTGAGCTCGTTCTCCCTCATCAGGTCCTCTAACAGCCTCCTGCATTCCTCCTTCTCACGCAGAAGCACACCATACTGTTGTTTCAGCAGGCCACAGCAATCGGATTTGTCCTGCAAGGAACACGGAAATTGTATTTAGTTATTAGACAGTGCGCAGCTGTAGCAGTATGCAATTTCTTGGGGATTTCTGGTGACGTGGACAACCTCTTCAATTCCTTCCAGCTGCAGGCTCTGTGAGCCGCTTCGGCCACCGTCCACGGCCTCATCTCTCTCGGACACCCCATCCGCGGCATGGCATTTCTCACTAGAAGCCATCCCCTCAGCGGCTGCGCCAAGTCCCGCGGGCGGTGACGGCGGCGGCGAGACTGAAGCGGAGAAGAACTCGACGGGCGCGACCCTGTGCCGCGCGGCGCTCCTCCGGATGTAGTCCGGCGTGTCCTGCATCGCGCCGTCAGAGGGGAACCCGGACAGCGACGCCGAGCCGTCGCCATCGCCGCCGCTGGCGTGTCCGAGCGCCCGCGCCGCTCCCGAGGAGGCGGAGCCCGTCGAGCCCGATGGCGAACCCACTGGTGGCCACCGCAACGGCAAAAAAACAGAGATGAGAAATGGCGAGCCGGCAATCGAGATCTGCGGAGAGAAACAGAGGGAGCGGCGGCGGCGGAGAAGCGAGATAGGCGCGTACCCTCGGCGACGTAGGGGATGATGAAGTCTCGGGCCTCGGACATCCTCACCGTCTTGGCCCTTCGCGGCGACGAGAAGTGCGCGAGTGCGACGGCCTTGACGTCCGGTCCCCGGCTCCGGCCGCCGCCGCTCCCCTCGTCCTCCATATCTCACGCCACCTACCGAGATCAGTTCGGCGAGGAGGGACGGACCGACGCGTGCGCGGTGACGACGGCACGGCAGGTGACTGGACTTCACTGATCACGTCGATCGCGTGACGGTGGCGCGGGCGGTGAGGGGAGGGGAGGGGAGGCGGAGAGGAGTGGAGTGGGAGTGGGAGAGGACAGAGAGGAGTCGCGGATCCCCCATTTGAATCGAGCGGCTGGGCGAGAAAAGGAAAGCGACGATCCGAAGAGGGCGGAGGAGGAGGAGGAGGAGGAGGAGGTGACCGTTGCTCTGCTCGGGGGTGGGTGCGGGGCCGGGGGAGGTTTTTTTTTTCGAACGGATTCGAAACGCGTCACGCGTGCGTGGCCGATCGCCCCTCCATCGTCTCGTCGCGTGGTGTGGTCGTTAACGCCCGCGGCGGGGGGATGACGGGTGGACCCCTTTTTCGGTCCGGCGATGGTGGCTGGGCCCAACGTCAGTGCCTCGTCGCCGGTGGTCCCGCACGTGCTCATGTAGGCTTGCGGTTGGTAGGTATTCCTAGGAAGCATGTCTCGCACGCACTCACACAAGACACAACGGACGGAACGGGTACGAACGCTGCTGCTACGTGTCCGGTCACGGTGTCCACCAGCATCGAGTGATCGAGTCCGTCTCCTCGTTTCAAACCACCTGTGGCGGGCTGCCTGCTGGCTCCGTCCAAACCGGATCGCGCCGCTTGCGTTGCGTTGCGTTTGCTAGAGCACTCACAGTGCAGACTCTATCATAGAGTCTAAAGTTATTTATTACCTCAAACAATGTGGATTTGGAGTCTAAATAAGACTTGGAGTCTTTTTTTTTCTACATCTTTCTTCAATAAATATGCTGTCACATCAGCAAAATACCATAAATAATATGTAATTAATTGTTTTGGACTCTGTGATAGAGTCTTGCATTGTGAGTGCCCTTATAGAGCATATATTACTCAGCCGGCAAAATTGAATGCCACCTAATTATCTTAGGTGCAGGAGGGAGAAAATAAAGAGAGGAGAGAGCAGCAGGTGTTTATCTCTTTTCGGGCTAAAATTGGATAGACCTCCTGTCTCATGTGAAAGAGCTGGCGCTTTTGCAGCCCCTCCTAGTCCTATGAGTACACATGTAGTAAGTATTAAATTCTTATATACTAGTACAACCAACCTATGAGCTAATCCATAAAATCAGTTAGCTATATTTTGCTAGCTTTATATGACATGGCACCTGCTACAGTCTTCAGCTGGCTAATCATTAGCCTTGCTCTTAGTATTGGGTTCTCACCATCCCCGTCCTCATCATATGTGGGAAAAATAATCTTGTCTTGGTCCCCACAAAGAACGTTTTCTTCCCACATCTCCACCGGGGCGTAGAGATCTCTTGTGCCTGACATGGTCTTGTCCCCGTAAAATTAGTAAGAACTGAAAGTCAACTACTCCATTTGTCTGATTGAAACACATGTTGCAAAATCTTTAGAATTATGGAGACAAGACAAGAGAGAAGACTAGGACTAGGCCACTGGAGTCCAAAGAGTACCAAAAGATAGGTTTTTAGCTCTCATCTTCCCTCTTCATCCTAAAAGCTTGATGTCAAGGGAAACAAAACCATGGTTCAATCACCATATATAGACTTGCACAGGATGGGTGTGCAAAGGTTGGTGGTGGTGTGACTTTGGATTCGTGTCTCACATCACATGGACAACACTAAGGCTAGGGTGGTGTCATTGAGAATGGGAATGGCACATCGACGTCACGTGGGGTCATGGCTGGGGGACGGTGGAGTATGATCACGCAAGTGTGGTACTCAGTATCAAGGGATGTGAGGTTTAGATACATCGACACTAAGTCACCACTTTGGAAAATGGATAGAAGGATGAATACACATTAAAGATCGACCCTAAGTCACCACTTTGGAAAATGGATAGAAGGATGAATACACATTGAAGATGAATGGTTGGATGTAGAACTTAAATTAGCTGCTCGAGGTTCCATAATGAATGCGTATGGGGATTGATTCTTCAACAGAGAGAAATTTTGCCTGTTAAGTCTCCCATTGGGGCAATGCTCCCATCCTCATCTCTAATAAGGAATTGTTGATGGAGAACTTGAAGGTTGGTTCCTCATTACCATCTCTAATTCCACCTACTTGGAGTAGTTTCAGGGCCTCCTTTCGAATATAGGAATTTCACAAAAATAAACGAATGGAGAAAAGAATGTATAGTTCTTGAAAACCAAATGGGAATGACTTCATCGGTTGTGAGCGCACAAAATAGAGTACCTAGGATCCCAAGGTTCGGAAATCATATTATATTTGGAGAACAAATAAATTAAAGACCATTCTTTCCATTATATATGATGTATAATTAACCAAAGAGGATTATAAAATGTGTAACTTCTTTTGGGCAAATATTTAGAACGCCATTGATTATGTGCATGTTTGTTTTGAGAATGTCATGTGCATCAACGTTGGATTCGGACAAATAACCCATATAAAAGAAAGAAAGGTGCGTACATAGACTTTGAAAGTGAGCATAGCTCAATTGTGATAGGATAGGGAGATGATATATATGTGGGCTTCACGTGTCAGCTTGCTATGTGGGTACAAGTTTAGATCCATTTGGACTAGCTATGAGACCTGAACTGATGATATACCTTCACAAGTTTGAGGACCGGTTAAACTATACTATATCTATAACTCTTATAATCCTAAACTCCACTAACTATTTCTCTAAACATGCAAGCTATCCACCTACGCAATGCACTACTATATTCAATTAAAATCCACTAAGTAAAATCTCAACAACGATCTCAACATACAATGCACTGCCACATATACAATTAAAATCTAATAGCACACATGATAACTATAATATCCATGTCAGCGTACTACATAACCCACTAATCCACAATTCCCGCAACAACGCGCGGGGTATGCTCCTAGTTCTTTTAATTGAAAACGCACACCTAGTTTCTCATGGTACGTCACATTTACGTAAACTAACCTATTTGGCATTTATTTGTCATTTTTGCTATGTACCAATGGATTACTAGTATGTACTAGTATATTGCCCGTGCTAACGCTACGGTGACATCTAGGGTAACACACATTCATCAAAGATGATAAACAACCTATCTTATGAATTTGAAAATATGGTAAAACTAAAACAATCTATTATAC
>Ga0182004_10004832_pt1 | contig 10915 bp, 15 predicted proteins | sample Sormic07211540_1_FD_120479 | JGI IMG/M metagenome (GOLD analysis project Ga0182004, IMG submission 120479) | Endophyte microbial communities from Sorghum bicolor roots, Mead, Nebraska, USA - 072115-40_1 MetaG | ecosystem: Host-associated > Plants > Roots > Unclassified | place: USA: Nebraska...
AGGAGAGGTATTCCTTCGAGGGCTCCTCTCAACTCTATGATGAACTTGTCTCCTCTAGGGGCCAGGGGGTCTGGTTTTATAGTCCCCTCAAGTGAACGTGAGCCGTTGGATCAAACCGACATTAATTGGATGGTTATCCTTGATCCTTTAGGTCGGTGGAGCATCGTCCACGAAAAGAGTCCCGAACGGAGTCCAGAGGGGGGCGAGCGCCCAGGTCCTCAAGGCGGGCGCCCTAGGCCAGGCCCCTTTCGGCCACTCCTTCGTTCTCGTGGCTTCTGGAGTCTTCTAGATGGTAGAAAATTGCGCGGTGCGTTGATATCTCTATGTAATCCCGACATGTGGGCCTTTCTTCCTTATTTCCTGATAACCCCCTGCCGAAATAGATAAACAACAAAACTCGTGGAATTCTGTCAGATCAAACCCTAATTCTAGGTGTTGTTTGCATATTGGTCCTTTCTCTTGTTTATTTGATAATTAAAATTGATACTTAAGAACCATCAACACCCGCTTCACCCTGGTATGGAGTGTGTCCCGGACTCAGTCCCTCATGTTAGCACCAAGATAGCACAGTTGATCGACCAGGGCATCGACCCGAGCCACCTCCCCTGCCTCGTTCGTAGGCTCGAGCTCCCAAGAGACAGAGAGATCGTTGATCGTGGTCCTAAGCCAACTTGTCAATGCAACCTCCCCCTCGAGCTCGACCTTAAGAGTCTGAGAGGTGACTTGGGCTACCAGCAGTTCATCCTTAAGCTCTGTAGGAACCAGCATGAAAGTTAGTTGACAAAAAATGAATACGTCGAAAGAACAACGCGAAAGGATAGTCGCTTATCATGGATCTGCTCATGAAGATTCATGTTTTCACCAACCAGGTTGGTGTTGTCCCTCTCGATCCTCTTGAACCAGTGGACCGCCTCCATCTTCTCGACCCGCAAGTCCACGATCAGCTTCCCTGACTGAATGATGGTGTCTTCTTTCTCCCGTATCACTTTCTTCAGACTCTCGACGTTGTCAGACAGGCTATGGGAGCGGGTCTTTTCCTGCTCGAGCACCTCACGGGCCTTCTTCTCATTCTCTTCTGCGGCGCCTTGCACAACCACGTGACCTAGGAGCTCCGCCTTTATCCTGGCATAGCTCTCCTTGGCGGTGGCTAGGTCAATCATGAGCTTCCTAATGTGCTCGGTGAGTAGAACCATGTTGTCATCCGCCGCCTTCTTGTCCTCCTCGACCTTGGTGGCTTCCTCCTTGGCTTGGGCGGCTTCCTCTCGAGCTTTCTCCATGGCTTCCTTGGCAACCCGTGTGTCTTCTTCTGCACGGTAGATCTTCCCATTCATGTCGGCCAAGGTGCCTCAATCCTCAGTCAGGGCGGCTCCTTTCTCTTATTTCTCCTCCGCAGTCTTGAGCAGCTCTTTTTGTGACTTGAGGAGCTTTTCCTAGGACTCAAGGAGTTCTTGCTGGAGAACAGGGACCTGTTCCCACCCTCCCCTTGTTGCATGGATGAAACCAGACTTCATCCAAAAAGTCTCTTTCAAATCCTGCAAAAACATAAATGGATAAGAACGCAAACAGAACATGCGACACCAGACGACGAGTAGAAGAACACCTACAAAGAACGACTTGCTTAGATCATGGCAATGATGTCAACCATCAAAACCAGGGCATGCTTCATCCAGAGCCTCTGCTCCTCGACATGTTCCCATTTCTCGACCTCCTCACGGTCGTCCATCTCGAGCAGCGGCTCCTCTGGCGTCACAGGGTCTCATAGCCAGATCCTCCCAGGCCACCAATACTAGAGATCCTCTTTCGAGCGCTCCTTGATGCCTCATAGGAGTGTCTCCACAACTTCGGTCGACCCCCCATGGCATACCATCACGTTGACTAAGGTACGAAACCTAGGGTCTTCCTCGCTGGCGCCTGAGGTCCTAGCTTCATCCGCCCATGGCCTTTGGCCCTCCAGGTAGCCTGAGGAGACCCCCTCGACACTGTAGAGAGTCCCTTTGACCACCGACTCAGGATCCACGGGCGTACGTGTGAGAAGCGTCAGTGCCATGATATTGTCCTCTCGACTCAGGCTAAAGACAGGCAGCTCTAACCTCGACACTTCTGGCCCTTACGACTGCTGGCCAGGCTACAGGCCGATCCCCTGTTGGGCCCCTTGCTGCCTCTGTTGCAGCAATTGTTGGTCCTACTATTGCTGCTGTTGTTGCAGAGGGCTCGAGTCGGGCACCCCTCCTGCGGGTAGGTCACGTGGCAGAGACACGACCTTACTTCCGCTCTGATCCTCCACCTCCTTCTTCATTTTCTTCTCCTCCTCCATCTTCTTCCTCTCCTCTTTCTCTTTCCTCCTCTTCTCATCCTCAGCGGCATGAAGCCGGTAGGCCACGGTGTCCACCTGTCAGTTCGAGGGACCTCGACGCCCTTGACCGTGGTGTGACCGCCCGCCGAGAGCGAGCCCATCATGGACTCACCACCAGCGTCGGTTGAGTTGTCTTCCACCCCCAGTGTGGGAGGCTCGGGGGCTCCTCCCGAGCCCCGAGAGTGAGGAACCCCAGCCTGACCCAAGATGGGAGGGTCAAGCATTGGAACATCACCTCCCTCAGGCGCTTTGGGCAGGATCTAACCACCACCATTAGGGGGCCTCGTGTTGGTAGAGCCTACAGAGAGCAAGATCACTCGCCCATTAGCAAGATCACCACTGGTAGCGGCATCACACCACCATCGGTAGGGGGCCTACGCTAGCAATGCTAACACCATGACATACTAGACACCATGGAGCTCACGCCTATCTTGAGCCTCTTAGTAGCAGAGGGCTGAGCCTCCTCCAGCTGCCTCTTTAGCCTAAAGAAGACAACCGAGGCACATGCAAATTAGCGCATGGGCTTAAGGGCGGAGAAAGGATAAAAGCGATATTTAGAGAAACTCACCCCACAGGGAGGGCGACCTTCCTCCCAGTTCCACGGGTAACACAGGTTGACCTCGAGGCACCGCCATGCATCAGAGCCCGCGGTGGCCCCAAGCCAACGTTAGGTGCATGTACCACTTGCCCCTCCCGATGCTCCTCGGGGCTCAAACTCCTCTGGTGCCCTCCGCCTTGGCTCGAGGCGGCCATAGCAGCACGGCCTCGATTCAATGGCCCCGTCGTGGAAGTCTTGACCCGACGACCGAGCCCAGAGTCCTTGGGTGGGTGCAGGGGCAGGTCGGCCCGGCCCTGGATGGTGGTAGGAGGCGTGCCGCCACATGGGCAATGGGATGATAGTTCCTCCTGGTGACCTCCTTGCACCTCTCCTTGCGGTTCCTAGGGGGCTCCCTCCTGCATCGACAGGACGTCAGCTTGAGGAGGAGGTTGTAGGAGGCAATCGAGACGCAGCCCATTCCCTCTACATCCTTGTCATCATCATCTATTCTCAGTGATCGAGACATTAGCGGGAGTACCCATCAATGATAAACTGCCGAGAGGACAAGAGCCAGAGTCAGACCATCTTCATGCAGGCGCTTCAAGGCGTCGAGGAGGGGGCACAGCGAGGACTGACGGTCCTTTACTACATCATAGTTCTAATTGTCCAGGCGCACCATGATGAGCTGCCTGATGTAGGCGGGGAAGAGGTTGTCGTCGTTCCAAAGATAGAACCACTGGGAGTCCCACTGAGCGTGATTCAACATCAGCCCGTGGGGATGTACTCTCGAGGCTCCTCCGTGCGTCTCGTCTTCTGCACCAGGTTGAGGCAGCTCACCTGAACCGGTTTCCTTACTCCAGCTGTTCTGCTAGGGGCATGGAACAGCTCACCTTGGAAGGGATGAAGCCATAGCTCCTAGTGCGGCATCATCCCCAAGTAGCCCTCACACACCATGGCGAAAATCGTCGCGTTGGAGATGGTGCTGGGGGAGAGGTACTGAAGCTCAACTCCATAATGGTGGAGGAGCACCCTCATGAAGCGACTGGGGGGAGATTTGAGCCTGTGTCAATGGAACATGATGAAGGATACCATGTAACCTTTGGGTGGGCTTGGCTCCGAATGTTTCACCAATGGCGCGATCCATTCTGGTCGCGTCGAGGAAGTAGCGGGATGAAGGAGCCCATTGCCCACCAGATCCCGTAGCTGGCGCTCCATCATGTTCGACGGCAACCAATCATCAGTGGCGATTAGCGTCATGGGCATGGCTGATGAGGTTAGCCGGACGATGAAGGCAGTGAGGAAAGTTTTTTGGCTGGTTCTCTTTCCCTCTTGCTAGCTCTGTTCTTCTCTCATGCGTAGGAAGATGGGAGGAGAAAGGAAAAAGAAGGCAACAAAAGATGGAAGAAGGAAACAACGGGACGGATCCCTCGAATATATAGACAAGCCGCAATTGGCAGATCCGACAATCATGGTAACTACCCGCCTTAAATGTGCTACCCAACAGTGCCGAGTTTGTAGTGACAGGACGTTGCGGTTTCTGCCCAAGTGGGATGACGTAGCAACAACATTCTCCTAAAAAGGCGCACCCAACGGGCAAGAAGGCAAACTGCCACGACGACTCCTTCCACCGCATGTTAAGAAAGGCCCCGACCATCGACGAAATCTCGAGAGGGCGCGGACTAACCCGCCGCTAGGGTTGGACAGTCACTCTTGAGTACCTGAATCAGGGACACCTAGAAAGGGGTCTGAACGAGGCAAGGCTCAAATGTAGAACCTCGAAACCCCACTGGGAGTATCCAAGGCCGAGACTAGTAGGAAGACGAGAAATCCCCACGGAGGGAGGCGTCGAGCCGCTGGACCCTATTTAATGGGACCAATATTCTCCCCATGCAAGTTTGGCTTCAATGAGAATGCCCCCAGGCTCACTACCGACCCTCATTGAATAGGGCAAGGGTTCTCACTTCGATTCCCTGATAACAGCTCAATGAAGACGTCGATGCTCGCCCCGTCGGGGGTACGTCACGCTCCTCACCCCACGACTGATCGAAAGGAATCATGAGACGAAAGTTCGCGTCAGCAAAACCACAAGTGCACAAGTCTCGGGGGCTTGGCGGGATCCAGTGCCCCCCAATGAAAAGAGGGTCAAAAATAGTCGGGCCTAAGATTAACGTAGCCCTCGAAGGAGTCTACCGACTCCTCCGAGGCCTTAGGGGCTACCCCCGCGGGGGTCGCTCGCGCGCCCCCATGGAAATTCAATCAATAATAAACCATAGCTCGACCACCCATGCTCGAGCAGGGGCTCGGGGGCTACTGTCGAGGATGTCAATAAAGGGTACCCAAATGGATATCCCCAACACAGGTTAAAAGGCTAAACTGAGAGACGGACTCGACACCCCATCCACAAATAAGCGTCAATCGACGCTCTAACTCAACCCGTATTACGTATGATGGTCGACCCGAGGCTTGATGATGGAAACAAGATCGAGCGAATGCCCACAGACTCGAGATCGGGGCGATCCTCGATTACGGAAATGACATCGAGCGAACCGACTAGCCTCGAGCGCAAAGCTACGCGCCCACCGCCTGCTGCCAATATGAGGCTCAGAGCATTTATTGCGGCTCACAAGCTCCCACCAAACCATACAAGCATGGCAATTGTGATGATGGATCATGCACCCATCCAATCCCACTTTCCTTCAGCTTTATACCCAAAACTAGAGAAAGGTACGCGCTGGCACTGTAGCGATTGGTGTAACGTCTTGTCAGAAGGCCCCTCGAGGTCTAATAAGTCAGCTCTCTAGCAAACGGGTGCCGCCTAGTCCGACAGACCCTCGAGCTTGCCCATTCCTTTCCAAGGAAGGATCCAGTAAGGGAAGTTAGCGCCTCAACGACCCCAAACACGACGACTGCAAGGACGTATAGGCATGCGTATTTGCCATCCAATACCAGCATTATACGAAAGTCAGCCGGGGAGACACACGTGCCATCATTACCAAGTATGGAGCAACAAGATCGATCGAGGGCACACCGATACGGAAGCCTCGAGTTGACTCGGGCCATACTCCTATCGAGGCCTACCCTAGTACCTATATCCTATAACCTTGAGCCTCCTCTTGGTCTATAAAAGGGGACGCCAAGGCTGAACACAAGGGCCATGATACGTAGAACACCACTCACCCACACTACTCCACTTGGACTTAGAACACACATCCAAACTCTCTTATATTCACCCCTGTACAAGCACTTAGGTGCAAGATAATACAAGTTCTCCCCCCACTGGACGTAGGGCCTTCTCTTGCCTAAACCAGGATAAACCCTTGTGTCCATCTTGCATCACCATCCGGAAAAGGAAGACATGCACACAAATTCACTCGTTGGTGTTACCCCCAGGGTTAAAACACCGATACATGGTATGAGAGATTGAGAGTTTTCTTCTCTCCAAAGGGTTCATGATGGAAAAGGTTGATGCTACCCTCTTCACCAAGAAACTAGGCAATGACTTGTTTGTGATGCAAATCTATGTTGATGATATCATCTTTGGATCAACCAATCAATACTTTTGTGAAGTGTTTGGAAGAATGATGGCAAATGAGTTTGAGATGTCCATGATAGGAGAGCTTAGTTATTTCCTTGGACTTCAAATCAAGGAAATGAAGAATGACACTTTTGTAAGTCAAGGAAAACAAATGAAGGATATGATCAAGAAGTTTGAGATGCAAGAAGCTAAGCCAATGAGCACACCTATGGGCACAAATGACCAATTAGGTAGTGATGCAAGTGGCAACATGGTAGATCAAAAGCTATATCGGTCCATGATTGGAAGTTTGCTCTATATCACCGCATCAAGGCCGGATGTGATATTTAGTGTGTGCAAATGTGCCAGATACCAAGCTTCACCTAGGGAGAGTCACCTGAAGGCAACCAAAAGATTATTGTGGTATCTCAAGGGCACTCATGATGTTGGATTATGGTATCTCAAGGGGTCTAACTTTGAGTTGATTGGATATTTGGACTCCGACTATGGTGGATGAAAGATTGATAGAATGAGCACAAGTGGCACTTGTTAATTGCTAGGAGGGACTCTTGTTTCATGGTCATCAAAGAAACAAAATATTGTTGCACTATCAACCGCCGATGCCGAATACATTAGTGTCGGTAGTTGTTGTGCACAATTGCTTTGGATGAAAGCTACCTTGAATGACTTTGAAATCAAATTCAAGAATGTGCCTTTGCTATGTGACAATGAGAGTGCAATCAAGATGACGCATAATCTAGTTCAACATTCAAGAACCAAGCACATTGACATAAGGAACCATTTCATAAGAGACCATCAACAAAAGGGTGATATTAGCTTTGAAAGCATTGGCACCGAAGATCAACTAGCCGACATGTTCACAAAGCCACTTGATGGGAAGAGATTTTGCAAGTTGAAAAATGAATTAAACATACTTGACTTCTCCAACTTGAGATGAGTGCACCCCTACATTTCTATATGACATGCCTCTCCTCCAACAAAGCAACGTAAAGTTGGTTGACATAGCATTAATACTTTGCTAATGACATGTTTAGAACATATAGACATGTTTGCATGACAATAGGCTCATTCATGAAAATTAAAAGGATTTGTTGTATGTATGGTACCACTATTATTCCTATGATTGATTGATCTAGTGGTAGCATATGACATATTTGGGAGCTTGCAAGCCTAGTGTTGAATCTAGAATATGAGCTTATGATGTGTAATTCAACATGGTCAAGGTAACACTTATACTTCACGAGGTGTGAAAAAGCTTGTCCTTGGATCAAACCAAATTACATATTCTAGGCAAGTGATGTCGATGAACCATAATTTGACCCTCACATTTATTGACTTAATTCTGACTAAAATTTGAACATTTGTGGTCATTGATGACAAAAGGGGAGAGAAACAAAGATAAGTCATAAAAGGGGAGAGAATATAAGTGCTTAAAGGGAAGAGGAAACCTTTTGAAAATGGAAAGGGGATAAATTAAAACTTGAGCACACAAGTAGGGGAAGCAAGCTCTTGAACCATTTGTTGCATATTAATGTGCACTAACATAATGAGGTGTTGCATTGCAAGTTCAAATTCACTACTCTTGTTTGATTGGTGATTGCTAGAAATAGAACTTGAATGTTGTTTCAATTCTAGCATAGAGTATTTATTTGCATGTGGTATCTAGACATATAATGTGATCTCACGAGGTATCTTGAGTTTTTAATGTATGTCTAGCTACATTGGTGCTAAGGATAGTATATTGGCAACTCCGATAGGTATCATGCTTCAAAGATCTATTCTATATACCTTAGCATCATTTTGGTAATAATGAATCTCCCAAAACTACAAATCATGCATATGTGCAAACTTGAACGAAACTCATGGAAACACATATGTAGGGTGAGCTAGTACTACTAATACTGAAATTAAAGTGTTTGTCCAATCTTGTTTCATGATAAAAATGCTTTAGACAAGCAATTCAAGTTCGTTAAGATTTCATTTCATATCTTTGTATTGGTTGTCGTCCATTACCAAAAACGGGGAGATTGAAAGCCCAAGTTTGGTCTTGGTAATTAATGACACCAAGTTGCTATTGCCTTGTGTTTAAGTCATTTGAGTTAGGCATAGCAACACATGTGATGAAGGTGCAAGGTGGCATGGAAAGGTGGCCACCTGATTACAAAGAGATGAATCATGTAGTGGATATCATGGTGATAGACAAGGAATAAAGTGATCAAGCCAAAGGTATAAACATAGGGTTTTGCTTTTGCTGGTCTAAGATGAGTAGAGAAGTGTTTGACCAGATTTAGGATAGATAGTCGACTATCAAGAGGGGAAATCACAGTCATCTCTCGAATCAAGTGCTACTAGGTCCATATCTTGAGCATATGCATTAGGATCTAGTAAAGTGCTAACCTAATTCATTTGAGAAAAATGTTTGTGAAATGCTAACACACATGCACGTTGGTGGTGGTCACTTGATGGTGTTAGCACATTTGCAATGTAGGTGGAGTTTCTAGGGTAGAGAGGGGTTTGGGTTCCTCTCTCACTTGGTGGTGTTAGCACATTCGCAAGCTCGGCCGGATTCGGTGCTTTTGAGAAAATGAAACGCATATTTTCTATTATGCTGGTGGAAAGATTGGAGAAGTCTCAGGAGTGGAACGCTGTCCTCAGGAGACACTGGACGCAGCATCGGACGCTGCACTGGACGCACTCTATGCATCCAGTGAGTGGCACCTACTGAGGTGAACTCATTGGACACACGCACAATATCTCGAGTGAGTCTAGTGACGTGCGTTCGGTGGTTCACTGCAGAATTGCTTGCGGCATCAAACGTAGGAGAGCGTATGGTGGTCCGCGTATGGTGACCCCACGTTTTTGCAACCCTCTCTGTGTATGGGTCCGGTGAGTACCGGACACGTCCGATGCTCACTTGACTGCGCCCGGTGGTTTGCAAGTAGCCGTTAGAGATCGACACGTGAGTTTCAAAAGGTTGACACATGGCTAACTTGAGAGCACCGGATGTAGGGTTCGAGCGTCCGGTGGTTCCCTGCTGCGCGTCGAATGACCCTGACTTTTGCCCAGTGAAAGAGCCAACGGCTCTATTTGTTTGAGAGGCTTATAAATAGAAGGTGGCCGGCTTTGGAGGGCTCTCTCTTGCACTTTGGAACATTTGAGACATACTTTGATCTAGAGAACACTCTCTCCACTCATCTCCTTGCTTGATTGCTAATCCTAGTGAGATTGAGTGAGATTCAAGTGCATTGCTTAGTGAGTTGCATCTAGTGGCACTTCATTCTTGAGTTTGTTATGGATTTTTTGTTACTCTTTGGTGTTTCCCGATGCCCTAGATGGCTTGGAGCAGCGGAGGTGTTGAGCTCATGATTGGAGATTGTTTCGAGCCTCACCAAGTGATTTGTGAGGGGTTCTTGAGCCTTCCCCACGGGAGATCACAATTGGCTACTCTAGTGGATTGCTCGTGGCTTGGAGGATCCCCATCTTGTGAGTGGATGTGCGGCACCCGCTGAGGGCTTGGCTTTGGATTGCCAATTAGCTTGTGATCCATCAAGTGGGTGTATCGCCACAACGAGGACTAGCTTGCCGGGAAGCAAGTGAACCTCGGTAAAAAATCTTGTGTCATCTCTTGCTAAGGATTATCTATTTTGATTGTGATCGTGAGTGATTGGTTGGATATATTTCTACTCTACAACATTGGTATAACTATCACTCTCCACTCCTTTACTTACTTGCATACGATGCTAGTTGTTTAGCTTGTTTAGCATAGTCTTCTTGTTTAACAGTGTAGCTAGCCTTCTCTTGTTGTTGTGGTTTAGTGTTTAACCTTGTACCACTTTAGGTGGCTTTCATAGCTTAGTTAAGCTAGTGCTACCATTTGTTTTACTAATAAACTTGTCTAGTGGAGTTTGTAGAAATTTTAAATAGGCTATTCACACCCCCTCTAGCCATTTGGACCTTCACTAAGCTAAGTTGGCTTCGCAAAAGAAGTCATAAACTAATCAAATTAGTGACTATTTAGTCTAATGTCATGGGGTAAAAGTCATAAGATGGAAGATTTCTTGTAGTGGTGCTTGTGTGCAACCTCTGCTCCCCTTCGCCATGGCCGAGCAACTCCGACGCCGTGTCGTGACACGACTACAACCTCCCTCACCATGCTGGGCTCCTCGTCCTCTCTATGCACAAGCCATAGCCCGGATGGCTCGGACATTGCTATGAGCTCGCTGTGTTCATGACTATGCCTCCTCATTAGCAACGAGCAACACCATTGCGCCACTGCTGGTTGCCTGCACGTCATGGCCATGTTCAACCATGACACTCATCGACACCGAACCACCATGGTGCCCTGCTCCACCGTCGTGCCAGCTAGTGTTGACGGTTCTTAAGTATCAATTTTAATTATCAAATAAACAAGAGAAATGACCAATATACAAACAACACCTAGAATTAGGGTTTGATCTGACAGAATTCCACGAGTTTTGTTGTTTATCTG
>Ga0182004_10004833_pt1 | contig 10914 bp, 10 predicted proteins | sample Sormic07211540_1_FD_120479 | JGI IMG/M metagenome (GOLD analysis project Ga0182004, IMG submission 120479) | Endophyte microbial communities from Sorghum bicolor roots, Mead, Nebraska, USA - 072115-40_1 MetaG | ecosystem: Host-associated > Plants > Roots > Unclassified | place: USA: Nebraska...
CATGCAGACGTAATTATTAATACAAACTTTTAACTTCAACATGGTGGGGTGGGGTATTATTTGGTTTGGGGGGGGGGGGGGGGTGGGGGGGGGCGGGGGGGTGGGGGGGGGGGCGTTCGTTGGGGTGGTTGGGGGGTGGGGGGGGGGGGGGGGGGGGGGGGGGGGGGGAGGAATTGTCCTCGTCACGAATCATTAGCGAATTGCCGGCCTTGTATAGCGGTATTGTTTTTTTTTTTCGCCCTTTTTGAAAAGACGCAAAAAAACGTCCACGAATGCTCCAGTTTGACTTCTTGTTCTTGGCTACTGAAACTGCTTGACTGGTGGGTTTCTACCGTCAGAATAACCATTCTTGATATGGTATAATATACTTCCTTCGTCCAAAAATAAAGATTGTTATAATATTTATCATTTTTTAATTATAATTATATAAAAAACATTAGTCTTTTAAATAAATTTATATTATAAAAATATATTTAATAATCTATCTATCTAATAATATCTTCTTGTATATATATTTGATAATATATTTATATTATAAAAATATATCTAAAAATATCTTCTTGTATATATATTTGATAAAATTTAAAAAGGTTTGACTCCAATTTTTTTGAAATGGAGGGAATACTTCTAAAACATAACTTCTAGCTTGATTTACTTTTGTGCTCTTTTTGCTCAATTTTTATCCAACATCATTTGCAGTGTTACTATAGTTGAAACCATATCAAGTACTTTATCAGCTACAAGGGTCTGAGCATATATAGAACTGGAAACTGCAGAGGGCATAGAGCAAACTCCGATCCACTTTAGTATGAGCATCACATGGCTGACTCTTTAATTTACCCCCGTGCACTAGTGCTTCATGTACTTGCTCAGAGAGGCTAATGCATATTTAAGTTGTGTCCATGTACAAGCGCTTGATTTAAGCATGGGCGCCCGTTGTCTTGTTTGGCATAGATCCCCGTTCACCGTGTGCGCCACCATGGCACATGATCGATGGTCACCTGCTTCGGTTCTGACCCGATCCAAACTTGATGATGACTTCCCCCGTTCCCCGCATCATGCCTGTCACTGATACTCTACGTTTTTCAACTCCGCTCTATATTTTTTAGTTAAATGGTTTCAACTCCACGCACTTATTTCGAGGAAAAAAAGTAGAGTTGTGAGAGCATTTAAAGAGGTACTCCATAAACTCTAGTTTTTTATGGAACTACTCTACGGTGGAGTTTGTGGAGCAGTCCCAAACAGCTATTTAGTAATATTTTTTCCAGCAGAATACAATGCCTTTTTTTAGAAGAATATAATGCCTTTTGAAGCTCTTCTGAGACTACATATATCACCCTCATTAGCTATAGCCTCTTCAACTCTTGGATTGGATCTTGAGTTGTTCAGCATGGCCGTCAATGCACTCTCCTTCGCCGTCCTCCTTTCCTTGGTGATCTTGGTACGTTTCACTCTCTTACTGTGCCCTGATAGTGTCATGCTTGGTCATGCATCTTTTCCTCAATCGGCATCCACATTTACATGCGTAGGCCGCCGGCGCCGGATAAAGACCACTGTCGCCGGACGACCAGGCGGTGGTGCCGCTGCAGAGCTCTGCCGTCGACGCGGCCGGGAGCTACGACGACGACTACAGGTGCGTGTACCCGATCTACGTGGAGACGGGGTCGATCTGGAAGGCCGGGACGGACGCCGTGATCAGCCTGGCTCTCGGGGCCGCCGACGGCGCCGGCTTCACCATCCTGGACCTGGCCCGGTGGGGCGGGCTCATGGGCGCCGGCCACGACTACTACGAGCGCGGCAACGTGGACATCTTCAGCGACCGGGCGCCCTGCCTGCCGTCGCCGCCGTGCCGGATGAACCTCACCTCCGACGGCTACGGCCCGCACCACGGCTGGTACTGCAAGTCCGTGGAGGTCACCGCCACTGGGCACCACGCCACGGCCACGTGCGCCAAGGCCGGGTTCGGCGTCCAGCAGTGGCTCGCCAGCGACGCGCCGCCGTACCAGCTCTACGCCGAGCGTAGCGTCTGCGCGAAGAGTGACGCGGAGGAGTGATGCTGCCGGAAACGGATGTCGCTGCACTGGCCTTCTAGACTTCGAGTCTTCATTGTTTCTGTCGTTCTCTCGCGTCATTGCTTTTTGTTCATGGAGATGTTTGAACTCGTTGGTGTAGCACTGTAGAAGAGCGTCTCTGACAAATTACTATTCCATTTCCCAATAAAAAGAATGCAAGTAGAAGATTGTGTGGTTGCTTCAACACATGAGTCAGATTATTCATTCTATCCCTAATTCTTAAAAGGAAACGAGGAGGATTCAAGTACCATCACTGAATGCGGTGCATAACAACATAAGAGAAATTCAGTCCTACAAAGTAAAAGGAGAAAAAGAACAAGCATTATAAATTCAACCAGGCAATCAGCTTAAGATGAGAAGAATAAGATAAGGAAAGTTTAAGGAAACCTGCTTTTGTCTGTGGGAATCCTGGTTATTAAGCTAGTGAGTGTGAGAATCACAATTCACAAAATCAAGCAGATCGAAGGAGCAAGGTTGGACTTGGGCACTTGGCATTATCCAATAGAAAGGGCTCATGCACTGTTGCCTGGGAGGTGGCATGCAGACCAAAGAGCAAGTGGACTTGGCATTATCGACCTTAAAACCCAGAATACTGTCCTGCTCAAATTCTTCGACAAATTTTGCAATAATGCTGACTTTCCTTGGGTGCAACTCACTTGAAAATGTCTTCGAATGTCTCCACATGCTAGAAGCCCAGCTGGCTCCTTGGCCAAACTGCTCGTCTTGCAAATTATTGTCTAGCTGTGTTTTTAGTTTCGTAAATAGTTTATATTTAATACTTCATGCATGTGCCGCAAGAATCGATGTTACGAAGAATCTTATTTTTTTTTTGATTTTGGGTGTAACTAAACAAGGCCTTAGGAGTTGGGAAACAATCTTTTCTTTGAATGTCCCCTTAAGTCAGTCTTGTTGGACCCCTCTGCACATTGTCTAGAACTTGTCACTCCAACCGCTGGATATGATCATTGAAGCAAGAAACTAGTTTGTAAGCTGCATTCTCAGGGAGCTAGCCATTACTGCCAGTTGGACCATTATATTTGATAATGGTCATGTGTCATTCCCGGTGGAAATCACATCTGTTTGGCTGCACTTGTATCTCCCACCATCTCAAAATACAGAGCCATGGAGCAATGTATGCACCCAATGCTTGATGCTTAGTGCGCCCTCTATTTGGAGGGAGTCTTTTTGTTCACTCTTGCAATTTTGCATGACAAAATCAGAAGAATATAATATATTACATCTCCCGCAAAACGTTGAGCACTTAAATTTGAGACATTATCTTCTCTGCTGGAGGGCATATGTCATCTATATTTACCAAACTGGAACATATATAATACAACACAAAACAATCAGATGGATCCTATGTAGGTACATCTCTTCTGCGTATGCAATGCTCTCCTCAAATCCTCAAACTAGACCGTGATGTTACATCTTTGACATACTACCAAAGATGGTAATAAAGCCTTCATCAGTCGTCATCCTTGAACTCCCTGATTAGCCAATCCAAATCAAATAACCATTAGATATCTCCTTCTGACCAATTTTTATCTTGTTTACATTTATTTGGAACGCCATTCGGGCAAAACATTGACGAAACGAACTTATGAAGGAAAACATATAGGACCCTTCTCTTCTCATGGAGAAGCATCACAGGGAAAAGTCTCCTACATCTATATGACAGGTTCCTAAATCATTCACTTCAACAGTATGGACCATCTGTGCTAAGCAAATTAGCCTCTCCACAAAGGGCCTCATGTACGAATATCAAATTTTGTGACAATCTACATCTATGCACTATGGATATGCATAGTTTCATTTTTTTTTTTTTTGAAAACTCCTTGGTATGTTTTCTAAAAAGTTTTCACAATTCCACCAAGTAGAGTGTTTGCACTGAATATTTCCCTAGTTCCATTATAGGAAATTCAATAATATAGATAATGTTGCTCTGAAGTTGTTAATGTATATAAGGCTAGCAGTGATAAAAGGGGATCATGGGTGCTTACATGCAAAAGTTTTAGATAAAAGCATATTACCTGCGGTCAAGATAGCGTGGTTGGATTCCAGTGCCTTGGCATGTAGTGCATGTCAAAGAGCCGATGCCCTCGCAGTTGACGCACTGTGACTCTTCAGTCTCGCCTGCACCAAGCACTACAGTAACAATGCCCTTTCCAGTGCAAAACCTGCATACCTCTGGAAAATGAACAAATTCCATTTAATACTCAGAACCGTTGGATACTGTTTTGTAAAGAAAAAGATAAGACGCATAGTTACAAGGCAGTAACGTATGCATTATGTGCAACATACCACCATGCCCAGCCCATTATCTATTTCCATCATGACTAGTCGTCTAATTCGCTGAAGCTCATAAAGGGAACTTGCAAGTCCGTTTTTGGCTCAAGGCTCTCATTGATATTGCAATTTTCAAATAGGCGAATGTTTGTCATTTCTCGGGGATACTCAATAACAGCTTTGCTACCAGAGTACCAACTAATTGGTGCAGAATAATTGAACAAGAGATATCTGCTCCCCTGCCCCCCCCCCCACCACACACACACACACTAATGCCATCATATTTAGGTATAGATATGGTCATGAAAGGTAGAGTTACAGGGACACATTGCATATTCGAGAAAGATGAAAGTTGCAGTAATAAACATTACTAAAACTTTGGTTCCGATTTTCTGACCCTGCAGTCTGCAGATGTCACATAATTTTCGGCCTAGTCGTCCTCTTCCTACTGTTTTCTAATAAAACATTAAAAGGTCAACCAAATAAAATAGTGCATAGGAAGAACTAAGATGCATCTTTGATTAAAATGAGAGCCTGGATGATATTTTCATTTTAACAAGGCAGTCCCATGACCAGATTTTGTGTGTTTCACTCAGCCACGTGGTTGTCCCAACAATGTTTAATCACACAACCATAGGCATGTTAGAAATGCAAATTGGAATAAAGGAGCTAAGGCAATCTAAAGAGCATAATCATCACATACGCGCGCCAGAACCACTGCAGGGGAAGCACGGCTGTGTATTCTCCCTCTTTGCCTGCATGGGGAAGAAAAAAGGATAATCACATTATTGCCCCTTTTATGACTTTAAGATAGTAGTAATAAATACTCGTACAGAACAGTGGCAAATTCATTAAGCTTGGATCTTTCAGTTTCAGTCAACTAGTAGTATGTTCTTTAGCTGCTAGAACTCCCAGCCTAATTAACGCTACTTGGACAGCGAACAGGTTGCAACAAACTTAAAAAATGGCGAATACTCACGGCATTGTCGATTTGAGTCTCGTAGAACACTGGGACACCTATTCCCACGGCGATGCTGACGACGCCCACCGAAATGGCCACAATCTAGAGGCACCAAGAAGGGAAATCAAGCTCCGCGAGAATCAAAGGACAAGGCAAGGGCGCGATTTGGGGTCGGGTGGGCACTCCGTAGCGTACCGTGTTCTGGTCGAGGTCAATGGCCCGGATGCGAGGGTACCGCCGCGCCCCGGCACTTCGCCGTCGGGGCAGCAGCGCCGCCATGTAGGGCGAGGAAGGAGTGGAAGAGAGGAAGCGGGAGTGGAGCGTCGTGAGCGACGAGGAGGAAGTGGCCATGGCTGCGGACCGGCCGGGTCTCCGGCGGGCGGGCGCGGCGGTGGCCGTGACCCGGTGACCGGCTCCACGCCTCGCGTCGTGAGGAGGAGGTCGAGCGAGCGAGGGAGGACTGGAGGGGGAGAGGAGGAGGTAGGAGAGACAGCCGGGGAGGTCGTGCCGTCAGCCGTCGTGGACCATGTGGATGTGGTGCTTGTTATGTGGAGACGTGGCAGGCCGAGGTGCCGGAGTTGGGATGGGATGTGGGTGCTGCTCGTGACTGGGGCCGCCGGCCGGGCCTCGGGACGAAGAAATGAGCGTGGATGCATGCATCATGCATCGAAGGAATTGAGCGCCGGAATTTGAGAGGCTGCGGAACTCCCAGAGCGGATAATGTCCATATCCGAAAAGACCAAGGCTAGCCACGGAATGCCTGCTGTCCCGATCTCCTCCCCGTCGTCTTTTCTCAGCCGCAGGTAGTAGTAGGAAAGGAAAAAAAAAAATCTCGGCATCAGTGCGACAATGGAGAAGCAGAAGCTGATTGTTAACTCTGGCACTAAGCTGTTAGTTAATCTGATAACCGCGCGTTGTCGCCATTTTGCTTTCTGAAAGAATACCAACGTACGGATTGACGGCCATATGCAATCATATGGTTTATAATAGATTAACCAGATTAATCCACTCGGCAGTTGCGCCACCGTGTCATTTCCGGTTGACAGTGTACAATGCATGCATGCACGTCTTGCCAAGATTACTTTTACTTTTAGCCAGCGAGTCCAAGCAGCCGAAAATGACGCGCATGCTTTCAGATTCAGATATACAGTACAAAGGTCTGCGTGTACTATTGCACTGCACGATTTTTTCAGCGGCATTGCACCATCATCCCCTGCAGCACTGCTCATCGTAAGAAAGTGAAGCTCATTTTACTCAGGCTTCGCAGCGGCAGATGGGAATGGGAGAGCCTCGCATGGGACTGCCCGGTCGGCCGGGACTGGGAGCGTATCAAGGTTGAAGCTCCATTTTGCTTTTCTGACACCTGTCACTCGATTTGCAGCGACAGATTGATTTTCGTCAAAGTTTTCTTCACAAACTTATGCACTGCGTATGGTTCCTTCTGACTGGGCCAATTTTTTTGGCTCCCTACTTATGTCCCCTGAGCACTTTGAGAAAGCCAAGTGCTTAATTCAGTCGAAGGCGCTCACCTCTTGCATCAGTGACTGTGTGGGCATTAACTTCTTCCTCCCCAGCAAGTGTCCTGCAAAGAATGCTATCTCCTGCCCCAATATGCTGATAAATAAAGGGTTATCTTCTGCTGTTGACAACTCTGGCACTTCCTCTGCCGAACCTGGTATTAGTTCTGTCAGCAAAAAGATTAAGAGCAAAAAAGTGTTAGTGGAAATGGAAGTAAGAAGAAGCCCTCGAATCAAGACCCTTAACAAAGGTTTCAAGAAGTCTACTTGCCCTGACAAATTCTGTGTGGGCTGCTCATCTAAGCCCCCCCATCTAACATCAAAAGCAATCAGAGAACTCAGTTCCTCCATGTGTGATATCGATGCTGCTCTTGTGACTGATGCTGCCCTGAACAAAAAGCTGAAGACTGGTATCCCTGGAAACTCCAAGACTGAAGTCAAAAAGACCAATAACAAGAAGAAGAAGTTGCCAGCTCCTTTAGAGTCTGACCATCCTGAGGAGGATGATAAGTCGACCCATGAAGATGAAGACTGAACAAGCCAAGCAAGTAGATGGAGCGGGCTCTGCTGCCCTCCAGCTACCTTCGAATAATCTTTGCAGTGGTGGCAGATGGCCTCAGTTTTACCCCTTTTTTTTACTTCTTTTCTTTAGAATCTTAGTGATACTGTTGGTTTGGTCGTTCAAACTTTACTGCTCTGTGAGCATGAATGCTTTTATAAGTTTAAGTACTCTCAGTGTCCTAAGTTCTTTAGCCATGTGCTCCCTCTGGTTTAAATTTGATTACATTCAGGCTATGTCTGATCATGTAATGCTGCTTCTCCCCTCTCTGTTATTTTATGGATAGTAGACCCTCCTCCAAGGCCTGGAATGTTCTCTGCTGGAATATTAGAGGAATCAATGCTGATGAAAAGTGGACTTCTCTTAGAAATAAAATTATTGAATGTAAATGTGACATAGTTACTATCCAAGAAACAAAGAGGGAATCGTTTGATTCCACCTACATCAGGAAGTTCTGCCCAAATAATTTTGACTCCTTCTGTTTTCTTCCATCTCTGGGAGCTTCTGGAGGAATCCTTGTGGTTTGGAAAAGCTCCACCTTCACTGGGAATATGGTGTTTCAGAACAGATTCTCTATCTCTGTTGAATTTATCTCCACTCACAACAATGACAGATGGGTTCTGACCTCTATTTATGCACCTTGTGATGATGAAGGAAAAGCAGTTTTTCTGGACTGGTTTAGGAACATCCACATGCCTGATGATGTGGACTGGCTGATTCTTGGTGATTTCAACTTATATCGAAAACCAGAGGATAGGAATAAACCTGGTGCAAAAGCTCACGACATGCTCCAGTTCAATGATGCTATTAGCTCCCTGGGTATTGTTGAAATTCCCCTCCATGGTAGGAAATTTACATGGACCAACAAGCAGCACCCACCTTTGCTAGAAAGATTGGACTGGTTCTTCTCCTCTCAATCTTGGACTTTGAGTTATCCCAATACAGCTGCTCATTCCTTAGTCATGGAGGTCTCTGATCATTGGCCCTGTGTCATTGAGATCAAAACTGATATTCCAAAAGGGAAAGTTTTCAGATTTGAGAACTGGTGGATGAATCATGACAGCTTTCTGCCTCTTGTTGCCTCTGTTTGGAACGGGCAGTTCCAACAGTCTGACCCTGCAAAACTTTTAACGGCAAAGTTTAAAGCCCTAAGGAGTGCTTTGAGGTCTTGGCAGGCTCAACTCTCAAATCTTAAGATCACAATTGCAAATGTCAAACTTGTCATCTCTTTTCTGGACATCATTGAGGAATGGAGGGACCTTTCTTTGCAAGAATGGAATTTCAGAAACATACTCCATAACAAGTTATCCTCCCTTCTTCATCACCAGCAGATTTACTGGAGGCAGAGGGGGACCATCAAATGGGTCCAACTTGGAGATGAAAACACTAAATTGTTCCATGCTAATGCTACAATCAGATATAGGAGAAACTCCATCCCCTGTTTAATCGATTCTTCTGGTGCACCCATATTCAATCACAATGCCAAAGCTGAGCTTATTTGGAATGAATTTAAGGAAAGGCTTGGGTCTACCAGCGGTGCTGAAATGGCTTTTAACTTGAACAACCTGCTGCAGAATGATGTTAACCTTAATAGTTTAGAAGCTCCTTTCAGTCATGAAGAGATTGACTGTGTCATCAGAAATCTGCCTCTAGACAAATCTCCAGGCCCTGATGGTTTCAATAATGAGTTCCTAAAAAAATGTTGGCCAATAATTAAGCTGGATTTCTATAACCTCTGTAATGCCTTCTATGAGGGAAATGTCTGCCTCCAGAGCATCAATGGATCCCTCATCACTCTGATCCCAAAGTCTGAAGGAGCAAATAGAATCAGTGAGTTTAGGCCAATATCCCTGCTCAACTCCTCTATCAAGCTAATTACAAAAATCCTTGCCAACAGACTTCAACCTCTCATCACCAAGCTAGTTCATGCCAACCAATATGGTTTTATCAAGTCAAGAACCATCCAGGACTGTTTGGCTTGGTCTTTTGAGTATCTTCACCTTTGTCATACCTCCAAGAAGGAGTTGGTCATCCTAAAACTAGACTTCGAAAAGGCTTTTGACAGAATTGAACACAACGCTATGATTCAGATTATGGAGAAAAAAGGCTTTGGAAATAGGTGGATTAAATGGATGAGAATGATCTTTAATTCTGGATCCTCTGCTGTCCTTCTTAATAGCTCACCTGGTAAAATCTTTCACTGCAAAAGGGGAGTTAGACAGGGTGACCCTCTCTCCCCTCTCCTCTTTGTCCTAGCAGCAGATTTTCTACAGACCATCCTCAACAAAGCTAGAAGCCAGGGGCTCATCAACCTTCCCATTCCCTTGCAATACTCTCTGGACTTTCCAATATTGCAATATGCTGATGACACTTTAATCATAATGGAAGGGTGTGGGCGGCAGTTGTTCACCCTAAAAGCTTTGCTAAATTCTTTCGCAACATCCACAGGTCTCAAGATCAACTTCTCTAAATCACCCAATTAATATTAATGAAGTTAGAACCAGTCACCTTGCAGCAACCTTTGGATGTTCTGTGGGGAGCTTCCCTTTCACATACTTAGGGCTTCCTTTGGGCTTAACTAAGCCAAGTGTTGAAGACTTCATGCCTCTGGTTAATAGATGCGAAAGGAGGTTGATCAGTACCTCCCTCTTCCTATCCCAGGCAGGCAAGTTACAAATGGTCAACTCGGTTTTCTCTTCACTCCCCACTTTCTTTATGTGCACCTTCCAGCTTCATTCAACAATTAGAGAGCAAGTTGATAAATACAGAAAACATTGTTTATGGAGAGGGTCTGACGATAATAACAGAATTAATGCTAAGGCTGCTTGGCCAATGGTTACAAGGCCAAAGGTGGATGGTGGCTTGGGAGTCCTGGACCTTCAAACTCACAATGAGGCCCTTCTCTTGAAAAATTTCAGTAAATTCTTTAATAAAGCAAATATCCCCTGGGTACATCTTGTTTGGGAGAAGCACTACTCAAATGGTAGACTTCCCAATCATACCAGGAAAGGCTCCTTTTGGTGGAGGGATTTGCTGAAGATTCTGCACAAGTTCAAAGGTTTGGCTATTGTCTCTCCTAGGGATGGCTCCTCATGTTCTCTTTGGGATGATGGCTGGAATGGGCAACCCCTCAGATTGACTCTCCCTGAGCTCTTCTCCTTTGCCAAGAAGCCTAATATCACCTTGCAGCTTGCTGTAGCACCTAATGATCACTCCAACCTGTTCTCACTCCCTCTCTCTGTTGAAGCCTTTCATCAGTTTCAACTCCTGACCAACCTTCTTATCCAGCAGCAGCAAATTGCAGGCTCAGATGTTTGGACGTACATTTGGGGCACTGCTTCATTCTCTCCCAAAAAGGCATATAGACACCTACTTGGGAATGCTCAAGCTCACCCATTTTTTAAATGGCTCTGGAACTCCTCCTGTCAGCACAAACATAAAATTTTCTTTTGGCTCCTAATAAGAGACAGACTCAGCACTCGCAATCTGCTCAGTAGAAAGCACATGCCAATCCCA